>Ga0116226_10001413_pt1 | contig 20790 bp, 18 predicted proteins | sample S1TSphfallax_FD_89692 | JGI IMG/M metagenome (GOLD analysis project Ga0116226, IMG submission 89692) | Host-associated microbial communities from peat moss isolated from Minnesota, USA - S1T2_Fa - Sphagnum fallax MG | ecosystem: Host-associated > Plants > Peat moss > Unclassified | place: USA... | reverse complement strand
TCGAAGCTGCCGCGCGCCGAGTCGAAAGCCAGGCCCTTGTCCGTCAGATCACTGAAATCCAAAGCGAGGCGCCGCGGCAGCGCGGTAAGGCTCGCGAGCCCGAGCACGCGGCCAGCGCCGGGTTTGACGCCCAATAACTGGCCCTTTTCGAGATCGACCTGCACCCGCCCGATCGAATCGCTGAACGCGAGTGCCGTTGGCGCACCGACCCAGTTCAGGTCGAAGTCGATGCGCCCGGTTTTCGCCGAAATCACGTCCGGCGCTCCGACTTGCGCCAGGGCCGCCTCCACGTCGGTACTCGTGATGTCGCCCTGCAGTCGGCCGAGCCCGGCATCCTTGCCGCGCCACTCGCCATGCGCCTTGAGCTGCAGATTCGGACTGATCGCGGTGAGTTGATCGAGGACGACGCCGTCGTCCCGCTTCGACAGGGTCGCCTCCACGCTGCCGAGGTGCGCCTTGGACCAGGTGACGTCGGCAGCGGACAAGTGCATCGCGGGAAGACTGCGCGGGCTGAACACGGCCGGCTCGGTCGCGAGGGCTGCAGTGGCCGCGGGATCGGCCGGTTCGTCCGCGGCGGCGGTGGCCGCAGGACTGGTGAGCACGACGCGATCGAATTGCAGGTCCCAGGGATCCATCGAGCCGGAGCCGATCGGCAAGGAAATCGTGCCGGCGAGATCGGGGCCGTCGACCGCAATGCGCCAGCGATCCGCGCGCGCGGCCAGCCCGAGCGTGACCGAATGCAAACTGAATCCGATGAAATCCACCTGACCAATCTCGAGGCTTGCGGTGCGTAGGTAATCCGTGAGGGGTCGGCCCGACTTGTCGGGACTCACGAGCTGCAGCCAGCCGGTCAAATCGAGGCGGTCGATCGTGCCGCCGATGTTGACGATTTGCGTATCGCTGAAGACCGGATCGGCGTCGCCGAACATCAACGCCGCATGCGTCAAGTGCTGCGCCGCGGCCTCGTCGTCGGACTCCATCACGTAGGACCCTCGGAGCAGGGAGCCGAGGGCGAAGTTGACGCGCATCCCGCCCCCACTGGGCCATTGCATGTCGACCCAGGAGGGCAGCGGGCGACCGGAGGGCTTGGCCAAGGGCGCGGGCAATGCCACATCCAAGCCCGTCAGCGAGGCACTCACGTGCACGGATCGCTCGCGCGCGGGATCCGGCGCCAGTTTGACGATGCCGCGCCATTCCGAAACCCCGCGCAGCGCGACTCTTGCCGGCAGCCCCATAGCCACACGCAGAGCATCGCCTGAGAAGCTGCCGCGCAGGTCGATCTGGGAGCGTGTCAGAGGCCGGGCGCGGGACGTTCGGGATTGCGCCCGGAAAACACCGCCGAGCAGCCGTCCACGCAAATCGGCATGCGCCAGCTGGCCGCCATCGAGGTCGAAATCCCCGGTCAGTTCGCTGGCGATCAGCGGTAAGCCGGGTCGTTCGAGCGTCACACCGTCCAGTGCGCCATGGACCCGGACGTTCATGTGAACGAAGTCTTTGAATGGCAGAAAAAGATCCACAGTGGTCTGCAGTGGTCCGGCGGCGGAGACTCCGGAAAACAACTTGCCCAGCTTCTCGTCGAGCGGCGTGGCGCGCATGAACTGCAGGGCTGCGTCGGCGTCTCCGCTTGCCCGCAGATGGATCCGCAACTCTCCGATCTTGAAGTCCGGAAACTGCGCTTCACCGCTCACCAGCGTCAGGCCGTGCGCGCTGCCCGCAAGAAGCTGGGCCGACATCCCCTGGTTGCGGAACTCGACATGGGCACTCAAAGCCTCCAGGTCCGGCCAATTCGCGTGCATCCCGAGCGTCGCGCCGTCTAAGTCGGCATGCGCCAGGAACAGGCCGCTGCCATCGCGAAACGGGAACGAGCGCAGCGGCCCCTGCAGGAGCACGTCCGCATGGCGCATGCGGCCGCCTTTCAGGTTTTGCGTGAGCCAGTCGAGCGTTGGCGGTTTGATGATCGCCTGCGGCAGATAAAAATGCGTGTCGGCGACGATGCCATCCCGCAGCTCGGTGAGCAGGGTCACGTAGGGCGAGTCGCCGTTGGGTGGAAGCGTCAAGGCGAGCCGCCCGTCGGCAGCGGCATCTTGATTGCGCAGTTCGAAGCCGGGTGTCGCGATCAACAAGCCGTCCGCCCTGCGCCTCCAGTAGAGCGTCGTGCGCGCATGTTCGATCGCGACCGGCTCAGGCCATTGCAGCGGCCACGCCACCTGCCCCGCGTTGACCTCGAGCGTGACATGACCGCCACTCTCCGTGCCCGCGATTTCCCCGGTCACGCCGCTCACTCCGGGCAGCTTGCCCATCGCAGCGATGCCGACGTCGCGGAATCGTGCATGCACCTGCAGTCGCCAGGCATCGGCGAGAGTCGCACGGGAGAGATCCAACCGGGCATCCAGCCATTCGCCGGTCGGCGCCGCCGCGAGCAAGCGATTGCGCAAATCCTCCTGCGGCAGCAGACCGGCGAGCGGCAACAGTCCTTCGGCCCGCAAATAGTTCGTGTCCGCATGCAATTCGAGCAATCCCGTCGGGGCTGCCCGCCAGTCGACCTCGAATTGCGAAATCGGATCGTCATGGCCCGCGCGCAAGGCGCGAATGCGGCGACCGGACAGGCGCCAGCGGTCCGCCGCATGCGTCAAATCGACCTCCCCGCCGAGCTGATCGAATAGGGACCGCGGACCGCCGGCGACCGCGGTAACGACGTTCTCGGCCGAGAATGTCAATCTCGCACTCGCCGTTTCGATGCCCTGACCAGTCGCCGTCAACTGGAAGGCGCCGCTCCCCGCATCGAGATTGCCGAGATAGTCGGGCAGCAACAGATGCCAGCCGCTGAAATCGATGCCCCTCGTATGCAGGTCAATGCGCCAGTCGAGAGAGGCCAGCTTACCGAGACCTTCCGCGTTGAACTCCAAACCGAGGGAGCCGCCGAGGCTGGGCGGCAGGCGCGCACCGAAGATCAGCGAAGCGCGGTCCGAGTCGTGCAGCAAGTCGATGCTGACCTGGTCGAGCACCATCTCCGGCAGCGACGCATTCCATCGCTCCACGGTGAGCCGGCCGCCGCGAATCGCAAAGTCGCCGAATGGCAGGTCATCGAGGCTGAGCAGCGAAAGATCGCGTTGCGGGCCGCCATGCAACTCCAGTTCCGAGGCAAGGGCAAACTGATTCGGCCCGATTCGCGCGATCACGATGTCCGGCGAGTCGATGCGCACCCGACCGGCGAACAGCTTGCCGCTGCGCAGGAGCTGCCAGACGTCCAAGGCGATACGGCCGCCCGCGGCGCGCGCCAGAACCCGCTGATCGTCCTTGGAACGCAGCTCGAGTCGGTCGAAATAGAGCTCCGGACCGTACCAACGCAGACTTGGCGCCACGTGGGCAAAGCGGATGTGCAATCCCGTCTGGGTATGGACCCAGGCTTTGATTTCTTCCTGGTAGGCGGGCACACGGTCCAGCGCCAATTTGACGCACAGCATCAGAACCGAAACGAGAACCAGAAGTCCCGCGAGGCCAATCAGCAGGACCTTGCCGAACTTGCGCAGTCGCATCTACATCAAGACGACGTCGTACTGGTCGACGGCATAGAGCGCCTCAGTCTGCAGCCGGATCGGCTTGCCGGCGGCCAGCTCCAACTCGCCAAGGGCTGCCGATTCTTCGTCGAGCAGCCGCTCGATGACGTCCTGGTGGGCAAGGACCATGAGCTGCTGGCATTCGAACTGCCGGGCTTGCCGCAAGACTTCACGAAACACCTCGTAACATACCGTTTCCGCCGTTTTCACAAAACCCCTACCCTCGCAGGTCGGACAGGCGCGGCACAGGACATGTTCCAAACTTTCGCGCGTGCGCTTGCGGGTCATCTCGACCAAGCCGAGCGGAGAGACCGAGGAGATGTTGGTCTTGACGTGATCCGCGGCCAGGGCCCGCTCCAAAGCCTGAATGACCTGGCGCCGATGCTCCGGCTCCTCCATGTCGATGAAGTCGATGATGATGATCCCACCGAGGTTGCGCAGACGCAGCTGCCGGGCGACGGCGACCGTCGCCTCGAGGTTGGTGCGAAAAATCGTCTCCTCGAGATTGCGGGAGCCGACGAAAGCGCCCGTGTTGATGTCGATCGTCGTCATCGCCTCGGTCTGATCGATGATCGCGTAACCGCCGGATTTCAGGGGGACCTTCCGATCGAGCGCTTTTTGGATCTCCTCCTCGACGTTGTGCAACTCGAACAAGGGCCTCGGCTCCGAGTACAGTTCGATGCGCGCCAAAGCCTCCGGCATGAAGCTCGTGGCAAACTCCTGCATCTCGCGGTGGGGGGCTGCTTGATCGACGAGAACCCGGTCGACGTCGGGCCGCAGCAGATCGCGCAAGACCCGCAGGTGCAGTGGCAAATCGGCGTGCACGAGATTGCCCGGTTGGGTACGCAAGCCGCGTTGCCGGATGAACTCCCAGAGCTTGCGCAGATAACCGATATCGCTTTGGAGCGCCTCGGCTGACGCGTCCTCGGCCGCGGTGCGCACGATGTAGCCCGCATTCTCGTCGGGGGCGACGAAGCTCTGCACCGTGGCTCGCAGCCGTTCCCGCTCGCCGGCGCCCTCGACGCGTGCCGACACGCCGACGCCGCGCCCCTGCGGCATGTAGACGAGGTAGCGGGACGGCAGCGTGATATACGTGGTTAGGCGCGCGCCTTTCGTGCCGATCGGATCCTTGACGACCTGCACGAGGATCTCGTTGCCCTCGGCCACGAGGGCGCGGATGCTCTCGGTGCGCGGCGGTTCACCATCGGTAAGCGTTTGATTCGGATCGATGATGTCCGAGGCATGCAAAAAGGCGGTGCGCTCCAGGCCGATCTCGATGAACGCGGCCTGCATGCCCGGCAAGACGCGTGACACGCGCCCTTTGTAGATGTTGCTGATCAGACCGCGACGGCTGGCCCGTTCGAGCAACAACTCTTGCAGCACGCCGTTCTCGACCAGGGCCGCGCGGGACTCATGGAGGCTCGCATTGACGAGAATTTCGGCACTCATGCGGACTGCCACCGCGGCGCGCCCGCCGCATCGAGGAGTTCCGCCGTTTCGAACAAGGGCAGACCCATGACGCCCGAATAACTCCCCCGCAAGCTCGAAACGAAGACCGCCGCGAGCCCCTGGATCGCGTACGCGCCGGCCTTGTCGCGTGGCTCTCCGGTCTCCCAATAGGCAGCGCACTCGTCCTCGCGCAGCGCACGGAACGTCACCTCGCTGTGCGAGATCCGCAGCGCCGTCTCACCCAGCGCGGCGAGCGCGACGGCCGTGGACACCCGATGCGTGCGACCGGACAGCTGCCGCAGCATCGCGAGCGCCTCGCCGCGGGTTCCGGGCTTGCCGAATATCCGGTCGTCGAGCACCACGGTCGTGTCGGCACCGAGCACGAACGGTGGTGTGGAGTCGTGCTCTGGATGTTCCCGTGCGGGGTGATTCCGCCGCAAGAGATCGCGACCGGCCTCGGCCTTGGCTATCGCCAAGCGGCCGACATAGGCGCTGGGGCTCTCGCCGGGACGCACCGATTCGTCTATGCCGACGTCGAGCACCTGATGGGGCACGCCGATCTGGCGCAATAGTTCGCGACGACGAGGCGAACCGGAGGCGAGATAGACGCGGGGCGTGGACATCCGGCTAGGATAGCCTAAGCGGGTGGCCAGGCCCCCGTCGTGGAAATACGGCGGTGCGAACTGGCGGTGTCGTCGCTGAGCCTGTCCTGGTGATCACCCGGGACCGCGCAACGCTGATGCAGCCAGATATCTACCCGGGTAATATTCACGTTTCTTGATGCCGAAGTATAAATTGCAGGCATCGTCTCAGAAGCAGTCACGATGAATCACTCCTCTCACAGCGCCTTTCTTGGATATCGCCTGATCGCTTCTGGCTCTATCGCGACGATCGCACTTGTCGTAAGGCGAACGATCGCGGCTGACGCCCTCGCCTCAATCCGGGTTTTCGACAATAAGACCGGACACCCCATCGACATCGACACGCGTGGCACGGACGACGATGTCGTCGCACGCTACACGCCGGCGGCTACTGCTGCTGCGCGCGCCAGGGGACGCCCGAAACTCGGCGTCGTCGCGCGCGAGGTCACGCTCTTACCTCGCCATTGGGATTGGCTCGGGCAGCAACCCGGGGGGGCCTCAGTGGCGTTGCGAAAGCTTGTAGAGCATGCAAGCCGGGAGAATTTTGACAGCGGGCGCGACGCGCACAAGCGTGCCTACCACTTCATGTCCGCGATGGCATGCGACCAGCCCGGATTCGAAGAAGCGGCGCACGCGCTGCTCGCGGACGATCGCGTGCGCTTCGGCGAGTTGATCGCGGGCTGGCCCGACGACGTGCGCAAGCATGCCTTCGCTCTCGGCTTTGAGGATGCGCCGTGAGAGCGATGCCCGGCTCACGCCCGATGGTAAGGGTGCCCCGCGAGCATGCTCGTCGCCCGGTAGAGCTGCTCGGCGACGACGATACGCACGAGCCCATGGGGCATCGTCAAGGCGGACAAGGACCAGCGCTGATCCGCGCGCTCGAGGCACGCAGCGGCAAGTCCGTCCGGTCCGCCGATGAGCAGTGAAATCGGCCGTCCTTCCTGTAGCCGACGTGCAAGCCAGTCACGCAGTTGTTCGGTGCTCATGGATTTGCCGCCGACGTCGAGGGCGACGACGAAGTCGCCATCCTTGACCGCCTCCAGCATGAGCGCGCCCTCGCGCGTGATCGCGGGCTGCGGATTCTCGCCGGGGCGCCGCTGCGCGACGGGAATTTCGATCAGCTCGATCGAGAGCGGCGTGCGCAGGCGGCGTTGATATTCATCGAAGCCGGCCGTAATCCAGTCCGGCAAGCGCGTGCCCGCGGCGATCAAGCGGCATTTCATGGCCCGGCGACGACCGCGGATTTAGCAGCGACAGCGGCTTCTGCATCGCGGGGCGGCTTCTTCAGGCGCGTGCGGCGGCGCGTTTGGCGGCCGTCATGTCCCACAGTTTCTCGAGCCCGTAAAACTCGCGAACGCGGGGCAGCATGACGTGCACGATCATCTCGTTCAGATCGATCAGCACCCAGTCGCTGTCCTGCTGTCCCTCGACGCCGTGCGGGCGGAAGCCTGCCTGCTTGGTCTTCTCGACGACGCGTTGAGCGACCGAACGGACGTGGCGATCCGAGGTGCCGCTCGCGATGACCATGGTATCGGCGATGTCGGTCAAGCCGCGCACGTCGAGCACCTTGATTTCCAGGGCCTTCATGTCGTCGAGGGCATCGACGACGACTTGTCGAAGCGAGGGCTTGGGCGGAGCGACCGGTACCGACGGTTTTCTGGGCGGGGGCGCTTTTCGAGGCGCAGCTGCTTTTCGAGGCGCAGCGGTTTTTCGGGGCGCGGGCGGTTTTTTCGGGCTGCCGGCGGCGACCTTCGTCACCTTCTTGGCGGGACTCTTCGACTTGCTCGAGGTCTTCTTTTTGGGTTGCGGCACTAAGGATTCCGTGTTTTGGAGTAACAATTCGACTCTAGTATGAGCTTCCGGACGGAATCCGGCATCAGGAACCGTGGATCCCGCCCCATGGCGATCAATTGCCGCACGTCGGTGGAGGAGATTTCCAGCTGCGTGACCGCATGGATGTAGATCCGGCCGAAACGCGACTCATGCAGATCGTTGATGCGTCCCGTGCCTCGATCGACGAGCAACTCTCCGAGCGGCCCCATGCCCGGTGCCCGCCAGCCCGGCCGATGCGCAACGACGAGATGCGCGAGTTCGAAGATTTCGCGCCACTCGTACCATTTTGGCAGTCCGAGAAAGGCATCCATGCCGACGATCAAACAAATGCTGCGGTCGGGATACTCGTGCCGCAGTTCCTTGAGCGTCTCGACCGAATAGGACGGAGTGGTCTTGGCAATTTCTCGGTCGTCGACGACGAAACCCGGTTGACCCGCGATAGCGGCCTTGACCATCGCGAGGCGCAACTGCGGATCGGCGAGCGGCTGGTCGCGGTGCGGCGGATTGCCCGCTGGCAAAAAACGCATTTCCCGCAATCGCAGGGCTTGCTGCAGTTCGAATGCCGTGCGCAAGTGCGCATAGTGAATCGGATCGAAGGTACCGCCGAAGATTCCCATCGTCATGAAGCTACCCTGCCTGAAACCCGTACGGGTTGCAAAGCGCCGGCGAGCATGGCGGTGAGTCCCGTCAAGGCCGTCCAAGTGTCGCCGGCGGCAAGCCCCTTGACGATCCGATCCGCGTGACCCGCATCCTTGAGCAATTGAGCGAGCGGCAATCGAGTCAGGCGCGCGAGCGCCGCCGCCGATGGGGTGCTCGCTTGATTCCAGCCGCTGCCGCGCGACGAGGAACGCAGCCGATTGCGCTCGCTCGCCTGCCACAGGCCGCGCACTTCGCGCACGAGCGCCCAGAGGATCAACGTAGGCTCCGCCCCTTCGCTCTTCAGTCCCAGCAAGATGCGCAGCGCCCGCTCCGCATCGCCGGCCGACGCCGCTTCGGCCAGTTGAAACACGTCATGACGTGAACTGTCGCCCACCGAGCGAAGCACCAAGTCCTTCGAAATGCTCTTGCCGAGAGACAACAGTGCCAGCTTGTCGACTTCCTGCGCAGCGGCGAGCAGATTGCCTTCGACACGTTCGGCGATCAGTTCGGCGACGCCGGCTTCGAGCGCGACGCCCGCGCGCTTGGCGCGCGCGAGCAACCAGCCCGGCAGCGCGGCCGCCGCCACCGGCCACACGGGCAGCCAGCAGCCGCGCTGGGAGAAGGCTTGCACCCAGGCCGCATCGCTCGCCTTCTTATCGAGCTTGCCGGACAGGACGAGAGTCATGACGTCGGGCGGTGGCCGTTCAGCGAGTGCGCTCAATTGGGCGGCTCCCTTGTCGGGTTTGCCGCTCGGCAAACGCAGCTCGATGATGCGCCGCTCAGCGAACAGCGACATGGACTGGGACGCCGTGCGCAACTCCTCCCAATCGAAGCTGCGGTCGACGAAAAATACGGTGCGCTCGCCGAATCCGGCGGCGCGCGCCGCGGCGCGAATGGCATCGGCCGCCTCGGCGACGAGCAGCGGCTCATCGCCGGACACCAGATAAACGGAACTCAGGCCGCTCTTCAGGGCGGCGGGAAGTTGCTCGAGGGACAGGCGGGCCATCGTCGGCGATTATCTCCTATTCCGCCTGCGCTACCGCACCAAACTCGTCGCCGCCAGCTCGAGCCCCGCGAGCGCGGCCGCGTACTGCTCCCGCATCCGGGCGACGAGAGTTGCGACCGGGTCGACGGAGCGGATGCCGCTGACGCTCTGGCCGGCGCTCCAAATGTCTTTCCAGGCCTTGCGCTCGCCGCCGCCGAGGGCTGCGAAATTCATCGCCGTCTTGGATCCGTCGGGCAAGTTGTCCGGATCGAGCCCTGTTTCGGCGACGCTTGCGCGCAGATAGTTGCCGGCGACGCCGCTGAACAGCGACGTGTAGACGATGTCCTCGGCGCGGCTGTCGACGAGCATCTGTTTGTAGGCGGCCGCCGCATTGGCCTCGGCGGTCGCGATGAAGCGCGTGCCGAGATAGGCGAGGTCGGCGCCCAAGGCCTGCGCCGCGAGCACGTCCGCGCCGGTGCTCATGGCGCCGGCGAGGATGATCGTCCCCGCGAACACCTCACGGACTTCCTTGACCAGGGCGAAGGGACTCAAGGTTCCCGCATGACCGCCGGCGCCGGTGGACACCGCGATGATGCCGTCCACGCCTTGCTGTGCCGCCTTTTCGGCGTGGCGGCGATTGATGATGTCGTGAAAAACGAGCCCGCCGTAAGAATGCACGGCAGCGACGACTTCGGCGGGTGGTCGCAGGCTCGTGATGACGATCGGAACGCGATGCTTCACGCAAGCACGCAGGTCGTGCTCGAGCCGGTCGTTGCTGGCGTGCACGATTTGATTGACGGCAAATGGTGCGATTCGGGCGTCCGGGTTCGCGAGTCTCTGGGCCGCGAGTCCCTCCGTGATCTCGGCCAACCAGTCGTCGAGTTGCGCGGCCGGACGCGCATTGAGCGCGGGAAAGGAACCGACGATGCCGGCCCGACACTGCGCCATGACCAGCGCCGGGGTCGAGACGATGAACATCGGCGAGCCGATCACCGGGAGGGTCAGGCAGTCTTTCAGGAGGTTCGGCAGCGGCATCCCCCTAGTATGAGGCAGCCGCCTTGGGCGCGTACAATGGCGCATGGAATTCTCGACATTGAACTACGCGCGACGCGGCGCGCTGGCGGCCGTGACCCTGAACCGGCCCGACCGCCTCAACGCGCTCAACGATGCCTTGATTGCCGATCTGCGCGCCGCAGCCGCGGCGATCGCCGCCGACACCAGTGTGCGCGCCGTGCTGTTGACGGGATCGGGACGCGCCTTTTGTTCCGGCGCGGATCTGACGCGCGGCGGCATCCTCGGGGACGGCGCAGAGAATCCGGGCGCTGCCGTCGGGGCGAGTCTGCGCGAGCACTTCAATCCGATGGTCAGCGCCTGGTACGACCTGCCGGTGCCCGTGATCGTCGCGGTCAACGGGATCGCCGCGGGCGCGGGTGCAAGCCTCGCGCTCGCGGGCGACATCGTGCTCGCGGCACGTTCGGCGCAGTTCCTGCAATTATTCGCGCCGAAGCTCGGGCTGCTGCCGGATCTGGGCGGGACGTTTCATTTGCCGCGCTTGGTCGGGACTGCGCGGGCCAAGGGTCTTGCGTTGCTGGGCGGGGAGCTCTCGGCGACTCGCGCGGCTGAATGGGGGCTGATCTGGGCATGCGTCGAGGATGCCGCGCTAGTCGTAGAGGCCGAGACCCTGGCGCAAACGCTGGCCGCGGGACCGACGCAGGCTTATGCCCGGATCAAGGCCCTACTGAATGTCGGCCTGCCCCCGCGCTTGGACGAACAATTGGCCATCGAGGCCGAAGCGCAGGCCGCGCTCGCGCGCACCGAAGACTTTACCGAAGGACTACTGGCGTTTCGCGGCAAGCGTGCGCCGCAATTCAAGGGTCGCTAGAAGTCTCAGCGCCGCCGGCCGATCTTGGCGACGCCGATGCGCACCTCGCCCGCGGTATTCGGCGCTGCGGTCGCGCCGGACAGCGGCTTCGACGCGCTTTCGCTGCCGCAGTTATCGCAGCCGCCGCAGGCGCCGCCCGCCTTCGCCGCCCAAGACGTGCTCCAAAGCTGCACGCCGCGCCGCACCCCGAGTCGGGAGGGAAGCCTTGGCGCGAGTTCTGCCAATCCGCGCGCGACGGCGGCCCGCCAACTCTTCGGTCCCAGAGCGAAAGCGGCATAGCCCGCACTCGCCGCGAGCAGGAGACCGACCACGAGATTGTCGAGGAGGTGAGCCATCAGAACAGCAAGGCGATCCGGTACGTGATGAACGAGGCACCATACGCGAGCGCAAACATGTAGGCGGCCATGATCAGCGGATAACGCCAGGAATTGGTCTCCCGCTTGACGGTCGCGAGCGTCGAGAGGCATTGCGGCGCGAACACGTACCAGGCAAGCAGCGACAGCGCGGTAGGCAGGCTCCAGGAGTGCGCGATCAGCGGCGTCAGGGCGTCGCTGACGTGCTCGCCGGCCGCGGACAAGGCATAGACCGTGCCGAGCGCGCCGACCGCGACTTCGCGCGCGGCGAGACCCGGCACGAGGGCGATCGAGATCTGCCAATTGAAACCGATGGGCGCGAACAGCACGGCGAGCGCGGCGCCCAGATGGCCGGCGATGCTGTATTGAATCGAGGGCCCTGTCGCCCCGGGCGGCGGCCCCGGCCAGGAGCTTAACGCCCAGAGGATCACCATGAGGGCAAGAATGATCGTGCCGACGCGCGTCAAAAAGATCTCGATCCGCTGCCACAGACCGATCGCGAGGCCCCGCAGGTTGGGCCAGTGGTAAGTAGGCAGCTCCAGCATCAGGGCCTGGAACCCCGCCCCTGCGCCGCGTCGCTTGAGCACGAAGGCAACGGCCATCGCACTGAGCACGCCGATGATATAGAGCGCGAACAGCACCAAGCCCTGCAGTTGCACTCCCCCCCAGAGGCTGCGCTGCGGGATGAAGGCGCTGATGATCAAGGCAAAGACCGGTAGGCGCGCGGAGCAGGTCATCAGGGGCGCGATCATGATCGTCGCCAGCCGATCCTTGGGGTCTTGGATCGTGCGCGTCGCCATGATGCCCGGAATGGCGCAGGCGAAACTCGACAGCAGCGGAATGAAAGCGCGACCCGAGAGACCGACGCTGCCCATGACTCGGTCGAGCAGAAAGGCGGCGCGCGGCAGATAGCCGGAGTCCTCGAGCACGAGGATGAAAAAGAACAGAATCACGATCTGGGGCAGGAACACCAGCACACTGCCGACGCCGGCAAGCACACCGTCGATCAGCAAGCCTCGGAGCAGGCTTTCCGGCATGAAGCCGCCAAGCCAGCCGCCGAGTGCATCGACGCCCGCCTTGATCGCGTCCATCGGCCCCTGCGCCCACGCGAACACTGCTTGGAATACCAGGAACAGCACGACGGCCAGAATCAAGGGTCCGATGACCGGATGCAGCACGACCGCGTCGATGCGATCGCTGCGCGTCGTGCCCTCGGTGCGGTCGCCGCCGATCGCACCGAGGATCCGGCGCACTTCATCGTGATCGTGCTCGATATCAGCGGCGGTCGGCGACTGCCAAACGCGCTGCGGCCCACGGCCTGCGGGAGCGACGCGATCGAGCATGCGCACCAAGGAGCCGACCCCGCCCGACTTGATTCCGACCGTCTCGACGACCGGCACGCCGAGTTCAGTCGCCATGCGTTCGGCATCGATCACCAAGCCTTTGCGCCGCGCGATGTCACTCATGTTCAGGGCGACGATCATGGGCAAGCCCAAACGCTTCAAACTGAGCACGAGGCGCAGGTTCTGGCGCAGATTGGTCGCGTCGGTCACGCACACGACGAAATCCGGCTGGGTCTCGCCGGCACGCCGACCGAGGAGCACGTCGGCGGTGACTTGCTCGTCCGGCGTCATCGGATCGAGGCTGTAGGCTCCGGGCAGATCGAGAATCCGGACCTTATGCCCCGATGGGGTGAGCAGTGACCCTTCCTTGCGTTCGACCGTCACGCCGGCGTAATTGGCGACCTTCTGACGGCTCCCGGTGAGCAGATTGAACAAGGCGGTCTTGCCGCAATTGGGGTTGCCGACCAATGCGATCAAGGGACCGGGGAGCGCGCGCGCAGTTCCGTCCATGGCACTTAAGGTAAGCGCGTCGTCTCCGGACGCACCCGGATGCAGGCCGCCTCGAAGAGACGCAGGGCAAAGGTCCCCGTACCGACGCGCACGGCGATCGGCTCACGGGACAGCAGACCGCGTCCGACGATGCGCACCAATTCGCCGGGCAGAAAACCTAATTCGGCGAGGCGGCGCGCGATCTCCGGGGGCGCGGCGGCATCAGGCGGCCGCACTGAGATCACGCGAGCGAGCGTGCCGTTCGGCAGATCCGCCAAGCCAATGTGTTCAGAGGATTGCTCCATACCCCGATTCTATATGAGAATCATTCCCATTACCATCGGCTAGCGCGATTGGGCAGTCGTACGGGCCGGAAGAGGGACGCCGTTCCTGATAACCTTGATTTAACACGGAGTGTGGAAGGCTTTGCTATGCCTACGTTGTTCGAAAAAATCATTGCCGGCGAGCTGCCGGCAACCGTCGTTTACCGGGATGAGCGCGTGATCGCCTTCCTGGATATTCGTCCAGCCGCCCCGGTCCATATTTTGATCGTACCGCACAAACCGATCCCGACGGCCAACGACATCGAGAACGCCGACGAAGCGCTGATCGGACATATGGTCATCGTAGCGCGCGATATCGCGAAGCAACAGGGTATTGCGGAGAGCGGGTACCGCCTGATCGTGAACTGCAACGCGGATGGCGGTCAGGAGGTCTATCACTTGCATTTGCACTTGCTTGGCGGACGCCCCCTGGGTCCCATGATTCAGCAAACAGGAAAGGAAAGGCGATGAAGACAAAGAAGGCGGCAGCCAGTGCCGCGAAGGGCGCGAAGAGCTCGCACAAGACCGCGTTGCGCAAGCCTGGCGCCCGGGCGCCCAAATCGACCACGCGCGCAAAGCGGGCGCCGGTCGGACGTCCGCAACCCAAGCGAACGACACCGAAGCGGGCAGCCATCAAGCGAGGGCCGGCTCTACCGAATGCGGATGCCCGGCCCCTGCGCCGGGAGTTGTACCCACCGATCGAACCCTATCGCCAGGGGTTTTTGCGCGTGTCCGAAATTCACGAGATTTATTACGAGGAGTCCGGCAACCCCGCCGGCAAACCGGTGATCTTCCTGCACGGCGGCCCGGGCGCGGGCTCCGACCGGCGGGCCCGTCAGTTCTTCGATCCCCATCACTATCGCATCGTCGTTTTCGATCAGCGCGGCTGCGGACGCAGCCGGCCGAGCGCCAGCTTGATCGAGAACACCACCTGGCATTTGGTCGCCGACATCGAACGCCTGCGCAAGCACTTGGGGATAGAGCGCTGGCAGGTTTTCGGCGGGTCCTGGGGCAGTACGCTCGCCCTCGCCTACTCCGAAGCCTACCCGGAGCGGGTCACGGAGATCGTGCTGCGCGGCATCTTTCTGATTCGCTATGCGGAGATCCGTTGGTTCTACCAGCACGGCGCGTCGGAGATCTTTCCGGATCGCTGGGAAGCCTATCGCGACGTGATCGCTCCCGACGAGCGCGACGATTTGTTGAATGCCTATTACAAGATCCTCACCGGCTCGGATCAGCGCGCGGCATTGACCGCGGCGCGCGCGTGGTCGGTTTGGGAGGGCTCGACGAGTTTCTTGCAAAACAATTTCGACAACATCAAGAAGTGGGGCGAGGATCAATTCGCGCTGGCCGTTGCGCGCATCGAATGCCACTACTTCGTGAACCGCGGATTCTTGCGCAGCGAAACGCAATTGCTCGAGGACGTGGCGCGGATCCGACACATTCCCGCGACGATCGTGCAGGGCCGTTACGACGTCGTCTGCCCGGCGACCACCGCCTGGGATCTACATCGGGCGTGGCCGGAAGCGGACCTGCGCATCGTGCCCGACGCCGGTCACTCAGCCTTCGAGTCCGGCAACACGCACGAACTCGTGCTCGCAACCGACCGTTACCGTAGTCGCTGAGGCCGCTGCCCGAGGCACCGCACCAACCATGTCCGAACTGTCGCTTCTGAGCCTGGCGCGCGCATCGGACGCGCGCGAGATCGCCGAAATGTCGCGCGACTTGATCGAGCAGGGACTCACCTGGTCGTGGACGCCCGCACGGGTCCAGCATTTCATCGGCGGCAGCGAGTCAACGGTCGTGGTCGCGCGCCGCGAACGGCGCATCGCCGCGTTCGCCATCATGCATTTCGGTGACGAGACCGGTCACCTGAACCTGCTGGCCGTGGCCACGGCCCATCGGCGTCAGGGACTCGGCAGGCAAATGCTCGACTGGCTCTGCGCCACGGCCGTCGTCGCGGGCGTGTTTAGCATCAACCTTGAACTGCGCACGCACAACGACGCGGCGCGGACGTTCTACGAACGCTACGGCTTCGAGCAAAAAGGCGTCATTCAGGGCTACTACCAGGGACGCGAGGCGGCTCTGCGCATGTCGAAGCGGCTAGAGCAGACTTGAGCCCGGCGACCGGCGAGCGGCCTTGGGTTCAGTAGACGAGGACGATGACGATCGTGTCGCTGTAAGTGCCGGGGGTCGCGCTTTTGTTGCTCGCGCTGTCCGGGAGCTGGCCATAAACGGTCAGCGAGATCGGCGAGGCGAATCCGGTGGAATAGCCTGAGATGACGGACGAGCCGTCGGTGCCATCCCCCCAAATCGTCGAGTGATCGTTCGACGTGTATAAATTGTACTGCAGGGTGCTGACGCCGTTCGACAGGAGGCGCTGTGCGATCGTCGTGCCCGCGGTGGATCCGGCACTGAGACCAACGGCATAAATCGCACCGTTGCTGCAGCGAAGGCTGACCGTGGAGGTGCCCGTGACGGCCCCGCTGCCTCCGACGTAGGGCTGAAAAGTCAAGGCGGAGGCACTGATGAGGCAGGTATCTACCAGAGTCGCACCGACGCTCAACGAGGTCGTCTTGGTGGCAGCCGGCACCGCGGCGGTCGCCAAGATACCGATAGCGACCGCCGCAGCGACAACTGACTTGGGCATTACACTTCCTGCTCGATAGCCGGCGCTTCAATTGCGCCGACGAGCCGGCGTCATTCCGGCTCGGATAAGACTATGTCGCTTTTGCCCCACGCCAGTCGTGACGGGCGTCCCAAATCAAGCAGGCACGAGCCCCAAAATCTCTGCGTCTGGCGAGAACTGACCCTGGGCCTCGAGTTCGGCGAACAACCCGCCCCGACGCACGAGTTCCTCGTAGCGGCCCTGCTCGACGAGACATCCGTCCTTGAGCACGAGAATCTGATCGGCGCTGCGAACCGTGGTCAGCCGATGGGCGATCACGAACGTCGTGCGCCCCCGGGCCAGTCGGTGCAAGGCCCGTTGAATGCGCGCCTCGGTGGCATTGTCGAGCGCGCTCGTGGCTTCGTCCAGAATCAAGATCGGCGCGTTCTTCAACATGGCCCGCGCGATCGCGACGCGCTGACGCTCGCCGCCGGAAAGGGATCTGCCACGCTCGGCGACCAGCGTGCCGTAGCCTTCCGGCTTGACGACGATGAAGTCGTGGGCCTCGGCGGCGCGCGCCGTGGCTTCGACCAGATCCTGCGAGGCCTCCGGATTGCCGAGGCGAATGTTGTCCGCGATCGAGCGATAGAGCAGGCTGGGATCCTGAAACACCACGGCGATTTGGCGCCTTAGGGAGTTGACGCTGACGTCGCGAATATCGATGCCGTCGACCGTGATGCGCCCGCCGCTCGGCTCGTAGGCACGATAGAGCAGCGAAAGCGCCGTGGTCTTGCCCGCCCCGGTCGGCCCGACCAAGGCCACAGTCGATCCCGCCGGAACGCGGAAACTGAGCGAATGCAAGGCCGACTTTCCCGCCGGGTAGCCGAAGGAAACCTGATCGAAGACGACCTCGCCGCGCACCGTCCCCAAGTCGCGCTTGACGCCCGGTTCTTCGAGTGGCGATGGGGTGTCGAGCACAGTGAAAAAGTCTCTGAGCGCCGGCGACTGGAAAAACATGCCGGAAATGAAGCCGGCGAATTGTTCCAGTCGGCCGATCAGCGTCATCGCGAAGCCGGAGAAGGTGACGATGTTGCCGACGGTCACCTCGCCCTTGCCGTTCAGGGAAGCTCCCAGCAGAAAAATCGCCACGATAGTCAGGGTGCTGGCCGAACGGGTCGCGACCGAGAGCCAAGCCCAGCCCCTCAATACGGGATATTGCGCGGCGAGCACCCGCTCGGTCAGTTGCCGCATATCCGCGACCTCGGCCGCATGCCGCGTGAAACTCTGCACGACCGCCGCATTGCTGAGGACGTCGCCCGCGCGCTCGGCGATCTCATGGTGCAGGCGTTCGACCCGGTGCTGCGCATCGTCGGTGCGGCGCATGGTGAAGACGTTGAACAGCGCGAAGCTCGTCATGAGGCCGATCATCAACAGGGCAAGTTTCCAGTTCATGCTGAGCGCGACCGGCAGCAGCACCAGGATCGACAAGAGCGTCGCGAGGTGCTCGCGCAGAAATCCGAGCCAGATGCTGAACAGACCCGTGCTTCCGGCGTGCATGATCCGCAGCAGGCGCCCGGAATGATGCTCGCCGTGAAACGACAGCGGCAGGGCGACGGCGTGCTCGAAGAACTTCGTGATCACAGCCAAGCGACGGCGATGCGCGAGCCGGTCTGCCTGCAAGGCGACCCAGACGCCTGCGCCGATGCCGACGAGACCGAATGCCGCCCATAAACCGATGTAATGCCAGGCTCGGTCCCGCGCCTGGGCTACCAACGCATCGACGACGTGGCCGAACAACCAGGGCTCGAGCAGCAAGATCCCGGCCAGGGCCAGATTGGCCACGACCAAGAGCACCGCCAGGGCTTTTTCCTCGGCCAGCAAGGCAATGACGCGAAGATAGACCTGGACGATGGACATGGGCTGGGGCAAACGCTGTGCTGCTGCCGGTGAGCGGAAATCGTGGTGCGGGAGTATACGAGAAAAAAAGCGCCGTCAACGGGATCCCCCGCGAAACGTTATCATCGCGAAGGCCCAAGCGGGCACGGAGGCTTCCTTGATGATCTCGGCAGGCGCACCGGTCTTCGCAGACCCACCGGTCTTCGCAGGCACACGAGCAACCCTGAGCGGATTCGCGTTCTTTCTGTTGCTCGCCTGCGCCGGTTGCGCGACGCGCGCGCCGACGGCGGTGAGTCAGGGCCTGCCGCGAGCCGCGGGCGACATCGGGACCCTGCCTGTCCTGCGCCGGGAGGACATGCGTTGGCTCGAGCGCGTCACGTTCGGACTGGACAGCACGACTGTTGCCGATTACCGGCGCCTGGGGCGCGAACGATTTCTCGCCGCGCAACTGCACCCCGCGGATCCCCGGCTGCCGGCGCCGATTGCCGCGGCGATCGCCGCCATGGACGTCACCGGCATCGAACCACAAGCGGCGCTCGCCGACGTCGGCGCGCGTAACAAGGCGCTCGGTACGTTGCCGGAGGGCGCAGAACGCGAACTGGCGCGCAAGACCCTGAACGATCGTGGCAACGAACTGGCCTACGAAGCGATCCGACGCGATCTGCTGCGCGCCGTCTACTCGCCGTCGCAACTGCAGGAGCAGATGATCTGGTTCTGGCTCAATCATTTCAGCGTCTATCAGCACAAGGCGAACGTGCGCTGGCTCATTGGCGATTACGAAGAGCACGCGATCCGCCCCCACGCGCTGGGGTCCTTCAAGGATCTCGTGCTCGCGACGCTCGAACATCCAGCGATGCTGCAGTATCTGGACAATCAACAAAACTCGGTCGGCCACGTCAATGAAAATTACGCGCGTGAACTGATGGAACTGCACACGCTCGGCGTCGACGGCGGCTACAGCCAGGCGGATGTTCAGCAACTCGCCCTGGTGCTCACGGGCGTCGGCATCAACACGGGCGAGGCCCCCCGGCTCAAGCCCGAACTGCGCGCCTTGTACCGGCGGCAGGGCGCGTTCGAGTTCAATCCTGCGCGGCACGATTTCAGCGCAAAAGTCCTGTTCGGTGTACGGGTCCGCGGTCAGGGCTGGTCCGAGGTGGAAAATGCGGTCGCGCTGATCGTCGCCCAGCCGGCCTGCGCGCGCTTCATATCGCGGGAACTGGCGACTTATTTCGTCGCCGACGATCCGCCCGCCGCGCTGGTCGCACGCATGGCGCGTACCTTTCAACAGAGGGACGGCGACATCGCCGCGGTCCTGCACACAATGTTCATGGCGCGGGAATTCGACGCCTCACTCGGCGAGAAATTCAAGGACCCGATGCGCTTCGTCGTGTCCTCGCTGCGCTTCGCTTACGACGGGCGCCCGATCAGCAACGTGCGGCCGCTGCTCAACTGGCTGAACAGCCTCGGCGAAGCGCCGTACGGCCGGCAGACCCCCGACGGGTATCCCATGACGGAATCGAATTGGGCGAGCTCCGGCCAGTTGAGCCGTCGTTTCGAGATCGCCCGCGCCATCGGCTCCGGCAACGGCGGATTGTTCGATGCGGAACAAGGCACGGCGCCGTCCGGCACGGGCTTCCCACAATTATCGAACCGACTGTACTTCGAAGCGGTCGAACCCTTCCTGCTCGTCAAGACCCGGGAAGCGCTGGGTCGCGCCAATTCGCAGCAGGAGTGGAATACGTTCCTATTGTCCTCGCCGGACTTCGCCTATGAATGAGCTGCCGTCATCCATGCGCCATGAGGAGCAACCATGAATCGTCGCCACCTGTTGCAAGCCGCCGGCGCGGCCCTGCTCGGCTCGAGCGGAATCGCCCGCCTCTACGCAGCCCCGGCGAGCGGCCCGCGTTTCCTGCTCGTGTTCCTGCGCGGCGGTTACGATTCGACCAATCTGCTGATTCCTTATTCGAGCAGCTATTACTATGAGGCCAGGCCGAACATCGCGGTGCCGCGGCCGGACGCCGCGACGAGCACGGGCGCGCTGGCGCTGGATGCGAATTGGGCGCTGGCCCCCGCTGTGCGGGAAACAATCGGCGCGATGTATCTGCAAAAGCAGGCGGCCTTCGTGCCGTTCGTGGGCACCGAGGACTTGTCGCGCAGCCACTTCGAGACGCAGGACAGCATCGAGCTCGGTCAGCCCTTGAGCGGCAGTCGCAATTTCCGGTCCGGCTTCCTGGGCAGGCTCGCCGACACGCTCTCGGGCGCCTCGCCGGGCGCCGCACCGGCCGCCTCGATCGCGTTCACCGACACCATGCCGCTCGCCTTCGCAGGCGGCGGCAGCGTCCCGAACCTGTCGCTCAAGAATATCGGCAAACCGGTGTTCGACGAACGCCAGGCAGGCATCCTCGGCGACATGTATGCCGGGCATCGCCTGGAATCCGCCGTGACCGGCGGCTTGGAATTGCGTCACGACGTCGCGCAGGAGATTGCCGCCGAGATGCGTGCCGCGAATCGCGACGCCATCGACACGAAAGGCTTCGAACTCGAGGCGGAGCGCATGGCGATGCTCATGCGCGACAAATACCGGATCGGATTCATCGACGTGGGCGGCTGGGATACCCATGTCGGCGAGGGAGCGGCACAGGGCAGCCTGCCGAACAATCTCGCGAGTCTCGGCCGGGGTCTGCAGACGTTCTCCCAAACGCTCGGGTCGGCCTGGCAGGACACGGTCGTCGTGGTCCTCTCGGAGTTCGGCCGCACCTTTCGCGAAAATGGCAATCGCGGTACAGACCATG
>Ga0116226_10001412_pt1 | contig 20790 bp, 21 predicted proteins | sample S1TSphfallax_FD_89692 | JGI IMG/M metagenome (GOLD analysis project Ga0116226, IMG submission 89692) | Host-associated microbial communities from peat moss isolated from Minnesota, USA - S1T2_Fa - Sphagnum fallax MG | ecosystem: Host-associated > Plants > Peat moss > Unclassified | place: USA... | reverse complement strand
CACCGATTCTATGGTTGATTTTGTCCAGAATACTATTAATAATACACCCAGAAAAATCCTCGGCTTCAAAACCCCCCATGAAGTCTTCTTCAACCGTTGCACTTCAGGTTAGAATTCGCCATTCTCTCCTTTACTTTCAGCCCAGAGAAATCCTGCCTCTTTTGCGGAATACCAAGCCTTCTTTTTTTTAGAGAATTCTTTCATCTATTTCGCTTCCCGCAAAGGCAATACTTCTGCATTCTCAACTTTCCCCTCCAGTGCCGCCTTAATATGTGCAGATACAGCGTCCGCAGCCGTAAGCAATGCCCTATCTGGCAAGTGCGAATAGCGAGCCGTAACGCCTTGCATCGTATGCCCTAGCAAGCCTGCAATAGTGAGTTCTGAATAGCCTAACTCTGCTGCGATAGAGGCGTAAGTATGACGGAGTGTATGCAGTGATATATCCTGAATATCCGCTTTTTTGCACAGCCTCTCTAATACCTTGGGCAGTCCTATAAAATGCCCTTCGCCACGATCCGCAGGAAACACCCATTTATCGCTTTGCCTGGGTAAAGCAATGAGGTGATTGACCGCAGAGATACCAACAGGGCGAATTTGTGAGCCTGTTTTCGTATCACCAAAACGAATACAACGGGCTTTTGCGTCAATCCATGCGTGAGGCAGGCTTAATATCTCATTTTTACGGCAACCTGTGAGCAATAAAGCAATAATAGCAGCAATGCCTGTTTTGTTTTCTGTTTCACTATCACGGATTGCCTGCCCCAGTTTTTCTATTTCTTCAATGGATAAAAAGCGGGTGCGTTTTATATCAGGAAACTTCTTTACACCGTGAGCAGGGTTCTCAGTAATAATTTTGTGACGTTTGGCAAATGAAAGTATCGTGCCTAATCTGCTGATTGTTCTGGAAGCAACGCTATTGCCACCTTTTGCATGACCGCCACGCCCGTTTTCTTTTTTGGGTTTTGCTGTTTTACCAATAGATACGTCTAACTTGAATCGCTCAATATCTCCAAGGGTAAGCTCTTTAACCGTTCGCTTGCCTAGCAAGGGTTTAATGTGGCATTCAATCGCTCTCTTATCTGCTTCAAGCGTAGAGGGCTTGATATGCAAAGCCGTTTCCTTCAAAAACATATCGCATAATTCAGATACCGTAATTGCTTGCCTTGCTATCGTTTTTTCGCTTGCAGGGTCTTTCCCTTTTGCAACTTCTAACAATTTCTCTTTTGCGAGCTTTCGTGCTTCCTCTGGCGTAAATACCCCCATTTTCCCCAACGTGACACGGCGACTCACTCCGCTGGTATTACGATACTGCAACATAAAAGAAATGACCCCGCTGGGCTTCACCCTAACACCAAAGCCCGCCAAATCATCGTCCCACTCGTAAATATCCTTTTGGGAATCTGGTGTAATGAGATTGATATTGCGTAAAGTGAGTTTCATCAAATAACCTGTATAGCATTTTCGGGTAAGCAGGGGGTAAGCACGGGTAAGCAAAAAACGGTAATTACCCGCAATGACCACATCACTTAGTTAATTGCATTTATCTATGAAAGTCAATGAGAAAGTATAGTCAATAAAATCCAGGTAAGCAGCAGTAAATAGGCTACTCTATCATTGGTAATGACGGGGTCGGGTTTTCGATTAACCTCAGCAGCACCATTTTCTTTTTGATTTTCGTTTAGCCATATCAAGGGATTTTTTACTTGTTACCCATGCGTTTTAATGAAATCCAGAATAATGGGAACCACCTTGTTTTTGAATTTTCTGCCATTAAAAATCCCGTAATGCCCGACATTTGGTTCAAGATGGTATTTCTTTTTACCTGGGGGAAGATTGGCTGCCAGTTTCATAGCGGCTTTGGTTTGTCCTACGCCTGAAATATCGTCCAGCTCGCCTTCAAGGCATAGTAAAGCGGTGGTATCAATCGCTTTGGGGTTAACCAGCTTGCCCTGATAGGTCAACTCGCCTTTGGGTAGTGAATATTTTTGAAACACATGCTCCACCGACTCCAGGTAAAATTCTGCGGGCAAATCAGCGACGGATAAATATTCATCATAGAATTTTTTGCTTGCATCCGCACTTTCGCCATCTCCTTTTACAAGATGGTTAAACAGTTCAACATGCGAATCAATATGGCGATCAAGATTCATGGACATAAAGTTCATAAGCTGAATAAAACCAGGGTACACACGTCGCATAAAGCCGGGATAATTGGCAGGTACGCGTGTGATGAAATTGCTTTCATACCAGCCAATATCGTGCTCCGTTGCTGCCAGATTCACTTTGGTAGGTCCCTGGCGTGTATCAATCGGCCCACCAATCAGCGTGATAGAAAGTGGCGAAAGCGGATCTTTGGCTTCATTCATAATTGCTGCGGCAGCAAATACGGGGACGGAAGGCTGGCAGACTGCCATTACATGCGTTTTTTTGCCTAATATACGAATAAATTCAATGACATAGGTGATATAATCTTCAAAATCGAATTTCCCTTCGGAGAGGGGAACCTGACTGGCATTTGCCCAGTCCGTAATATACACATCGGTAAAGGGTAACATGGCTTCCACCGTACCCCGCAATAGCGTCGCATGATGCCCTGACATGGGGGCGACAATCAGCATTTTCTGCCCTTTGTCTTTGATGTCTTTGGCAAAATGCAGTAATTTGCAGAAAGGTTTGCTGGCTACTGTTTCCTGCTTTACATCCACTTTTATGCCATTTACTTCTGTTTGGGTAATCCCGAATTCCGGCTTTGTATAATCACGGGTAGCACGCTCCAGCATTTCCGAAGCAGCCGCAACATTGCGTGCCAGACTGGTATGGCTGAAAGGCAGCAAAGGACTACCGTAAAACTGCTTCCCCATTTTGCCTAGTATATTGAAGGGTTGCATGGCAGCATTCTGCCATTCGTGCCATTGATATAGCGTCGTATTTTCTAAATTCGGCAACATAGCTCTAACCTTTATGATATATTCTTGTTTCCTATAGCGGATTTCGACTTTATCTTACATGTAGTTATACTACTTCTTTATAAAGAAAGGGTAAATTTTCACGATAATAATCAGGCTTCTTCTCTATTACGACTCTTTCACAGGAAATAGTCTGCAAAGGAACGAGCTGATCGGCAATAGACTGCATTAATGCAACATTTCCTGTTACTTTAGACATAAGTCTGATAGCAGTATTATCAAGAGGGGATAAGCGTTTTGCCACGGCTTTTGTGATTATATCTTGTTGAATATGCTCCAGCAAAGGCTGTGCAAATACCGTACCCTGCGAAACAAGGCAGACATCAGGCTGTCCATAATGGGTAAAGGCCTCTCTGATCAGCTTTTGCACAATGGGGTAATGGGTACAGAATAACCCGACGGCATCAAAAAACACGCTACCATTTTTCGTTAATATGCCAATAGCTTGCTGTATGTTCTGACGCAGAGAAGGTGAAGCAAGGTTGCCGCTTTCAATGAAATCTACCCAGCTTTCAGGGACATGACTATAGATATGGGCGTTATTCCCTGCAAGCTGCGAAAGCAGTGTAGGGTATATTTGAGTTTTTTCCGTAAAGGCAGTCGATAATATACCAATGTTCAAAGGTTTCCCTAGCGCCGCATTTTGTACTGCCTGCTTATATAAGTGTTCGCTACTTCTGGAAATAATGGGAAACAGCTTGCAATCTGCAACATAGCCTTCTGATTCATAGAGGCTTGAAACTGTGTTACAGGCAATCATGCACACCTCTGCCTGTTCAATCTCTACCGCATGGCGAATCAGGTCGTGCGAAAGGCGTTTCAGCGTCGCACTGGACTGATTCCCGTAAGGTGCATAAAGCGTATCCCCGATATGGGTGAAGATAAACTGGATAGCATACTGTTTTTGCAGGTGAAGCAGGGCAGGTTCGAGTTCTCTATAGACATCCAGCATGAATTGCAGCCCGCCTGCACCCGAATCGACAAAAGCTATTTTATACTGCATATAGCGATTATTTATTTTCCGTAGCCGTGACAGGAGCGGGGATTTGCGTGGTGACGGCTTCCCTTACTGCGGGGTAGTTAATAAATTTTGCAGGTATGGTAATGGAAGGATTCCCTACGGAAAAAGGAGCTACTTCATAAGTCTGAAATACAATATTCAGCCCGTTTTTATCCAGAATGGCAGTGCATCCCGTACATACTCCGTCTTTGATGAAGGAAGCCTTGCGACTTTCTACTTCATCGCGAAAAATGCCTTCAGCTTCAGGAAGCAGGGCTTTATAAATGGACTCATTAATTTCGGGTAAATCCTTATCAGCGAATAAATCCTTGAAACTCACTGGTTTTCCCGTTACGAGATCAATGATACTTCCTTCCAGCGTGCCGTTCCCGTGTGCTCCGCCCTCAAACGACCAGTCACTGAATTTGAACGCCAATAGCGTGGGAGACTGGTAGGTGATTTCATAATGATGCTGAATGGAAAAGTTATTTTCATTTCTTGCACTATCAGGAGCAGGTTCACCCTGGCATTTCGCCTGTTCAGCCACCTTTTTAAAGGTGTTATTAAGGTTATTCTGCTTTGCTTCATCTATGAAACCCGAAAGTGCAGGATATTTAATATCCGCTTCACATACGCATTGACTGGAATCATCACAACCCGTTACGTTAAAAGCCCCTTTTTGCAGGGTTATTTCCGTAATTTTCACCTCTGCATTCGCCTGATGGGCAAATAACAAAACCGCAATCACCAGAAGTTTTTTTATCATGGAGTTCATACCCAATAGTTTCTTATCTAATTTCTATACACGATTTAATATCTATTGACAATTTTTTTATCCATTGACGGAATTATTTTTTGTCCTGAAGTCAGGAATAAAAAAATAGTGGGAAATCCCTTGATATTGCTACCTTTCCTTGCTAGAATTGATTAGGTGTTTATTAGAACACAGGATTTAACTATGCACGCAGCCACATTTGATACGCATCGCTTTGTAAAGCGTTTAAAAGAAACAGGGATGCCTGAAAATCAGGCAGAGGAAGTAATTGATATTGTTTCAGAAGTGCGTGAAGAAGCAAAGCAGGAACTCGCCACCAAGGGAGATCTAAAGAGCAATAGTGACTTGCTCGAAGCCCGTTTGGAAACCAAGATAGAGGCGGGAAACCATACTATTATAAAGTACATGCTAACCTGCTTCCTGCCTGTTATCGGGCTACTTATTACCATCTTGTTAAAACATTGATTCTCAAATCTAATTACTTACGGCAAACTGTATATTCGCCTTGCGAAACTCTGCCACAATTTCCAGCATGACTTCGCTTTTCGCAGGAATCAGCCCTTTGGTGACATCGGGAATCCAGAATAACAGGGTAATGCTGATACCCAGCGGGCTGAATTCTCGCAGGGTAGCGGTGGGTTTGGGTTCTGCCAGACAGCTTTTCAAATGCCGTGCTGCCTGAATCATAATGTCACATGCCTTGGTTATGTCGGAATTATAATCAATGGTCAGGTTAATATCAATCCTTGCACGCGTATTATTATACGTCCAGTTGGTTACTTTGCTGGTGATTAAATCTTCATTGGGAATAATCACTTCCCTGCCATCAAAGGTTTCAATCAGCGTATGACGCAATCCCATCTGCCGCACCCAGCCCCGTTCCGCTCCAATTTCAATCAGATCACCCGCTTCTATGGTGCGTTCAAACAGCAGAATAATCCCGCTAATGAAATTGGAAAAGATTTTCTGCAAACCAAACCCAAGCCCCACTGCCAATGCACCGCCAAACACCGTGAGTGCGGTTAAGTCCACCCCCATCCCCGTAAGCGTAAAGACAAAAGCAAGAAAATAGAGCAATACACGCGTAAGTTTAATTAATAACTCCCTCGCATTAAAACTTAAGGTGGTTTTACGCAGCCAGTTTTCGGTGGTTTTGGATAATACCCCCGCTCCCCAGAACAATATCACCAGCGTAAAACTGCCCTTGATCAGATCCAGCAAAGAAAGGTGGAATTTATCGGTTTCAAAGGCAATTTCACTAAGGGATTTTTGCGTAGGAGCCAGCAGATCACTTACACTGAGCAGCGTCATCACCAGCATAACGGTATTGAGGAAATAAGCGATAAAATGACGGTGTGAAACCATTAGCAACGCACTCGCAATCAGCCATACCAGACAGACTTTATTCACATTGGCAATGATATTATGCACGTGCGGTTCCTGCATGAACAGGGGATAAAGCCAGTTGGCTCCCACGAGACACAGAATCGCCATAAAGGGCGTAAGCATAAAACTTAGGGTTGTTTTAATAATCTCATTGTATTTATATTCGTTCTTCTGTAATTTACGGTTGATGATTTTCTGAATCAGAAAAGAAAACAGGAACGCCACACTAATGGCAACAATACTTGCCAGTAACTGTATGGCGATTTCCTGGTTGGTGAAAACCGAGAGGATGGATTTCTTGAGAGCGGGGAAAAATTCGTTATCAGAGATTTTCATGTTTTATTTCTTGATGGGGCAGATATTATCATTAACCAATTAGACTTTGAAGGAGCAGATTATGGCAGTTACCCAAGTTAAAGCAGAATCTTCACAAGAAATCAACATCGGTATTGAAAATAAGCAACGCGAAGCGGTAGTAAAAGCGTTGAAACAGGCACTTGCAGATAGCTATACGCTGCAACTCAAAACCCAATATTACCACTGGAACGTAAAAGGCAGCAATTTCCAGACGCTGCATCTTTTGTTTGGTTCGCAATATGATCAGCTTTCCGCTGGCGTGGACGAACTGGCAGAGCGTATCCGCACCTTGGGAGCCGAAACGATTGGTACGTTCAGACAATTTCAGGAGCTGGCTTCCATTAAAGAAGATGCAAAACTGCCTGCTAACTGGCAGGATATGGTGCATCATCTGCAACAGGACAATGAAGCATTAGCACGGGAACTGCGTGAGAAAATTGCCGTTGCCCAAAAAGCGGGTGATGAAGGTACAGCAGATCTTTTCATCAGACGGCTTCAGGAACATGAAAAAGCAGGCTGGTTTTTGCGTAGCCATCTGGCATAGAGCGGGATTTGGTAGCCGTGGGGGTGAGGAGATTTCTAGATACATCGTTGCTGTGTATTCAGGTAAGAAGTTTAGACAGCAATACAAACGCTTGTAGCGATACATGGTGATTTAAGAGAGGCTATGCATGAGGCATTCGGTGTTTTTAACAGACAAGCAGAAAAAACAGCTTGAGTATGAGGTTGTTTCGCAAGAACTACGGACTTATTTAACTCGTATAATTGAGCGAGATGAATCATTTCAAAGATGTGAACTTTTTAGTAAAAATCGAGTGATAAACCGTTCTAGGAGCCTTTCTGGATTATCCAACTTCGTGTTAGAATGTGACGACTATGGTGGATATGAACCAGCGGTAGATGATTGGCATAGTGGTGAATTTGAGCTTTGCCTGAGAAGGCTTGATACATTTCACTTTATCGAATTAGTTTGTGAAATTATGGAGTGGGGATGGCTGACTCCAAAAAATGTAAATAAATCTCTTAAAAAAGAGCAGGCATCTTTTCGCTTCACAGGCATACAACAGAACAGTAATATTGGTGTCGATGTTTTTTCTATAGAAAAATTAGAGAAGGAAGAGGCTGTTCTAGGAGAACACCAAAATATTAGATACCTTGTAGATCGCATGGAGAGTCAACTTGGGAAAGATGATTATTCAGGTGTATTGCATAGCAGTGCTTCAATCTTTGAAACAGTAGCAAAAGATATTTTAAGCCTCCCCCATCTACAAAACAAGACTTTAGAAGGCATTTTTAAAGACTACAAGAAAGTCTCAAAGCTACCTGAGGAAATTTTAAACAAAATTCTTGAGGTATATAGACAAAGAAATTGCAGTCCACTGGCTGGTCATGGCAACACTAAACCACCAAATTTTACAAAAGAAGAAGCTGTAGTTTTAAGCGAGCTTACTAAAGCATTTGTACGCATCGAATATACGTTACAATCAAGTAAAATTTAGTCCCTTATCAAGCCATTGATTTTTTATATTTGACTTCATAAAATTTCTATTTATGATTCCTTTTGTTGAGTGCGTAGTTGCATTTAATGGGGTTTAGTAGCCTCAAATGACTAGTGGTAACTTTGTGCTACCAGAAAAATTGCACTCTCCAGCTTCGGCTGGGGAGGCGTTGCTGTATGTTCAGGTTGCAAAACTAAAGAGCAACGCAGACCTTTCTAGTCATAGGTTTTACTAACTCCCCACGCCACCAGAGCAATCTGGTGGTTTATCACTAATACATGGGGAATTAAGGATGGACGAAGCAACACGCATTAAACGCACGCATATCATACTCCATCTTTTATCCTCCGAAGACCCCAAATATCCCCGTTTCAGTTTCTTCTGCCAGCTTATGAAGGATACGGAAATCTGTTTAAACAAGGCTTCGCTTGAGGTTTCTGAAGATTCCATCCAGAAAACGATTAAGGAAGCGGTGAATCAATTTGTGCTTGATTATGAAAGCAGATGGCAGGAAATCATGGGAAGCTGGTATAGCTGCGATATTTACGAAATGCTGAAAGTAAAAATCTGCAAGCAAATGATACCCTGAATATTTAGTTCCTTAACCTGTCTATAACACCTTGTAAAATATAGCTGGCTGCAAGTTTATCGACCATTTCCGCACGTCGTTTGCGTGATAAATCTGCTGCCAGCATGGTAGTAGTCACTGCCATCGTACTCATACGTTCATCTGCAAACATGACGGGCAGCCTGATTTTAGCCTGAAGATTACGGGCAAACTGGCGGACAGACTGGCAGCGTGTGCCAATCGTGCCATCCATATTCACGGGATAGCCTACCACCAGTCCACCAATATGATGCGTCATTATTATCTGTTCAATTTCCTGTAAATCCTTACTGAATTTACCCCGCATAATGGTTTTATAGGGGGTTGCTATGATCCTTTCCACGTCACTTAATGCCAGCCCAATGGTTTTTTCTCCTACATCGAATCCAAGCAACGGAGTACGACCAGGCAACAGGGCAGCAAATTCCTGCAACTGATCGAAATAAAACTGTTCTGCTTTTGGGGTCATGCAAAACTTTCAATTTCCGCTCTCAAATCCTCAATCCCTATCTTTTTTTCGGAGCTGGTAATGATAAGTTTCGGATGAGCGGCAGGGTGTTTTTTGATGATTGCATTAGTCCTTTCTATCACTTCTTCCAGTTCGGAAGGTTTGAGCTTATCTATTTTGGTCAAGACAATCTGGTAGCTTACGGCGGTTTCATCCAGCATTTTCATGATTTCCAAGTCATTATCCTTGATGCCGTGGCGTGAATCTATCAAAAGGCATACACGGCGTAAATTTGCCCTGCCTGATAGATAGGTTCGCACCAGCCTTGTCCAGTTTTTGACGTTCTTTTTCGGTGCTTTGGCAAAACCATAGCCAGGCATATCTACCAGCATAATCACATCTGCCAGCAGAAATAAATTCAGTTCCTGCGTGCGTCCAGGCGTATTGGAAGTCTTGGCAAGCGTTGTTCTGCCCGTCAGTGCATTGATAATACTGGATTTGCCTACATTGGAACGCCCCGCAAACGCAATTTCGGGTTGATTGGCTTCAGGAAACCCGTCAATATCAACCACACCGCGTAAAAACACACATTCTTTTTGAAAAATCGTCATGGATAGTCTGCTTTCATACTTTAATTTGTCATAGAATATTCATATTACTTTTAAAAAACTTTGCTACAATCATTATATGAACATGTTACTATTATATTTCTATGCACGCTAACGTAGATGCAAAAGAGCTGGTTTCTCTTATTGTTCCCGAACTATTTATTGGTCCGGGCATAGCGTTGCTCGGTGTCTATTTTTTTGGTAAAGCTCCCAACAAAGAACACTTGATTGATTTTGTTGATAAACATATTGTAAATCCCAATCTTGAATTTATTGAAAAAGTAGGTGGTCGTACCTTGAAAGCCCATGCCAGACATGAACAATATGAACTGGAAAATATTGAAAAAACAACTAAAGAACCGCAAAAGCCTCATATTCCTTACCTGGATTTACCCCGTGAAAAAAGATCAAGAAAAACGGCTGAATTACTCTGTATGGGAGGAGTAAGTCTGGTTGTGGAATCTACTGCGGCACTTTTGGGACAGGTAGCATTTAATAAAATACTAAAAGTAGAAAAACCTATTCACAATGTTTTTATGAATGTGGGGGCGGATATAGTGGCACATCTTGGTGCTATTGTAGTCTTTACCACGGTTATACCAAAAGCACCTGAAGTTATCAGGGAATTTACACAAAATTTCCTGCAAAGTTTAGGTATGAAGGAAAAGTCTGCTACGGACGCTTCTCTCACTTTTGCCAATGTTAATGTACCCAGCTTTTTTGGGTTGGGTGCTGCTGTGGGAAGCGTAGTATATGGTGAGCAGTTGCAGCAGCTTTTCAAGTCCATCTGCGGTGGGCAGAATCGCTCAAGGTAAAACGCCTTTAACTTACGAAAAATGCTCATCATAGACGTTCGCAATAAAACTGCTGGTTACGGGCAGGGTAAGTGCCATGGGAATCAGGGCAAGCAACGCTGCAATCACATTTATCGCCTGTAGGGAAAAATAGATTCCGAAATATTCTACTCCCTTGCTCATGACCAGTTTTTTGCTCTTATCCAGTGCCTCCTTTACCCCATATTCTTTATCTATGATGAGTAAAGGCGTAAAGGCATAAATGGCGATCATGTAAATGCCTGGTCCAATAATGATGAGCAATCCAATCACCGCTCCTATAACATTCTCCGTACTCAACGTCATGATAATGATGCCAATAATAACAGGAGCAAGCACAATAAGCGCTGAAATGACCAGATTTTTGAAATTTGCCAGGGTGCGTTCAATGACATATTGCGTGATAATAGGCTGTCCGCGTATGATACGCAGGATAATAGAGAGATACGCACTGTAAAGCAGGTAAAACACAATGATCCCTGCAACGTAGCCAGGTTCTTTTAATATATCGGGTATGAAATAGGTTACGCCTGCAATCACCACAATCGTACAGAGTACCAGAACGGCGGAAAGCAGCGTGGCAATAAAATGAAGTTGCAGAAAAGATAATCCGTATCTCACAGCATGTAACAGGCTGTATTCCTGATGGGCATGTTCCTGAAAAGGCTCTTTTTTATCGGAAACTTCAGTGAAAAATCCTGATAGCTCATGCCACTCCCCCGCCGTGCGTGTTTCTCCGGTAGCAGACTGCATGATCTGCATTTGCGGAGTCAGGGAGCGATTGCGTATTTTGATAATCAGGGCAACCAGATCATATGGACCCGCATTGCCTTTTTCATTTACAATATAATATTCATTACTCATTCGTTCATTTATCCTTTATATATGCCTTGATATTACTCTAAAAAATACCGTTCCACAACCTTAAAAAAGGGCGGAAGGGCAAGATTTCTGTTTGTAGTATTTATGCAACATAGTGTTAAAAATACAGCTTTTAAATCGCCGTTTTGAAACTATGGGCTTGCATAAAGCGGGCTTGCTATTAGATACTGTGGACAGGTTAAGCAAATCTGTAGTGGCAAAAGCCTATATCTTTTGTGCTTTCACGGCATTTTGCTCCTGAGTAAAACTAATAACATTAATGACAGGAATAGATTTATGAAAAAAATTCTTCTTGGTACTTCAGCACTTATCGGTGCAGCTACCTTCTTTGCTGGTGCTGCTCTGGCTGACGACCCGAAAGTAACTATTGGTGGATTCAGCACGTTTGAAGCTGGTTTTATCAAATCTGATGATGCCGGTGATCAACAGAAAACCGCTTTCCGTAATGAAAACGAAATCCACTTCAACGTAGCGGGTAAAACCGATGGTGGACTTGGTTATGGTGCTGAACTGGATCTTAATGCAGATATTAACGGTGCTGGTGCTGCCAGTGCAGCTTCTCAAGGTGACACGCGTTCTGGTTTGAATGCACGTCGTACCTATGGTTACTTGCAAGGTGATCAATGGGGACATTTGGAATATGGTTCAAATGATGGCGTTGCCCGTACTTTGAAAGTGGATGCTTCCAATGTTGCTCGTGCAACGGGTGGTATTGACGGTGACTGGACTTATTTTGCTGATACCAACAATACTTACAATAATTTGCCAACTAATACAGCTAATGCTGTAACCAATGCAGCTAATGCTGCAGCAAATGCTTCTGCATTATCTGGACAATTTGCTGGTGGCAGAAGCTTCATTACTGCTCCACGTCTTCCATTGGAACAGGGTTCTTCAAGCTCTTTCTATAATGATTCTACGGTGAACAACACCAAAATCACTTACTATACTCCACGTTTTGCCGGATTCCAGTTGGGTGTAAGCTATGCTCCTTCTTTGAATGACAGCGGTCAGTTGGACGGTCGTGATTACAATACCGGTGATGTGAACAATATCTGGGAAGGTGGCTTGAACTACGAAAACCAGTTTGATGCAATCGGCGTAGCTGCTGCATTAACCGGTGAACTTGGTAAAGTAAGCAACATCACGGGTGTTAATGATCAAAACGTAGAAGCCTATAACGCAGGTGCTAAAGTTTCTTACCTTGGTTTCAGCGTTGCTGGTTCATATGGTGACTGGAGAGACAGCGAAAACGTAGACGGAACTACTGCCAAATACTGGACAGGTGGTCTTGCTTACGAAATCAACGGTATTGGTGCAAGTCTTACTTACCTGGGCAGCAAAACCGACGTCACGGGTCAAAGCAACAAATTTGACGATTTCTCTTTAGGTGTTGATTATAAATTGGCTCCTGGTTTGACCCCGTTCGTAGAATGGACTTACTATGATCTGAATGCAACGGGTGGTGCTGCTAACACTGGACAAGCAGAAAACAAAGGAAACGTAATCCTTGTTGGTTCACAACTTTCTTTCTAATCTGATTAGAAGTAAGGTTTAAAAATGGGGGCTGTGCTTTTTGCATAGCCCCTTTTTTTATGAGCATAAAAACCTCCGAAATATAGGAAATGGTACCAGCAATTCTAAAAGTAATTTGTTTATTCTGCTTTTCTTCTTTTTAACCCCTCCCCTAACCCATCCCGCAAGGGGAGGGGAATACGTGCCGAGTGGATAAGTCTAAGAAAACTCAAATGTTTGCATTAATACTAAACCTAGTGCTTATAATCCCCCTCCCCTTGCGGGAGGGGTTAGGGGAGGGGTAATACAGTACTTTTAGAATTGCTGAAATGGTAAGGTTCAAAATAACTAAATTTCAATACCAGTATTGGTTACGATCTTTAACGCAGCTTCCCGATTCTGCCAACCTGTTACAGGAGCTTTAACAGGCATACGTTTTGAAATAGTAGGTGGAATGATTGGTGAGGGCAGAAGCACTTCGGGTTGATTTGCTGGTATTTCCACATTAGCCTTGCTGTTAGCCCAGGGATTTTTTTGCATAGCCTGCATCTGTGCTAAAATTCCCTGTTCAATCACCTGTACATTATCACCCAGATTTTTTTTATGTGCCAGCAACATGGAGACACGGGCGAGCAGTTCAGGCTGTTTTTCTGGCGGATTGTGCAGAATAAAATCCGCCATTACGGCATAGACGGAATTGTCCAGGCTTTTATCGGTTTTGACACCGTTGCCATGTCCTTTGGAAGCAAAAGACATCACCACTTCTGCTGTTAAAGCAGATACGACAAATAACATACGCAACGGCAATGCACTCACGGCGTTCTGGTTTTTAACTTTATCCTGTGCAGAAATATGGGGATCTTTTAATGCCTGATGGGCATCTCTTAATTCTATTACGGAAATAATACCATGCAGAATCGTGCTGATGCTATAGCCAATACCTGAAATACGCAGCGGTTTTTCCTTGATGGAATCCCATATTCCTGCCAGTCCCGTACGTTTGGGTTTGTTTTTATCATGCGGTTCTTCAGGTATCAGGGTGGATATAGTACCTGATCCCAGCGTGATAAACCCCAGGAGAATATCAATTAAAACAGGCGTTTTTCCTCTTATACTCCCTGCATTACGCAAATCCTTGATGGAAGACCACATATTCATGATGCCTGCGGTTGCAAAGCTGGCATTCATCAATTCCGATGTATGCACACTGCAAAAGTTGCTAATGGTTTTGAGGATTCCGCCTTCATGTTTGGCTGAAGTTTGATGGAGGGCATTTTCCATCTGGTGTTCCACACCTCTGTTTTTCAGATCCTCTACGACATTATGGGCAATTTTTCGCACCTGAAAATCGGATTTATCTCCCATCCCGAACCAGATGAGAAATTGTGTTCCCAGTGCGTAAAGCAGACCCGTCACCAGAATTTGCGGTTTTACCAGTTTTTTGTCTTCAAAGGCTTCCTTTACCCCGTAGGCCAGAAAACCCATATCGCCAATAAAGTACGAAATACCGCTCAGTTGCAGGGCATTTTTCTTGATACTATCAAAAAATCCACCCGCTTTTTTAGGGCTTTTTTCTATTTCAGGGCTAATATCAATCGCTTTTTCTAAGGCTAGCAATTCCAGTAATTTTTTGGGTTTTCTTCCACATTCCCTTACCTCAAGAGCGGCTTTTCCATCCTGAATAACAGGAATACACTGCATATTTGAGGATTGTATTTTATTTTTGATAGCATTTAACTTTTCGGGTTCTGCCAGTTCATTGGCAAAAAGATAGGCACGAACGCCACCGCCCTCTGATTTAACAAAAGCAACCTCACTGATTACCGATTTATCCCCAAAATGGTACTTGTTCATGTCATACCAACGCTGTTACCTATCTTATAATCTAGCGTTTATTTATGACAGGTTCATGACAAAAGCAGTTTTTTATGCCGCAATTTACTATGTTTGCGACTATAGAAAAAATAGATAAGCAGACCAACGGGCAGATAATAGATTAGCAATAATTCCATCATATTTAATATGCCCCACATCATCCAGAGGCAGGAAATAATCCCTAAAATGGGCGTAACAGGATAAAAGGGAACTTTAAACAGGCGGGGTATGTCAGGGTTGGTAACACGCAGGTAAATCACGCTGAAGCAGACAATCGCAAATGCCATGAGTGTTCCAAGGCTTACCAGATCACCCAGAATATCAATAGGGGTGAAACCTGCTACTAATGCCGTGACGATACCGACAATAATCGTATTCCAGTGGGGAGTAGCAAAGCGTTGATTGAGGCGACAGAAAAGAGATGGCAATAGTCCGTCCAGAGCCATGCTGTAAAAGACACGGGTCTGGCTGTAAAGCAGCACCAGCGTCACGGAAAACATGCCAATAATCGCTCCCAGCTTCACCGACCATTTCAGCCAGCCTATATTCATGACATTAACCGAAATCGCAAGCGGATCAGGTACGTCAAGCAGTTTATAATTCACCGTTCCCGTCAGCACCATACCCACCAGAATATACAGCACGGTACAGATGAGCAGGGAGCCAAGAATGCCTATCGGAATGTCTTTTTGCGGGTTGCGAGCCTCCTGTGCGGCCGTAGAAACCGCTTCAAATCCCACAAAGGCAAAGGAAATTACCGCTGCTGCATGGAGAATCCCCTCCCAGCCATAGCGTTCCGTTCCCGCAATATGTTCAGGAATAAGCGGATGCCAGTTTGCCGTATCAATAAAAGAAATCCCGAACAGCACCAGCAGAATCAGGATGGTAAGTTTAATCAGCACCACGATATTATTAATCGTCGCTGATTCCTTAATGCCAATCAGCAACAATCCCGTCAGCATAATCACGGTAAGAAAAGCGGGCAGGTTAAAGGCATAGTGCCAGGAAAGTTTATGCACCGCATCAGGATTATAAAGCAGGCTGGCAGAAGACAGGGCAGAGGGGATAGTAACACCCAAGTCCGTCATGAAGCTGGTAAAATAACCCGTTAAACTCACTGCTACGGTAGAAGCCGCAATGCCATATTCCAATATCAGCAGCCAGCCCATAATCCAGGCGGGCAGTTCACCCAGAGCGGCGTAAGCGTAGGTGTAGGCACTGCCTGAAACGGGCAGCGTGGAGGCAAGCTCCGCATAGCACAAAGCCGCAAAGCCACAGGTAATCGCTGCCAGCAGGAAGGAAATCATGATGGCGGGGCCTGCATAGACTGCCGCCTGCGTTCCCGTCATGGCGAAAATACCCGCACCAATAATACAGCCAATACCCAGACTAATCAGGTTTAAAGCGGAAAGGCTACGCTTGAGCTGCGAGTTGCCACATTCTTCCTGAATCTGCGATACGGGTTTTTTGATGAAAAAGTGCTTCATAGACTATGCTACCAGTCGTTTCACCAGCCTGCCATCATAAATTGCCTGTGAACCCAGCATTTCTTCTATGCGTATGAGTTCATTATATTTTGCCGTGCGATCCGAGCGTGAAAGCGATCCCGTCTTGATTTGTCCGCAATTCGTGGCTACGGCAATATGGGCAATGGTGCTATCTTCGGTTTCACCTGAACGGTGCGACAATATGGCTTTATAGCCTGCTTTATGTGCCATTTCCACCGCCTGTAGCGTTTCCGTGAGCGTACCAATCTGATTGACTTTCACCAGTACCGCATTCGCCAGCCCGTCTTTAATGCCCTGAGCCAGAATTTTGGGATTGGTGACAAATACATCATCCCCCACCAACTGGATTTTATGCCCTAACGCCTTGGTAATCGCTTTCCAGCCTGCATGATCGTCCTCTGCCATTGCGTCTTCAATCGAGACAATAGGATAGTTGGCAATCAGCGTTTCATAATAGCGAATAAGCTCTTCTGAACCCAAGGTTTTCCCTTCACCGCTTAAGATATACTTGCCGTTTTTATGAAATTCGCTGGAAGCAGCATCCAGTGCCAGCAACACGTCATTACCTGCTTCATAGCCAGCGGACTTAATCGCTTTGATAATATAGGAAAGTGCTTCGTCTGCACTAGCAAGATTGGGAGCAAACCCGCCTTCATCGCCTACGTTGGTATTATGTCCGTCTTGCGAAAGCTGCTTTTTAAGGGCATGGAAAATTTCGCATCCCATACGCACCGCATCAAACAGGCTGTTTGCACCCACGGGCATAATCATAAATTCCTGAATATCAATCGGGTTGTCGGCATGAGCACCACCGTTGATAATATTCATCATGGGAACGGGCATCACGCTGGCATTCGCCCCGCCAATATAGCGGTAAAGCGGGAGGTAGGTACTGGCAGCAGCGGCTTTTGCAAGGGCAAGGGAAACTCCAAGCGTGGCATTGGCTCCGAGGCGTGCCTTATTTTCCGTACCGTCTATTTCAATCAGTAACTTATCCAGCCTGACCTGTTCTGTGCCGTCAAGCCCGAGTAAGACATCAGCAATTTCGCCATTAACCATTTCTACTGCCTTTGAAACACCCTTGCCGTAAAAGCGGTTTTTGTCATTGTCACGCAATTCCAGGGCTTCCAGTGAACCCGTTGATGCCCCTGAAGGTACAGCAGCACGTCCTAAAAATCCGCCTTCCAGCTCCACGTCCACCTCAACGGTAGGGTTGCCACGGCTGTCAATGATTTCACGGGCATGAATCGCAATAATTTCACTCATATATTTATTTCCTAATCTCTACAAATTTCGCATTTCAATAAAGGCATCGCTTCGCAGGTTTCGCATATATTTCTGCATTTCCAGCCCCATTTTCTCTTCATAAATAGACTGTTTCGCTGTTTCTTGGGGTGTTTTGGCAGGCGTTGCAGGAACGCTGGCAGGGCTTACTGTCTGTTTATCGCACAATTTAAAGATTAAAATTCCATTGGGAGCGACAATGGGAGCAGAATTGCTGCCTATCTGCATGGAGTTTAATAAATTGACTACCTCAGCAGGTAATTTACTGGAGCTATTACGAATAAAAACGGTTTTCATCGGCGTTTCGGGTGGCATTTTCAGGGAAGGAGCCTTATCATCACAGCTTAAGTTACTAGCTGCAATTTTCTTCGCCAACACTACGCTCACCTGATTAGCCGTTTCCTGTTTGCTTGTACCCAGGGTGATGACTTTAAAGGTAAAATCCGTTTGGGGTTTGGCTGCTTCTGCAGGGTCGGGAGCTTTCTCTCTGCTATCAAATAATTTGATAATCTGGTAGCCACTTTCGGTTTTTATGGGATCAGTCACTGCACCTTTCTCAGTCTTGACAAGCACATTGGCAATAGCAGGGTCAAGCGAAGCAAGCTCTACCCAGAAAGGATCAATCGATTTGACATGGCTGGCATTGGCGGAAAACTGCGTAGCGATTGCTTCAAACTTCGCTCCGCCACGAATTTCACTGGTTAATTTTTCAGCAAATTTTCCGACACTTCCTTCATTGGCAGGCGTATCAATAGGCAGAATAATACTGGCAATATAGACTTCCGTATTTTTCCTGTCACTTTCGGATTTACGTTTGGTGTAACGTGCCACTTCCTGATCACTGACATGCACCAAGGGACGTATTTTTTTACTTACCACTTCGCCCCATGCCAGTTGAGCGCGTAACTGGTTGTAAAAGGTGGTTTGGGATACGTTTTTGCTTTTTAAATATTCCTCAAGACTGCCAGCGGGCTTGCCACTGGTGCGTTCAATCTTGGCAATGGCTTCATGAATTTTGGTATCATCAATCGTGATAGAAAGTTTGGTTGCCTCCTGCATTTGCAGTTTTTCATCAATGAGTTGTCTGATAATCTGGGGAATTACCTTGGCACGGTTAGCTTCAGTGTCCGTAATTCCCGTTGTTGCCAGCACCAGAGCAATACGTTCATTGACATCCACGGAAGAGATAATCTGATCATTTACCACCGCAATTACTTTCACGGAATCATTGGCTGCAAACAGAGGAGCAGCGAACAAAAACGTGAAAAGTATAACCAGCAGTTTCATGAAGTAATGTCCAAAATTTGGTTGCCATTTAGCTGCGAACTGTCTACTAAATCTGTCTATTAAATACAAGCGGAAATACGAGAGATGAGAAAAAAGACGATTGCACTGATTGTCGCAGCGGGGCAAAGTCTACGCTTTGGCGGAGATATTCCCAAGCAATACCAGATGCTTGGTAGTAAAAGTGTATTGCGTCACACGATAGAAGCGTTTGTGTCGCATGAGGGCATTGACGGGGTAAAAGTAGTGATTCATCCTGCTCATCATGACTATTATAATGAGCATACGAAAGGACTGGAACTATTGCCCGTGGTGGAAGGTGGCGAAACACGGCAGAAATCGGTGGAAATAGGGCTGGCTTCGCTGCGTGAGCTTGAGCCTGATTATGTGTTGATTCATGATGCTGCCCGCCCGCATATTGCTCATGAGGCGATTACGGACGTAATCAAGGGATTGGCGGAAAAAAAGGCGGTTGTGCCAGCCATACCAGTAGTTGATACGTTGAAACAGGTTGAGGAGGGGCGAGTGGTGAAAACAGTAGAACGCTCACAACTGTTTCGGGTTCAAACACCACAAGGCTTTCATTTTACAGCGATTCTCGCTGCACATCAGGAGTTTTCCTCTTGCCCTGGTACGGACGATGCGATGATTGCGGAGCAGGCAGGTATGGAGGTGAGAATCGTTAAGGGTTCAGAATATAATAGTAAAATTACTACGCGGGAAGATATGCAGTTAGTCAACACCTCTTTTGAAACACGGGTGGGGATGGGGTTTGATGTCCATCAGATTACCCTTGCTAAAGATACCCTTACCATTTGCGGTATTGAAATAAAAGCAGGTTTTGGGTTGGAAGGGCATTCAGACGCTGATGTAGGCTTTCATGCACTGGTAGATGCCATCTTAGGGGCAATCGCAGAAGGCGATATTGGTGTACATTTCAGCCCCAGGGAGGAACGCTGGAAAAATGCGGATTCCAGCCAGTTTGTGACGTACGCTATGGAGTTGTTACGGGCAAAACAGGGCAGACTAATCAATGCCGATATTACCATTATCTGCGAACGCCCCGCCATTGCTCCGCACCGTGAAGCCATGCGGGAAAGATTGCAAAACTTGCTGGGAATAGACATTTCCCGTATCAGTATCAAGGCGACTACTACCGAAAAACTGGGCTTTACGGGCAGGGGTGAGGGGATTGCTGCACAGGCGGTTGTGAGTGTGAGATTGCCAGTAGACGGCGTATAATAAAAAAATTATAAAGTTTTTGACTTCCCTATTTTATTTTTATAAAGTGAAAGTGTAAATGGTGAAAGCCATTTATGGGGTGTCGTAGCCTCTTCGTAAGCAGCGGTAACTTTGTGCTATCGTTATTTGCACTCCTCAGTCTTTAATGGCTGGGGAGGCATTGCTGTATGTTCAGGTCGCAAGACTAAAGAGCAATGCAGACCTTTCTGTTTACAGGTTTTACGAACTCCCCACGCCACCAGAGCAATCTGGTGGTTTTTCTTGTCATTTAAAGGGGAGAATCAATGGATAGCCAGCTTTTAGCTTCACGTCGCAGAATGTTGTTACACTTGCTCAGCTTTGAAGACCCTGCTTATAGAGGGATTAATTTTTTCATGAAATTTCAGCGTGATGTGGAAACCCATATTCGTTCCCATTATCCAGGTGCAAGCTGTTCAGAAGCGATGATTCAGGCGTTTATGCAAAAAGCCATAGACCGTTTCATTGTCTCATACAAAGAAGAAGCCAAATGGCGAGATGTTACCACCTCGCTTTATAGCAGTGAAATGTATGCGTTGTTGAAATTGCATCTGGAGCGTGAGGGGTAGGAATAAACAAGCCCCGCAATGGGTAGCTTGTATTGTTTCCCGCTTCTGTTATAATGCTAGCCAAAAGGAGTTGCTGCAATGAGAGAGATAAAAACCCTGCACCCCGACGGCAAAGGACGTATTGCACTCGGGAT
>Ga0116226_10001411_pt1 | contig 20808 bp, 16 predicted proteins | sample S1TSphfallax_FD_89692 | JGI IMG/M metagenome (GOLD analysis project Ga0116226, IMG submission 89692) | Host-associated microbial communities from peat moss isolated from Minnesota, USA - S1T2_Fa - Sphagnum fallax MG | ecosystem: Host-associated > Plants > Peat moss > Unclassified | place: USA... | reverse complement strand
TTTCATAGTCATGCCTCCGAGTTGTGTGTGAAGCATGACCTTATAGATAAAAAACCCTTATAGCACCTCTTTTTTTTCTTTTTGGTATTTTTAACTGTTTCGAAGCCCCAGCATTGAGGCTTGCATTTCGAAAAATTTTAGATAAAAATCGATACTGGATGTATTGTTAGCCATTTTTAACTTTCCAAACACCCTCTAAGAGGACGATTGCCATTACCATCTGGATCAACAGATCGAGTTGGAGTGAGCCTTGTTAACCATAACCAATCTAGCTTCCTGATCAACTTAAGATTATCAAGGCTTACATACCAAGAATCAAATAAAACATATTCGGGACAAAACCCTCTTTCTTTAGCCTTAAGCAACATAGAGCGAAAATGATCATTCTTAGTGATTTTGGAGTATTCATGCCAAATAATTTAAAATAACGCTAAAATTTATTCAACTGCGTAACTCCTAACACAGTTGAATCAACATTTTTAAAGGCATCAAGCATCTTTTCAATCACTGTGCAATAAAGCTGACACTTTTTTCTTTCTCTAACAATAATCTTATTTAAAACAAATTTACAATCCTCATTTCATCAAAGTTGCTATTTTAAAAGTAAATGATTTATAATATTAATTAAATATTAAAACTAAATCGGACTTTAGATTTTTAAATCTTAAAAGATTTAATTTTATGAATATTAATACTGATTCAAAGATTGTAGCAAGGCTCTATCAAGCATTAAAACACGCTCCAAAAAAACTTAAAAATTTAAATCAAAAGGAACGTGAAGTTGTCATGGTTGCTTTCAAATCAATCAATGGGACAGATACCCCTCCATTGACTAAGACTCAGAAATACCAAATTGATAATATTATTAGGCCAAAATTACAGGCTTCTACTGATCCTCCTTCTTCTAATTTTTTAAAAAAGTTAATAAAGGGATTTTTAAATTCGATTAATAAACGTGTGAGCTCCGCCAAGATTAATAAAACACTTGAAGAATATGTTGAAAATCAGATTTTTAAAATTAAAGAAGATTTTATAAAAAATCTTGTTGATAATAATTTGATGAAAAAACCAGAAGATGGCAAGACTTTTACATTTTGCGAATGCTTAGATATATACAGAGCCTTATGTATTAAAATTCATCCAGATAAAAGTGAAGAATCAAAAAAATTAGTGCAAGAATTAAATAATATTTGGGGAAAATTTAAAGAATCTATTGAAATATTAAACGGAGGTAAAGCTGTAAGTAGAGAATTTTTAACAATGATCGATCAGAAATATGGGCTCAAGCAAGACTCGCCTTTAAAAGTTAATAGAGAGCTTAGACGGGTCGATACTGTGGGTTCTACAAACATCGGATTTTTATGCATGACGTCAGGAAGCCACTCCCAGCAAACAATGGGATCACTTTTTAAAGACTGACCAAAATTTGATTGCCTATAACGCATGGCTCAGGTAGCTTTTTTTCTCAACCTTCATTCTATCGATAGGGGTAATCTACTAAACCTGATTTCAGAGCAAATAGATCATGGGTATATTAAAAATTAAAGGGGGAAATCCTCTTAGAGGGCATGTCAAAGCCGCAGGTGCAAAGAACGCCATGACAAAGCTGTTGGTCGCCTCCCTTTTATCTGACAAAAAGTGCACATTTTATCATGTTCCGAACATTGGGGATGTCGAGGTCACCGTTGCTCTATGTCAGGAAATAGGAATGGAGGTCAGTTGGGATCGCCAGGCAGCGAAAATGGTCGTTACGACAAAAGAACTTAAAACCTCTTATATTCCACAACGTTTTTCCGGATCTAATCGGATTCCCATTTTAATGATCGGAGCATTATTGGGGAGGACAGATCAAGACATTATTGTTCCCACTGCTGGAGGCTGTCCAATAGGACAGCGTCCTGTCGATTTTCATATCCAAGCTCTTGAGCGACTAGGAGCGGTCATTGAATATCGAGGAATGAAGCGTGAGGGGGCGTATTTCGCCCATGCGCATCACGGGTTAAAAGGGACATTAATTACCCTCCCCTATCCATCTGTAGGCGCAACTGAAAACACTATTTTAGCAGCCGTCACCGCCAGGGGAATGACCATCATCAAAAATGCAGCTATTGAACCAGAGGTAGTGGAACTCATTTTATTTTTACAAAAACTTGGCGCGATTATCACGATTGATGTCGATCGTACGATTCGGATTCAGGGAACGCGTCGATTTTATGACGTTGAGCATACTGTTATTCCTGATCGGATTGAAGCTGCTTCTTGGGGGATGGCAGCCATTAGCACTAAGGGACGTGTCTTTGTAGAGGGCGCTCAGCATCTCAACATGGTGACGTTTCTCAATAAGGTCCGTGAAGTGGGAGGAGCATTTGAAATCAAGAGCCATGGAATCGAGTTTTTTTATGATGGTCCTTTGCAAGGAGGACTGCATCTTGAAACAGATGTCCATCCAGGCTTTATGACCGATTGGCAACAGCCTTTTGTTGTCCTCCTGACTCAATCTTCAGGCTCTTCAGTGATTCATGAAACAGTTTATGAAAATCGATTTGGCTATACGGAAACATTGCGTGAAATGGGAGCGGATATTTCCCTTTTTCGACAATGCCTAGGAGGAAAAGAGTGTCGCTTTGCTTCGCAAAATTTTGGCCATAGCGTCATCGTCAAAGGAGCGACTCCTCTTGTCGGAAAGGAGATCGACATCCCCGATCTTCGGGCAGGCTTTGCCTATGTCATGGCTGCGTTGATCGCCACTGATTCTAGCATGATTTCTGGTTTACCCTTTCTTGAAAGGGGGTATGAAGACCTTATCAACAAACTTGGCCATTTAGGAGCGGATATCAGCATCGTACAGCCCCCTATCACGACAAAACCTCTGATCTCCCACAGAGATCTTTTAGAACCTGCATTACATGTTCTTTAAAAATTATACCCATTTCACTTCAAGATATGTCGCTTCCCCTCTTAAATATTCCCCCTCTTCCCTTGTGGCGTACCCTTCTAAGAAATAACTTTACCCGCATAGAATCACTCGCAGATTTTCTAGAATTGAACGAAGAGCAGCGGGCTCAACTGATTATCCGTTCTAACTTCCCTCTTCAAGTCCCTCTTCGGTTGGCCAAAAAAATGGGTAAAGGAACCTTGGAAGATCCTCTTGTCAAGCAATTTCTGCCCTTATCGCAAGAATTGCAGATTCACCCTAACTTTACATCAGACCCCGTTTGCGATGCCCTCTCTCAAGAAGAAGGGAAGTTATTGCACAAATATGAAGGGCGCGTGTTGCTCCTTTGCACAAGCGCCTGTGCCATGCACTGCCGCTATTGTTTTAGACAGCATTTTCCTTATGATTCTTCCAAAGGATTTGAAAAAGAACTGGCTCATATCGAACAAGATCTATCGATTCATGAAGTTATTCTAAGTGGGGGGGACCCCCTTTCTTTATCTGATGAAACGCTAGCGCAGATCCTCAAACCTCTTGCTAAGCTCCCTCATATTCGGCGCATTCGCTTTCATACGCGCTTTCCGATAGGAATTCCAGAGCGGATCGATGAACGTTTTTTGAGTCTAATTGCAGAGATTCCTCAGCAAATCTACATCGTGATTCATTGCAACCATCCAAGAGAACTTGATGAAGAGATCTTCGCTCGTCTCAAAGCATTGCAGTGCCTAGGATGCCTTGTGCTTAACCAGGCAGTTCTTCTTAAGGGAGTTAATGATGAGGTGACGACTCTCTGTGAGCTAGCAGAGCTCCTTGCAAATCACGGGATCCTGTTTTACTATTTACATCAGCTCGATCGTGTCCAAGGAACAGCCCACTTTGAAGTGGAAGTGGATAAGGGGCGTGCATTATTCGCGGCAATGGCCAAACAGCTCCCTGGGTATGCAGTTCCTAAATATGTGCAAGAGATCCCTGGGGAGCCGAACAAGATTCTGTTACATCCGCTCAACAGTGGATACCCCCAAAATATGGAGTCCTTGCTTGAGAATACGAGCTGTTGCCTCACATAAGAGGAGCCGCTCGTTTTGTTGCGGACTTCCTTCGACTCGACAGTCGCGAAAGAAAGCATTGAATTTCTCTGCCAGCATGTATAAGTAATCAGTCAAACGATTGGGAAGCAAATCATTGGCTACTGCATCGAGAGTCTCTTGAAAGCGGAGCAAATGAAGTCCAAGATCTACTTCAGAACGATGTTCCAATTGGATATGGGCATCGTCTAATACGGTAGTAGGATCGACGTTGACCTTCCGCTTAATCCCTGCAATCCGCACATAAGAATACATCAGAAAGGCTGCCGTATTTCCCTCAAATCGAAGCATCCGTTCATAGCTAAACGTGTAATCGCTTATGCGATGATTGGAAAGATCGGCATATTTAACAGCTGCTATTCCAAGAGCTTGAGCGACTCTTTGTCGTTCCTCTTGCCCCATATCCGCATTTCGTGCCTGAAGAATCTTGTCAGCATGCTTAATAGCCGCCTGCAAGAGGTCTATTAAACGCTCCGTTTCACCCGATCGCGTTTTGAATTTTTTCCCATCTGCGCCCAAAACTAGCCCAAAACACACATGATCGATGCGAACCTTCTGAGGATCCACATATCCTGCTTTTTCTGCTGTCTTGAAAATCATTTGCAAATGGGTCCTTTGCCCTGCATCAGTGACATAAATCAAGCGATCGGCTCGTTCAATATTGACGCGGTGATAGAGCGTAGCCATGTCAGTCGTATCGTAGTTGTATCCTCCATCAGACTTCTGCACCATCAATGGCAAGGGCTCCCCGGCCCGATTTTGAAAGCCTGCTAGGAAAATGCATTTAGCGCCATCCGAAATTTGTACCAATCCCTGACGTTCCAAATCCGAGACAATTTCAGCCAAATAGGGATGATAAAAAGATTCCCCTCGTTCGGTCAGGTGGACATCGAGCAAGTCGTAAATCTCTTGATAAGCTTTGCGGGAAATGTCGCAAATGATCTCCCATGCTTGGCGTGCTTCTTGTTGCCCCTGCTGTAAAGCGACCACTTCCAATTGAGATCGTCGCTTAAATTCAGGATCTTCATCAAACCGCTTTTTAGAGTTCCTGTACCATCCCACAAGATGCGTTAAATCTGTTTTTTGCTTCCCGATTAAAACATCAGGCGCCTTCTCCTTCATATGGGCGATCAGCATCCCGAAGGCAGTTCCCCAGTCACCGAGATGATTATGACGGAGAACCTCATGTCCTAAGTAATCGAATAAGCGCGCCAAACTCTCTCCAATGATCGTGGAGCGTAAATGACCCACGTGCATTTCTTTGGCGACGTTGGGAGAGGAAAAGTCGATGATGATCCGTTGCGAGAAAGAGGGAAGGTCAATTCCCAAGTGAGCATCGCGCAATAAAATGTCCACTTTCTGAGATAAAAAGAGAGGGCTAAGGGTGATGTTAATAAATCCAGGCCCTGCGATCTCTAGATGAGCAATCATTCCATCTTCGCGATCTAAAGTCGTTGCGATGTGTTGTGCAATCTTATACGGAGACTGTTGGAGCGGTTTGCTCAACTTCATGGCGCTATTGTACTGATAATGACCGAATTTGTCTTGCGTGCTCGGAGTCACCTCAGTTGGGATCACGATCCCTTGAAGGATAAGCTCAGGAAAAGCCTTTTGGGCTGCTTGCTGGAACTTTGAATGTAAAACGGAAATTAAACTTTTCATAGAATTGACGACGCAGGAACCCAGGGCTTAAGTCGCGGGAGGAAGCGCCAACCCTGTTTTTATGTTTTTTAGATTTCTTTATAACCCTTCTTGTGAGCCGTCAGCCGCGGGAGCTTTCGCTTTAGCCCAAATGTCGCTCTGTTTGCGTCAGGTGGAGCAGGCAAGCTAATAGTCTTTCTTCCACTTGATGGACATCCGAATAGGAGCATCTTCCCCGACTTCTGCTTGTGCTTGTGCCTTGAGATTTTTATGAAGCTTTGCTTCAACCGCAATGATTGGCGAGAGGGATGTCATGCCTTGATTAATGGTGACCATGACATTCTCTGTAATATGTTTACCGACCTGAAATTCAAGCCCATTCCACCCAATGCTTTCTTTATTTTGGCTCATGACAAAATCAAGACGATCGAGTCGAATATTATTTCGGAAACGAGAAATCAAGTCGCTAAAACCCTTACTTTGTTCGCTTGACTGGAGAGAGCTTAAAGATTGGCTAAGTTGCTCTCCTCGGTCATTTGAGCGAAAGCTATTGAGCTGTTTTTCTTCATCAGAGGTCATATCAAACGTTCCATGATTGAACAAAATATAGGATAAAACATCTGCTTGAGAAAGAGGAGGATTTGAACGAAAGCGAATGGCGGGCTTATGCGCCGCTCCCTTGACAATGATTTCCGCCGTGATGCGATCCATTTCCTTGCTTGCCACAATATACAAGGTTGTTTTTTTATCTGGCGTTCCTGCAAAATGAATATTCCCCTCGCTTAAATTAAACGTCTTTCCATTAAAGTCATATTCTCCTTGTACGATTCGCACATCCCCATGAAGCAAGGGATGCTCAGCTGTTCCTGTGACTAAAACATTCCCTTTCCACTCTGATTTTAAATGCTCTCCCTCAATATGCACTTGCGGAGCATTTAATTTTATCTCCAATTCAATAGCCGAAGCTGCTTCTTTCTCTTCAAGGTCATGGGGAAGAGATTCCTCTCCTTGTGCTAAATTAATGTATTTAATGTCGATATTTTTGATTTGGCGCGGTAAGGCTTCCTCCAAACGAACCGTTGCTTGATCAATCGTCAACTTTCCCTCAAGTTTTGATTGTTTCATGTTTCCCTTTAGCTTCAGGGGGCCGCTCACAGAAATATCCACATAATCCGAGTCTAATACAAATAGGCGAGCAAGATTGATCTGAAATGCAAATGGAAAATGTTGACTGGAGTTGAGCTCTATCATTCCTTTGACAGCAATCGAGCCATTTTTATTATCCTCAGCAGAGAATTCTTTTAAAATCATTCTCGAACCATCCCCTTCTAAATGCGCTTGAATGTCATGATAAACAGCGCCTGTGCTCAGACTTTCGTAAACACCATGGATCAGATCAATCCTTCCTCGAACTTGCGGAGCGTTGATTTGGCCGCTCAATCTAAGATCAATGTTGGCGACCCCAGACAGACGCGTCATGTCATAATAAAATAGATGGATATAAGGATCTAGTTCTCCCTCAGCTTTCAATGCTAGATCAAACAAAAGATTGGGGTTTTGCTTAAGACGAAAGGGACGCAAACTAATATGAAATGGTAAGTTGCCAAAAATGCGTACTGGGGCATCGCCAAGCCCGTTTAATTCGCTATTCACCTGTATTCCTCTTTCATCTAAATCGACAATCACTTTTCCCTTGATGAAAGGATTTTTACCAAACACCTCGTCTGTCACTTGAACATCGCGAAGATCAATTTCCACTTGCCCTTTTGGTTGATCCAAACTTCCTTCAAGGTATCCTTGAAAAATTGCCCGTCCTGCTAATGGAAGATCTGGTGTAATCAAGTGAAATAACTCTGAAGAAATGGCATTCGTTTTAAAATAAGTGGCAAATGTCTGACCCTTTAGATTCAACTCCCCTTGAATCTCTGCTTCTCCCCATTGCATCCACGCTCCCCTCATCTTTATTCCCTCAGAAGACCTCAATATCTGGAGAGGCTGGTTGATTTGTAAAGGATAACGACCCAGCCTCCCCTTTAGACGTTGAACTTCCCCTTCAATCAGATCTCCTTCAAGATGCCAGTTCCCTTCCGCTGCGAAAAGCCACTCCTCTTGCAATACACCCTTTCCCTTGACGTAGAAGAAGCCCTCCTGCTGCTTAGAATCAAACGTTGTTGAACCCGTTAACTCCTCAAATTGAATCCCAGGACTTTGCATCTCACGTACGGCAAACTGCATGGTTCCTTGAAAGGAATGGCCCTCTTCTTGGCATCCCGATGAGTCTAAGCGGAGAATGAGTTCTTGTACTTGCCACTCTTTGGAGCTCACCTCTTGTCCAATAAATTCGGAGTAAAATCGCTGCTTATTTTTTCGATTCACGCTTTTCAAAGGCATCCATTGAACATTAAGCTGTCCATTCCCAGCAACAGGATCGGGGAATAGATGCGAAATATCACGAAGGGCAATCCCTCCCTTAAGAGACCCTTCCCAAATAAAGTCAGAGGTTGAACAACTCATTTTTCCTTCGAGGTTTGAGTGCATTGCCTCAAGGCGCAGGGGAGAGAGGGTGAGTTGTTCTTGGTCATTCCAATCAAATGCAGTGAAGACTTTCCAAGGGAGGCTTTGATGACTAAATGCTAAGCTTAATAATCCGGCCACCTGTTGATCTTGAAGAGAGACGTCAAGGGTGGAATCGACCTGTTGAAAAAGTTGGTCGCTGATCAATAAATGAGGAGTTTTCAAATGCAATGCGAATACAGGGAAACGCAAAGAGCCGTTCAGCTCTCCTTCAAATGAAAGCTTTCCCTCGACCTTGCTTCCAAACCATCTTTGAAAGTGCTCTAAATCGGTCACCTCTCCTTCCATATGTGCATGACTGATTTTCTGGTCTGCATCCAATAGCCCTTCTCCGTGAACAAAGAAGCTCGGGTTCTCAATTCTAACATCAAGCCATTCCACCTCAGCATGAGATTTTAAATGATATTGGCTCTGCAACACTGTCTCTTCCCCTACCAGGGTTGATAGGAAGTCAGAGTCTTCAGAGGAACCCTGAAGGGTTAACTTAACATCCCCTTTAATTCCCTCCCCTTCCTGAAATCTATCTCGGCTGACTCTTTGCCATGTGGAAAAAGGGGCAGAAGCATAAAGAGATAAGCGAGCCTTCAAATGATCTGGTAAATCGTTTTTTAACAGCTGCAGGGGAAGCTGATGAAAATGAAGAGAGAGTGAGGCTTGATGATCTTGTGCATCTATACACATATGAAAGGGAGTGAAATCCCCTTGCTCGCTTTTTATCGTGGTCAGCAAATGAGCTGTAAGCCCCCCTTTAAGGGGATGGTTTTTCATCATCCCTTCCACCCTCAAAGAGGTTCCTCTGAGGACCTGGTTAACTTCAGGAGAGAAATCTAAGACATGAATCAATGACGGATCCAATCTAATATTTTGAATATCCATGTGTTCAAATTTCACATAAAAAGGAAGCACAGGAGGAGGGAACCAGGAATCGGCAGGGCGATGAGGTCTGTTTTTCTCAGATTTGGGCAATTGAAGAATATCAATGCCTGAAATGCGGAACGTCGAGAAAAGAATCTTTCCTTGGATCAATTTTGCATAAGCACAGCAAATGTCCACGTGTTGGAAGGTTATGAGAGGGCGATCCTTTTGAGAAAGGACCACATCTTCAAGGCTTAGACAAAGAGGAAATGAAAACTGCACTTTCCCTATCTCGATCTGAGTCTCAGTTGTCCGTTCAAAATAACCCATGCACTGATTCAGCATCCATTCCCGACCTGATTCTGTTTGAAGTATCCCGAAGATAATGCCCCAAAAGACCAGCATCGCTAAAAGGAAGGCTAGAACGCATTTGGCAAAAAACTTCAGTATTCTCATGACTTGACAAGGCGCAAAAGAGCTTAATTCATAAAATTGACAGAGCGGAAATGCTCGCCTTGAGGCGGGAGAACTCTTTTATTTCAATACGACTTCTTTATCTTCCAAACTTTATTCCCACGACTCAAGTCGCGGGTCTATGAATTTTACTCAAGCCTTGTTCCTCTAAAATAATACCTGACACATAAACCTATAACAAGCGCTTTTGCAGCCTCACCTAACACAAACGGATAACATCCCAATATCAAACACTGCTTCATCCCCACAAACTGTCCTAACCAAACGCTTCCTATGCCTAATTGGATCCAGGTAGATAATACAAGCGTACTCACAATTCTTCTTAGATCAACCTTATGCTTTCTCTCCAAAAACCAACCAATCAGATAAGCTTGAACAACATATCCTGCCAAATAACCCCCTGTTGGGCCCATGAAGTATAAAAACCCCCCCGCGCTGCCACCAGCCCAAACGGGCAGTCCTATGCACCCTTGGATGAGGTAGGAAAAAAGAGCAAAGGCTCCTTGACGACTTCCTAGTAAAGCGCCAACCAGCATCACGCCGCACGTTTGAAATGTGAGTGGAACTGGGGTGAAATACAGAGGAATTTTGATTTGCGCACAAATTCCAATGAAGCAAGAGGCTAGAAAGATTTGAAGAAAAGAGAGGATTTTCTCTCTCGACAGGGAGGGTTGAAAGAAAGTCGCAACCGCCTGATTTAATTGTTTCTTAAGTGTTAAAATGATCATCAAATTGACAGCGCGAACCCCCCGCCTTTAGTCTGGGAGGACGCCCTGCTCCTGTGTGAGCTTGTTTGTTTTTGTCTAGACAAAAAATGCCCTTGTAGCATGAGTGTTTCTTATCATGAAATTGTGAGACATTTTGCTTCCCTCAAAAAATAGAGACTTCATGTTAGTCTATGCCCCTATTTTTTTATAGTCGAAAAAATAATTGACTAAAAACTGAACACTGTTGCTTCAAGAACAGCGTCATTTATTTAGATGCCGCGTTAGCTTATCAACTAGCAAACTCTTTTCGGTGACAACGTGAGAGAATATCTCCTCGAAAAATAGAAAAGGGAGTGTTCCTATTGTGGAGCGACTGATCTCCAACTTGAAATCGATTCCATTCTCCCGAAAAGTTGGGGAGAAGCGGATCGCCTGGACAATCTCGTCCTCTTCTGCCAAAGCTGCCATCAAAACAAGGAAAAGCTCACTCTCGACTTCTTTCCTTTTCTTTCCTTAAGCGAAAAGACATTGAAAGAGGCCGCAATCGTGAACGAGTCGAGAAAAGGCATTGGCAAAGCTCTTATCCCCCTGCGAAAAAAGAGGATTTTTTAGAGCGGAGACAACATGATGCCATCGAGTGAACCCATGTCTCGCCAAAGAATATAGGATGAAGGGGAGCAGCGTTTCCCCTGCCTGAAGGCAGGGGACTTGGCGCTGTCAATTTGTGATTTTTGTCAAAAAAAATCTAAAAAACACAACAACAGTGTCGAGGCTTCTTCCCGCGACTCAAGTCGCGGGTTTCCGCGCCGTCATATGAGTAGACACCTTGTCAACTAAAAGTTCTTGATGGTCCAGAGCGATAGTTGGAACGGTTGCCGTAAGAAGAATCGCCACGCGGCTCTCTTTCTCTTCTTTCTGTGCGATCTCTTTCTTGCGCTAAGCTAAGGCGTAAAGAGCGATCGAGCAAAGGTTTGCCATTAAGTTCGCGGATTGCATTTGAAGCATCTTCTTCTTTTGCCATCTCTACAAATCCAAAGCCTTTGGATCTTCCTGTTGTTTTATCAGTAACGATCTTGGCACTCACAACCTCACCATAAGCTTGGAAGTGAGCTTTTAATTCTTCTTCCGAAGTTTTCCAAGATAGATTACCAACAAATATTTTCTTCATAACATTCTCCATGGAATTAAGTTAACAAGGGGTCTCATGTGTGCTTAATCGGCTCCCCTCGACACCGAATAAGGACAATCGTAACATTGTCCACCTCAAAAAGAGGTGGACAACATTAAATACTCATGCAATAGCGTGAGAAATAAGCGAAACAAGACACCTTGCTTTCGAATCAATGAAAGAAATCAAAACTTCATTCCCCCATCATCTTCAAACAAGGCACGCGCCAACCTCTTTTCACCACACTAAACTTGTATGCGTAAAGGGGACGTCATTTAGCCGTGCAATCACTTCGATTGATGTACAATCCCAAGTATAACATAATTTTCATTTTAGTCTAGTGTTATTTCAACTTTTCCAGCGATTACGTAAATTTTATTTTGAATAGAAAATAGCGGATAAAATGGGATGCAAGAACAAAATTTTTTTTACAGCTGGATCAATTGGATTGATACCCATTGCACTTCAAGAATTGAATTTGGACTTGGCCTAAAGCTTTTGCTTTGTCCAAATCGAATTGTTGAAGGGGAATGGGTCGATAGCCATTCCATTCAAGACTTGACTTTTTCATGGCGAGATCCTACCATTCCCATAGATTAAGGGTATTTAGGTATGTTTACAGGTATTATAGAAGAATTGGGGCGTCTTCAGGCAATCAGATGGCATGGAAACGGAGCGCAATTTCACATTCAAGCTTCGATTGTTTTAGAGGATATTAAAGTGGGTGATTCCCTTTCTTTGAATGGTTGCTGTTTGACCGTCATCAGTAAGCAAAGGGATCTATGGAGTTGTGATGTCGTAGAAGAAACAATTCAGCGCACAACTTTAAAAGAGTTAAAAGTCGGCGATCGAGTCAATTTAGAGCGCGCCGTTCGTTACCAAGATCGTCTGGGAGGGCATCTTGTCCAAGGACATATCGACGAGATAGGAAGAATTGTTAAAAAGCGTTCCCTATCAGATGGATCATGGTGGTTGGACATCACTGCCTCCTCTGAAATTTTACGTTATGTTGTCTATAAGGGTCCGATTGCAGTCGACGGAATCAGTTTAACAATTACTCATGTAGAAGAAACCTTTTTCTCATTTGCAGTGATTCCTCATACCGCTCAAACAACGACTCTTGGTTTTAAACAAGAAGGAGACTATGTGAACGTGGAGGTTGATTTGATGGCCAAATACATCGATAGGTTGAATCAAAAAAAAATTTATGCATCATCTTGAAGAAGCGATTGCAGCTATTGCAAAGGGACGATTTGTTATTGTTGCCGATAACGAAGATCGAGAGAATGAAGGGGATCTTGTTTTGGCTGCTGAGAACGCAACCTCCCAAGCGCTTGCGTTTATGATTCGTTATACAACGGGAATTATCTGCATTGCAATGGAGGGAGAACGACTTGATAAACTACACCTCCCACAAATGGTTTCTACGAATACTGATCGCAAACAAACTGCTTTTACTATTTCGGTAGATAGCCGCTATGGAATAACAACAGGGGTTTCTGCAGCAGACCGCGCTCAAACAATCTTAACTTTACTTGATCCAAAAACTTCCCCTGAAGACCTCTGTCGCCCAGGTCATATTTTTCCTCTGCGATACAAACAAGGAGGTGTCTTGAAGAGAGCAGGACATACAGAAGCTGCTGTTGATCTTGCTAAAATGGCTCATCTTTATCCCTCTGGCGTCATTGGAGAGCTAATCAATGATAATGGTTCAATGATGCGCCTGCCTGACTTGAAGAAATTTGCTGCAGAACATCACATTCCATTCATCACAGTCGCTGATATTATTCGTTATCGTCGGCTCCGGGAAAAATTAGTTGAGCGTATCTCTCAAGCCCGTTTGCCTACTACATATGGTGATTTCACTGCATTCGTTTACGAATCAAAGTTAGATGGAATTCAGCATATAGCTCTTGTTAAAGGCGAAGTCAAAGGGAAATCCAATGTTTTAGTACGCGTTCATTCAGAGTGTTTAACGGGAGATGTGTTTAGATCGGAACGTTGTGATTGCGGACTCCAGCTAGCTTGTGCCATGAATAAAATTTCCGAGGAAGGAGAAGGTGTCATTCTTTACCTACGAGGTCACGAAGGAAGAGGAATTGGATTAGGGCATAAGTTGCGCGCTTACCAACTTCAGGATGAAGGACGCGATACGGTAGAGGCGAATTTGGAATTAGGGTTTCCAGTTGACTCTCGTGAATATGGCATGGGTGCTCAAATCCTAGTCGATCTTGGTCTTTCAACAATTCGTCTAATGACAAATAATCCCGCTAAATATGGGGGGTTATCGGGATACGATCTTTCCATTGTCGGGCGAGTTCCCCTCCCCTCTTTTGCGACACAAGAGAACTGCCGCTACCTACAAACTAAAAAAGAAAAAATGGGACATTTACTGGATCTCGCGAATTCTCCTTTCTTTAAAGGAAAAAAATTATGACAGAAAAAACCTGGCCAAAAGTTTGTCAACATTCCGATGAAGGAGCTCTAAAGGAGTATAAAGGGTGTTTGATCGTTCCTCAAGCACGGATTGGAATTGTTGTGGGTCGCTTTAATGAATTAGTGACAAAAAGTCTTCTAGAGGGTGCTTTAGACGCACTTGAAAGATATGGAATTTTACAGAACAATATTATCCTCGTCTGGGTCCCAGGAGCTTTTGAAATTCCTTTGGTTGCGAAAAAATTAGCTCAAACAGGACAAGTCGATGCAATCATTTGTTTAGGCGCCATCATCAGAGGGACAACAGCACATTTTGAACATGTCGCCACTCAATGCGCGTCAGGAATCGCTCAGGTTTCACTTAAAACGAATATTCCCATTATTTTTGGTATTTTAACAACGAACACTATCGAACAAGCAGTAGAGCGAGCGGGAACTAAAGGGGGGAATAAAGGTTTTGAAGCTGTCCAGTCCGCCTTAGAAATGGTGGATCTTTTTCAACAAATGAAGCCAGAGCCAAAAATCAAGACTTCATAAAATTGACAGCGCAAAGACCCCTTGAGGCCCGGGAAAGCGCTACTGGTGCTTAAGAGGTGATTTGTTTTTACCTCACTCACCTTACTCACCTTGTGATGGATAGGTTTGCACTAGCTTAACCCTATACCTGTTTGACCACTTGTCGTAGGGCGTGGAACTGCAGAAGTCTTCGACGAGACCTATCTATTCGCTCCTCACGTAGCTTTCACCCCTTAGGCTGGTCAGCGTGAGGCTTGTGCCCCTCCCTTTAGAGAGGGGTTGCCCACACACAGCCTAAAGTAACAGTTTAGATCTGAACTGTTACATTTAAACTCTTTCTTCAAGGAGCGAGGTTCAAGGGGAGAGGCTGGATGAAGTAATCCTTGTAGAAATAAAAAAGATGAGCTGCAAAAACAGCGACAGCAGCTCCTACTTTTGTAAAGCGAGTTAACTGCGATTTAAGTCCATAATGTAAACCAAGATTCATCCCAGCCACTAATACAGAGGAGAGAGAAAGGTTAAAAAAGGTTAAGGACTTATGATTCTGAAACTGAAACCTATTTCTTATCTTTGAAACTCCTGCATTTGCAATTCTGAACGCAATCTGGCAAAAAATCACATTTGCAATCGCCACTGTTGCTCCTGCCGTGTAGACATCTTTTCTCACTTTCTCTAACCCGTGCTTAAATAATTTCACGGTATGTCCATACAGTTTTCCCCCTTGCTGGACACCCAATCGATATGTAGTTTGAAAGCGCTGTTTAATTCCACCCATCTCGACGCCCATATTCAACTCCTTACTATAGAAAGTAAAACCTTTTTTCAATGAAGATATACGAAGCCAGTGCCCCGCAACACAAGCATAGTACCCGATTGTCAATTTTTATTGATTTAAATTCAATCTCCAATTTCCTCCTATCCCTTTATTACAAGGGAACGAAGCCATCAAACCACGCGATTGGTAAGGGGTCACTCTTCGAGCGCTTCGATGGACGAGAGTCGCTAAAAGATTCTTCTATCGAATAGGGATACTCCCTCAATCAACATTTTTATCACTCACCTTACGCAACGCTGGCTTTTCGGCTGAGCCAAGGCCCCGCGGCTGAGGGCTCACAAGAGGCATCAGCGGCAGGAGCTTTCGCTTCAGCCCAAATGTGGCTCTCTTTGTGGGTGAGTTTATAAGCATCCGACATTTCTTCAGAGATCGCGCGATTGGAAGCTGCCACTCTCTGAGTTTGCTGTTCTTTTATATGATGGCTTTATTTCCCCCTATCTCCAACGATTCGTATCGACTTCTCGCTCTATAGCTCCAGGGCATGCACTAGACCCTCTCCGCGAATTGCTGAGCGCAACTTCAAATCACAAGCCCACAGTCCCCTGGAACAAGGACAGGTTGTCCTGTTTCGCGAAAGAGAGGAGATCCTTCCGAAGTTTCTGAGCCGAATGCCCGCATTTTTCCTTTGCGATGAACGCAAAGGCTTTGCGCATGGAAAGCTTTGTGAAGTATAAAATTCAAAGTTTTGGCATTGCCCAGTATAAACTTTTATTTTTGCATAAAATTTATGAATATTTAACTTGAAAATAATTTATGAATAAAATAATAATTGAATACGAGTGTGTTTAAATTTAAATAATTAGAGAAAATTATGTCATGTATTAACATAGGAAATTCATTGTTCACATATCAAAATAATGAATTTAATTATTTAGAAACAAAAAATAATGATAGTATAAATAAAAATTTAGAAAATATATTAAATGAAATCATACATAAAACGTTTTCAAAAGCAAATCGAAGACACGGTGTAAAAGACTCTGATATAATAAGTATTGAAATAGGTAATTCAAATATTACCTATCATCTTAGTCATAATCGTACAATTTCATATGCAATAAGTAAGAAATTAAGTAAAAAAATTTCTAAATTAGCTAATGGTGTTTTAAAAATTCAGCGTGATATCGTAGGAGAAAAAATTTTAGAACTTGCTAAAAACAGTCAATTCACAGGTCTATACCTGTATTCATCAGGGGGTGGAGGGCATAAATCTGCGAAAGAGGCAGAAATGGAGCGAGATTTTGAGAAGCTCATGAAACATGTTAAAATCGCTTTTGAAGAAAATCAAACGTTGCATGTGGAGGTCGAAATAACCGAGCAAGAATTGGAAGAAAATTGTTCCTTCGTTAACGATGAACGGCTAAACAATCCTGCAAAATTTAGCGAATGGTGCAAGAAAATGGGCCTTGTCAAAGACATTGATGTCTTACATGATTTTTTAGGAAACGTAGGAAAGTGGGCATCAAATCAATGGGATGCGGCTCAACGAGAAGGAGATGTAAAAAAACAGGAAAGCCTTGCCTCTAAGCAGTGGCTATCTGATTTATTTTTCGGTCCTCTCATTTTCCTCTCAACTTTACGTAGCTTGATTCAATTTAAGCCCAAACATGTGGTCAGCACTCAGGCAATGGCAACGCCTGCCATCTTGTTAGCCCTTAAATTATATAATATTTTTTTTAAACCAAAAGAAGATCTAGAAGTCAAGCTCAATCTATACATGACTGATATGCCAACTGAGTACGCAAAGCATTTTTTTGATTCTCTAAAAAAATTGAGAAACATGGGAGGAAAGGATCTCCTACTGTTGTATACACCTAAAGTAGATAAAGGAACAGATTGGGAAGAGCTTTGTGGGTTGCCAAAAGAACAAGTCAAAGAATTAGATATCCACGAGCTTCCTGTTCGTCTCGATTTTTTGAAGGCTGTTCAGAAATATGTCCCTGATATTAAACACCCAAGTGTAGAAATTAAAATTAGCGAAAGGGAAGAATTGGCATTACTGCATCAGGTGTTGGAATACCAACGTGGAGAAGCGCCTGACCTTGGAGATCTAAATCAAAAGGGAGTCCAATTACTTGAATATAGCATGAAGCAAGAAGATAAAGGTTGTTTTATTATGCTCGGTAGTCAACCCACAAAAAGCGCTGTGGAAGGTTACATTCAATCATACCTAAAACTTGCTACAAAAAACCCTGAAAATAATTATCAAGTTTTTATATTCGCTGGAAAATTTGAAGATAATAAAAGCTGTTTTTACAAAGAATTATGCAATTATATTAATAAACAAAGTGAATGGCCACCTAATTTATGTGTTGTTCCATTGTCCTATCAAACGCCTAAGCAACTTGTCAATTTAGAGATGATGTGCGATACAATTACCCGTTCAGGAGGATCGACAGCGATGGAATTGTTGACATTAAATGAGATTAATAAAAAATTCCAAAATCTCCCCAAAAAACAACGCCTTATTCATGCTGAGCCTGTTGAAGGTAGATCCTTGGAAGAGAGCATTCCTCTCTGGGAACGAGGAAATTTCTTTTTCCTCAAAGATAAAATTGGAGCAAGGATCGTTCATCCGATGATTTTAATCGAATAATTACAGTCAATTTAATCAAAAGATAAAAAAGCCCTCTATAATACGGTCAGTTTAATCAAAAGATAAAAAGAACCCTCCCGTTCAAGAGTTGGATTTGGACAAGGCGAAAGCTCTCACAAAAAAATAGGAGCGTCTCTTTTATCATCGAAGCCGGAGGCTTTAAGCCTACATTCAGGTCTTGAAGTAAAATGGGTATCAATCAAAAAACACAAAAGATTGAGTTATGTCAAAAAAAAATTTAACTGCAACTATAATCTGCACTTTAATTTTTTTTGCAACATCACTAGATGGATTTAATGCAAAATTCAATAAATTTAGTTCTTTTTACTTTATAAATGAAAAATTAGATTGGGGAAACTTGTATGTTGAAGGAGTAGAAATTGATTTTAAGGCAGCGGTTTTAGCTCAAAGAAGGTTAAGGGGAGGGTATTTTGATGAGCATATTCACTCTGTCATTCCCAATGACTTTAATAAGACTGATATGGAATGGAAGAGGATCAAAGATCAGATTGCCTATTTGATTGGGCCTATTCCCTACTCTTCTCCACGAGAAAGCGCCTCATGGAAAAACAGCACTAAGGATGTGGATTCTCTTTTAGACGATGCTCGGCGAATGTCCTTTATATTTAAGAATGACTTTCAATCTATTGCTCTTCAAACACAAACAACAGTTCATTTTGGATCAGAAAATCAATTTATTGTGAAAAGTAAAGAGAGTTTAATGAAAAAAGTCAAACGAGATGCTAAAGCTCTCAATATTTCTCAAGAAGAGGCCATTGAGAAAATTGGCGATGCCTTGAGGGGAACCCTTATTGTAGACGATTTGAAAACAATTCCTCTTGTTATTGCAGAGATTATTCAATATGTTGATGATATTGGTGGAAAAGTGGCTTTCAGGAATCTTTGGGTTGAAGACCGTAAATCAGGGTATGTGGGGGTCCATGCAAAGATTCTCTTTCCCTTGCAGAATGAGGGAAAAAAAGAAGGAAATCATTATATTCTAACAGAAATGCAAATTCACTTAGACAGTATAGTAGACGGAAGTGAAGTATCTGCTAAAGAGCGCGCACATTCAATTTATGAAAATCTTAGAGAAGATGACAGTCCTTCAATTCAGGTGTCAGCGGCCTCAAAGCTACTTTTTTTAACAGCAATGGAAGGTGTTCTTTCAAAACAGACTTCTCGGAATGCAATCCCTCATCGAGGAGACTAACAAAAAAAGGAGGCTTGGCGTGGAAAAGCATTCCAAGAGACCTATTTCCTCATAATATAGCCGTCAGTTAAAACGGAAGTTCCACTTTTTCAGAACTGAAATTCTGCGATTCACTGATTGGTCTTTAATTTTTTAAGTTTAGATTTCGCCTATTTTTCCTCTTGACTACATTGGGGTCGGCTCAGAATTCGGATGATAAAGCACGTTAAGGTTTTTTCTTCCTCTGCAATGGTCTGTATTCCCTTTGGGCATCACTTTGTTTTGCCGCCAAACATAATCACCAGTTAAATTTATGTGTTCCCAACCTAATGGAGATAAATGTTTGAGCAAGTTTTCATTCACTGAATGACCATTATCTTTCAAGTGCTGGATGACTCGCTCTAAATATACAGTGTTCCATAGAACGATTGCAGCTATTACAAGACTAAGACCAGAAGCTCGATAACGCTGGTTTTCGAAGCTACGATCTCGCATTTCGCCAAGTCGATTGAAAAAAACGGCACGCGCTAATCTGTTTTTGGCCTCCCCCTTGTTTAGTCTAGCATTAACTCGACGGCGTAATTCAACATTTTGTAACCAATCCAGAGTAAAAAGAGTGCGTTCAATGCGCCCAATTTCTCTTAATGCTATTGCTAAGCCATTCTGACGTGGGTAACTTCCGAGTTTACGCAATATCAATGAGGCTGTAACAGTCCCTTGTTTAATGGAAGCTGCTAGACGTAGAATTTCATCCCAATGACTCTTGATGTGTTTTACATTGATAGCATCACCTATCATGGTATTAATTGATGCATACTCCTTTTTACTATCCACTTTTATGACCTGTTTCAATCAGAGCTTCTAAAAGAGAAAGTGTAGTATTCTCACATTTTTGCCAGAGTTTATAACGCTCAGATTTTAGAATACGATTGTGGTAACTACAACTTGTATAGATGGTAAACTTTGTGAAAAATCGGGATATCTAAAACGGAGCGCGCCTGTGTCATGAGAATCGCTCGTAATCTTTTTGAGAAAATGACTTCATTGATTCATATTTTTGAATGTTGGGATATTTAATCACAAGATTCTCAAAACTCTCCTTCGGAAAAGTATCGCAGACGAAGATGTACTGAAAATGATCGATACAATCATTGATAGTTTTAAAGTTAATAGCGGTCCGTCAAGGAATTGATTTCGTGAACTATATTCTTTTTTTTAAGCGAACACGAACGAAGCAGCGGATGAAAAAAACGACTAAAGGAGGCGTAAGAAATCTATCTACAAGGAAAAATAGATGGGGTCAGTCTGGATCAAAGGCTGCAGTCCTATTTGGGGATTTTATCTCATGCTAATCAGCATACGTTATCTCAAGCTGTAAAAAATGCTTACTGGGTAAGAAACCAATGTGATTAAAAATAGACATATTAAAAGTAAAATTTAATCACACGGAATAGCCTTGATTTTTTACAAATTCGTTAAATTAAGGACCAAAAAACAAGAACCTTTATCAAAGGGCAATTGACCAAGAACCAATGACCTTAGAACTTCCGCAGGGCCGCAACGCCAATGAAGTCGTAGTCACAGTTGACGAAGACGCGGAGGCCAGTCGGGGCGAAGCCCCCAACAATTGTTTGAAAGCATTGAACTTTATCTTTACAGCGTGTATAGGTGCATGGATTATCGCTAAATAAGCGTATATTTGAACCAAAGTATTGTGACAAAATACAAGCGGCAGATTCTAGTGTCTCAGGAACTTCGTAACTGATTAGAGATTTTTCAGCTAACTCAGCGACA
>Ga0116226_10001410_pt1 | contig 20831 bp, 16 predicted proteins | sample S1TSphfallax_FD_89692 | JGI IMG/M metagenome (GOLD analysis project Ga0116226, IMG submission 89692) | Host-associated microbial communities from peat moss isolated from Minnesota, USA - S1T2_Fa - Sphagnum fallax MG | ecosystem: Host-associated > Plants > Peat moss > Unclassified | place: USA... | reverse complement strand
GTTTAAATAACTAGCCTTATAATGAACCTTCATGTTTGAAAATGAAAAACTTGGAACCAAAAATGTTTGAAATTTTCAAATTTTCAAAAAGAAAAAACCAAAGATTCTTTGATTTTTTAAATTCTAAGGAAAATGGAATTAGAAGTTTTAAATAAAATAAAATAATTGCACACAATTGGTTATCATCATAACTATTGGGCTCAATGACCTTTTTTTTTTGTCTTAACCAAACATTTGGAAAAATTAACAATATTACAACATTTTTCATAGCTTATAAAAAGTCCTAAGATTAGTCTAACATGGTGCAACATTCCCAATTTGGTATATGAAAACCCCATGATTATAATTATGTGTAAAGAGCCATGAATTGGGTGTTACATTTTCATGTGCTCCATTTCAAAATGTGAATTATCACTTTATTATTGATTGATGATCAATTAGGTTTAAAAAATAATTATCAATATGGAACATGTAGCAAATATTTAATTAAATTAAGATTAAATTGTTAATTTAGGACTTTACCCCACATAATGGATGGTGAACTCCACTTGATGGCCACCATATTTAACACATTTTTCATCATTTTTCATATGAATACAATTTTTAATTTTTTTTCAAAAACTTTATTTGTAAGTAAATATATATATAATTCCCAAAAAATACCATCCATGTACACACTTTTTTTCAAAAAAATTCATACTAAAAATTTTATGCAATATTTACACTACATTGTTAATCCCTTGAAGCTAATTAAGCCTAACTCCCAATACACAAATAAGTCATAAATAAAAACTCATTTTTAAAAATCTAATACATCAAGGGACACCAAATGAATCTGACAATGGCAATGTTGTTAATGGAAACATTCATGTTGCTCAAATTATAACAAATCTATTACAAGTTTCAAATTCAATATATGATGAAAGGAATATTTTGCCCGATGCCCACTAGCTTAAACATAGTAGGGTAATCGATAATCAATTATCAATTATGAAGGTCACAAGTCAATATTGTTCCCATTAATGCAAGAAAAAAAACTCTATTTACTTAATTACAAAGAAGGCACAACATGCCAATTCACTGATGGCACCAAATTCTATGGATCCAAACTTGTTACTCATACTATAACAAAATCATTTATACTATTAGGCTTTTTGCATGGAAAAAAAAATGATGTTAAGGGCAAGACTAACTATACTAATCAAACTAGATATAAACATAGGGAATACACACTATGATGTTTATTTTGAAAGAGGCTAGACATAACAAGTCCAATAAGTACAAGGTAGGTGAGATTAGGATTTTTGAAGAGAAGTTCAAATGATGCTTTAGGCAAGGAAGTTGAGGATTAAAGAGGCTTTGGATTATTTTTTTAGGAGTTCTTTTCCTAGCTAGTTTTTTTAAAATGTTCAATAAGGAGTATAGAAAAGATAAAGAACATAATAGTAGTTATCGAGATAGAACAATTTTGAGGATGTACACAAAGTTGCTGAATTATGATTTTTGATATTTTTTTCTTTGTATTTTTTCCATGATCTAATTGTTTCTTTTCTTCATATCATATGAGAAATAAATTATGGTAGAATTATGACAGATTTATAACTGTGGGATACTTGGGCTGTGAGGAATGTGGTTGTTGAAACATTTTGGATTATGTATGGATTTTAGTACAAATTTTGTATAACTAAAACTAAATATGTACAACAAAAAATTGTAATTGAAACAATATTCGGATATTAGGATTTACCATTTAGCAACCATCCCCGAGATGAATTTGGGTTAGAATTTTGAGTTGTATGAATTGCTTTGGTTTTATTGTGTGGCAATAGGTATAAGAAGGTTATTATGAAGAATTTTGTTTGCTTTCTAAACTATAGATTCAAAATTGGTGAAGAAAATTTGTGTGGAATTGAATTTGAGCAAACAACTATTGTAAGGATTTAAATCTATGGCAAATTTTTTTTCCTAAGGACGAATAGTAGAATGGCAACAAGCATAAATTAAGTAGTAACCCAAAGTTTACAAAGACAATTAAACTAGCTAGCCATGCAATATAATGAAGACAAAAATGTAGTAGAGGGAGAATTGTCGTTCATAAGTGATGCAGTATAATTTCATACTCCAAAAAAAATATAGTATACCATGCCAAGAATACCCATGACATAAAAGCAACCTATAGGGCACAAGACACTATTTGCAATAGTTATGGAACCTTAGGAAGCATTTGTTAGTAGAACAATGAAACGACCCAATGTTTGAATGAAGCTACCAATGAAAACAAAACTTCCAAAAGTTGAACTAAAGGGATGGGGAGATAATGCACCTAGGGTTACCCCTTTAGATCTACAACGTAGGGAACATGAAATAATAGAGATGAGTTAGGTGGTACGGTGTAGACAAAAAATTGTCATGGTTTTACATTTTTCACTTCACTCCAAATTTGAAATGGGTTATTACCCAAAATTCAAAGCTTTAATGATGAAATTGTGCAATTAATATTGCTTCACATCTTAATTTATCAAATTATTGTGAAGTTGATGCATTTGAAAATGATTCACTTGTCCTTTGGAATACATTCCTAATGTGCAGTTGTCTATCACATAATGTAGATTGGTGTGAAAAGGAATAAGCTACTTCTTCCACAACATATTTTTCTATGAAATTTTGCACACATATTTATAAAAACATAAAGAACAATCTTCTTCAAGAATTTAAATAATTTGTTGAGATATTTGAAAATTCATCAACATTGAATCTTATAATTTTTGGTAGTACAATTGAAGGCTATAATAATCCATTTTTTCATATTTCTTTGTTGGGGGTCATTTTTATGGGTGATCTAGACAAGGGTTGGGTGGTATTTTGAACAATTTTTATGGATGAATTAGGTTTCAAAAATATAACCTTGGTAGCTTTTTTGTTGTATTTTGTGGTAATGTGGTACTCTTACCATATTCTATGTACTTAGGTATGCAAACACAACAAAACCTAATCTTGGAAGGTCATTAATGAATGAACAAAATTGATGCTCAAAATATGCCCCAAGTATTGATAATCAAGATGAGGGTATTTGACCTATATGAATGGGACCAACTTTGGGAGTGAGAATGATGACAAAGTTATGTAGGTGAAACAACTTAATTCAATTGAAGCACAAGCTCAACTCTGAACAAGATGGGTGATGCAAGTTGGAAAGAAAGCACCTAAATGGATTTTTTTTTATTAGTAGCAATTTGTGAACTTTACAATGTTACAACTTACAATTTTGAAGGTATGTTATCCTAGGAAAAAAACTTGAGCTTTTGTTTTTTGTGATTTTTACAAATAAACAAAAGTTGTGAGTTGGTTTCAAAATCATTGCATTTAGAGCTTGTAGGTTTGTTTTCATGCTATCAACTTCATGGGGAATTCCAAGAGTTAGCAAAGGAGGGTTGGGATAGTTTGCCTAGGTCCACAAGATAAAAGGAGAAAATCTAAGGTTGTAGATGAAGTCACTTTGCAAAGAAAAAGAGGAAACCAGAAGGAAAGGCATATAAGATGTAGAGAGAGGGCTAAGGTTATAACTAGAGAGGTAACAAACATAGCATCCTTTATCCACATTAAACCAGGAGATGAAAATATAGTTCATGTTAAAAAGGTTTATGCTTTTGTGAATCGAATTGCTTGCTTCATCAATTCTAAGCTTTCTTGTTTGTTAATTATGAACTCAACAAAAGGGCAGTGATGGAAAAATTGATGGCTAGTAGCATCATTAGACCTCATCTCCCAACCTATTACCTACCTCCCAATGAAGCCGAGGCTTAGCATGCCCTTGATTAGGGATTGAAAGCTGAGCTTCAAGAGGTGAAAGGAGTGCAATTTCCAAAGAAAAATTTGCATATAGGGGCATTTTGTTGAACATTGTAATTAACAAAGAGGTGGTTGGAGTTAAAGAATTAGCTCGAGTCCTTAACATAAACCCTTCCAACATTAGCTATGTTGTGTAGAGGTGATAGGATGTAAAATTTTTAGGGTCTTCATAATGGGCACTTTTAATTCGAAGGTGACAATCAAATATCCTTGATGAAACGATTATTTTGTGTTTTGGAATGGTGAAATAGTGAAATAAGGGTGAATCCAAACAAGTTAGACATAACAAGGAAGTGCATCACCCTAAAAGTTTATAAAGAGCATGTTACACACTTGCTATTTGAGACCCATGTAAAGCATTATTGCCTCCAATTACGATTATTCATTATAATTAATGTAGTTTAAATTTTTCAAAATTTGCATGGGTCACAATCCTTTGTGATTTGAAACTTCATTCAACATTTTCAAACTATGTGTTGAATTGTTGGACAATTCAAATTCTACTGTGAATGTGAATCAATTTTTGTTCTCTGTATTTTTTCTAGTAATGGTTACTTGTCATAGACCAAAATGTTAATTCCTATCTACTATCTACGACATCTATCTGCACATGGAGTTTCATGTTTACAAAAAAACATGCATTACAATTTATGTTTAAAGGTCAAACTAATAAAAATTTGAAATAGGAAATCTACATCCCAAAAATGCGTTTACAATATACAAATTTGGGGATTCCAAGAAAAAAAATTGCATTCATTCGCTTATGTTTGTTGTTGATGATGAAATTTGTTACTAAGTACCTACTGTTGAAGGATTAAAGGTTTGGTTTGTAGTAATCGTATATTGGTTATAGTTACACCATGCACTAGAAGAAATGTGAGGATATGCAACCATCCTATTTACAACTACATGCAACTATGTGTCATTTATGACTACTTACCAACTTCATCAAATTTGGGGAGGATTTGTGACTATATTGCAACTAATGTACAACTACTATTTTCTTTAGCCTTTTATGTGAATGATTATATATTCATCCATGAATAAGCTCCAATGGCCCATTAGTTGCATGTGTAACCAAATTTTAGTTGCAAATTGATGTACAATGTATATTGTGGGCATGATAAGCATAGAGATTTGGGTTTGTACAATTAAAACATCTACTTAACTATAATAAATATTTATTATGAATGTTATCAACATATTTGTAATGTTTAATGTAAATTATTTGTGAAAAGTACATCAAGGGTATATTAAAGGTGTAAAAACAAATTTAATTTTGTATTTTTTCTTATTAATAATTATGATGCAATTAGTTAATATTGAATAATTATTTAATTAATTTTAAATAAATTTAACCCATTGATTACACATGTAAATTAATTGACTAATTTTAATCACATTGCTAATAGGTCGATTACACATAACCACTACATAAAGTTCATGTATGAAGTTACAATGTTTGTTTTGACTAAAATGAAATCCAAATTAGTTATAATAAACAATCTTATTTTTATGGTTTGTGAAAATGGACATGGTTAGTTATGTGGTTAAAAAAAAAACTTTATAATCATGTTAGTTAAATTTCATTAGTGAAAAGGACATGGTTTTGTTGTAGTGTAAGCATCATCTCTAAAGACATGAATAGAACCACACTGAAAACCGAACATATACGAGAAACATTTTTCCATGACTTTTGCATTCCTAAAATCATCAACTAAGATCGTAAGATCAACCTTGCCTTTAGCATAAAATGTTGCCATTTCTAATCACAAACTAGAGATTGTCAGAAAGAAAAATAGAAGAGTATAAAACAAAAAAGATGGCAACAAAGTTTCTTAAACTACCCAACGACAATTTAGTTCACCATGATGAACACTAAAGATGTTGAAGAATGCCAAGGGAAGAAGTAAGGAAAAACGAAAAAGGTGAAAAAGTAAATACCAGTGATCACTAATTGAAACTACTATATGTGGGATTTTTTGGAATCCTTCATAAGGTCATCCATAGACCATTCCAAAAATAATTGCTTCATTTTCAAGCCTATCTACTACATTTGTTTTTTAATAAATACTTCCCTTTCTTTGTAACTTTTTAAAGGACTATTTTTTTTTTCTTGAAAACTACCTCCATTTTATTGTTATCTCATTTTGTTTCCCTATCCATCAACATGTGTCTTTTCATCTACATGATATAAAGTCATTGCTAGTGCATAGCATTGCGTGGATCAAAAAAACATATGGATATTTTCACAATGTAGGGTTCATTAGTGAAATGACCCGTGCATTTCGAATAATTTCAACAAAATGAAAATGAAAAAAAATTTTTATTGAAGAACAATAGATAAGACCAACAAATAGGTTGGAATGAAGGATTTAATAAATGCACATTTAATTGATTTTGTTAAGTGATTTAGGTATGACAATGTTCAAGAAGCAATAAGATGTTTACATGTTTCATACTTGGAAAGGGAATTTGCATATTATAAGGGTGGGTGTGTATGTATATAAGTTTGTACATGGGATTTTAACGATACAATTTGGCAATGTTTGTAGCAGATGCACTAACAATGACACAACAAGTATTCAAGTAACAACAAATCCTAGTAGTAACAACTTAGAGTGGGTGATTGATTTACTATGGTAGTTCTAAACTATCCAGCTATAGTTCCCATGGAAATCTTTGTGGGATTGGTTATGGAGCCTACAGAAATGGTGGTGGTCAACAATTGGTAGCCATGGTGCAAGCAAAAGCTATAACAAATGTTGTTTGGGACTAACTACAAGTAAGGTACATGAAGATCCAACATTCAATTAGACAATTGAATATTTGAGTCGGACACCCATGATTGTGACCATTGCAACCATGGGCTCCTTTTTGGAATTTTCATTCTTTTTTCTAATTAATTATGATTCAAATTGGAATAGTAGTTTGGCAATGGCGGGTGTCTAAAATGCATTGCAACTAACTAAAACAAATTTCCTTGATGAAGGGAATTGCAGTCAGTTTTCCTACACATAATATTAGGCTAAGTTGTGGATAACCTCTATGTATGTTCTAACATCCTTTCCCCCATGTGTATTCTATTCCAACTAGAATTCATTATAGGTGAAAATGTGCAAAATTTGTCTATTGGGTTTGAAATCTATGGGTAGAGTTTGAGTTGAGGTTGATTTTTAAAAATCAACTTATTACCATTATATTCATATAAGACTTTATAATGCCATACATAGTTTTTAGTTTTCATTGTTTGGTCAAGATATTGTGGTGTTTTTAGAAATTGGTGCATTATATTATAAACTGGGTGAGAGTATTTTCTAATTGTCCCATCATTGAAAGCTACACTTGAGAATTTTTTTTAATTGATGTAGCAAGATTAGACAATTTGAAATTTACATGTAATAACTACTTGTGCTAAGGATCAAGGTGCAATTTATTAATAAGCATGTGGTGGTCATGTAAGCAACTAAGGAGACTCTGATGGTTAATATCATATATATGGGCTTATGCAAATTGATGTTTAGTTCCCAAAAGAATTGGGCTAAAAATGGATAAACATGGCAATCAAATTCTAAGTGAAACATGTTTTGTTATGAAACAATTATTATTTTATACAATGCAAAGATCTGTCCCTTTCCTTTAAGATTGATGATACAAAGATGATAGATACCATATCATTATTGTGTTACAAATGCTAGTGGCTTTTGTGGCTTTAAAAAAGTATTATATGTGGTGCCCAAGTTGCGAAAGGGTTTGTAGGAACATAACATTAGTTGGTTTGTGGATGTGTGTGTGAACTATATACTAAGATATTAGAGGCATTGAAGCCCTTATAGGATAATACTGGTGAAGGACTCCTCTAGTTTACTTCCTAGTTCTGTAGACTATCAATCCTCCACCAGTATAAATGTTGTGTTTTACTAGGTTGTCATGTTGTTTCTACATGCCCACTTTACAATACTCTTGAGAAAACATTGTCAATGCCACTATAATCACATCGTTCACCAACATACAACATGGAAAAACATCTTCTAGATTTGATTGGTGACTATTTTTAGAAATACAAGAAAAAAAACAAGGCAACATTTTGAATGTGAAGCCTAGAACAAGTAGCTTGCATTATTGATACATATGTTATAGGGAGTTTGCCAAATTTGTTGCAACTATTGGAGATTGCCATAGAAAGATCTACAAAATATATGTCAAGAGAGACTTATTTTGTACTAGGGCCATCCAAAATTTGCCTATGTTATATTGTCTTGTATCCAACCCCTAGAGGTTTTCCTCTATAACAATTTTCTAGGTAAGTTAAGTTTTGCAAGAGGCATGAGAAAATTTGAACATTTAGTAGGATTTATTCTATTGGGAATTGGTTCATTCCTATTTACTTCATGCTAGCTACGAATTTGTTAGAAGTAAATTAAAGAGTTTTAACCATGTTGACCATGCTTATTGGGCTAGTACTTCAAGTACTTTTGTTAAAAGGGACTAGTTTGTGGGTCAAGCCTAGGCTATGGGAAGTCCTTGTCATGTTTGGGATAAATATGCTCGCAAACTTGGTACCATGACACCAATGGACTTCCTCACAAATATATATTACTTGTTTTCATGCTTGGATGCCAAATTCTAATATGATTTCCAAAGGATGGTCCAACATCATAGAGTTATGAAAGAATTCTTATGCACTTTCATGAAGCGCATCTTTGTAATTGGATTGAACTACTATTTTTTAGATTACACAACTGTTTTTTACTACTACTAAAACAATAAAATTGTTTTCTTCCAAGTGCACGTGCAATAAACTGTTAATGCATCAAGGTAGGTATGTACATTATATTTTATTATTTTTTGTGATAGACATTTTGATGAGACATTTCTTCAATTAGATTCCTTAGTGATAGTTGTTCAGTTTGCATAAACGAGGATAAAGGAAGTCTTGATTACATGCATGTTTCGCTCATAGATTAATTTGCATGTTTGTTTGACTTGAATTCATGCAAAAAAGTCCCAATTGATGCAATGTGATGAAGGTTTGATTGAAACCTACACAATTAAAACACAATTGAACTATGCATGAACTTTGCATGGTTTTTGAGCATTTAATGTAATGTGACCAGTGGTGAGGAAAGATGATAAAAATCACTTTTACATCCCAATTTTCTTGTTCTAAAAAAAGCCTCGAAATCTCAATTCCCACTATTGAATTACAACCACAACATCTACCCCTAAAAACACCCCTCATAAATGAATATCAACAAGAAAGATCCATTCAATAGAGTATAAAACAAAAAAAAAAATTGAGTGCAGGGAAATAACTTCTATGACGCACTCCCAAGCTCCTTGATAGACTAAAATGTGAGTCTAAGGTGAAAACAATGAAGGGATAAGGAATTGTGGCACACTCCTTAGTTCGCAGCACTTTGGGGGTAGAGGGGCGTGATGGAGCTCCGGGATGGGGACTAAGAAGAGTGACAAGAAAGTTAATTATTCACACAAATTAAACAACAAGTTGGTTAGTGCATAGTTGGAACACTTTTGGTGCATGAATGAACCATGGGTAAACACGGACTCATAAGACTCACCACAACCCAAACTTGGGGGAAGCCACCACCTTCCCCTTTATAGTACTATCTATGCTTGGGCATGGGGCCAACATCCAAATATCATTTTGTCCTAAGACTCTTAAGTTGGGAGTCCTGAAATTCCCAAAATTGGAACTCCCACAACTTTGGAGGCCCATAACTTCTTGTGTAGACCTCTGATTGAGGTGAAATCTAAAGAAAAGTTGTAGCCTTCGTCTAAAACTTTCCAAAGGTATGTAGCACGCCACCTACATGCTAGTAAAATCAGGGCAATTCCCGACTTTTAGTGGTTGGGAGTCAAATTGTTAATTTAACTCCCGACCTTTCTTTTGGCCATAACTTGTGTTTTAAGTACCGAAATGGGTCATGTAAGCCCATTTTAGACATCTAAGTTCCAAGAAATTTCCAATGATATAATGAAATCTTCAATCCAATGAGTTTTGAACCCTAAAATCACCCTCTGAAAATTTGGGAGTCCATTGGGACTCTAACTCCCAAAGTGGGAATTCACTTGGGAGTGTGGGGGTTCATTTCCTCACTCTTCTACACTCCCAAGAGTATGAAATGTGACTCCCAAGCTTCGTTCTTGGCCCGCACCTTTGCAATCCCTTACCTTAGTTGTAAGCCCGAAGGTAGGGTTGTGACATTCTAAATTGGCTTATGATGATCTACTTCACACCTTTTCCACTAGTTTTTATTGTTTTTTTTCTTTTTTAGCAATTTGGACTAGCAACAGAAAATGTAGGTGATCTTTCAAGGAATTTTGTTTTACCTTAGCAATATTGTGGTCTTTTTTAGATGAACTAACTTTCTAACACTTGAATTTTTTTAAACTCCTTGTTATCATATGGAGAACATGCAATTTGATGTTTCCAAAACGACAAGGGTTTCTTAGCAAGAACAAATGACACCTCTAAAGTTCAATTGTAGTTGATCCAAGTATCATGGGGCCTTAAGTTCACCTAAACATGAGGTCATCAACTTCAGTTGCATCAAAAAGTGAACATGATACCAATAGTGAAGAAGAATCGAAAGGTTCTGGCTCAAAAAAAAATGTAGTCACCGTGGTTACCAAGCTACTACCACCAATAGAAAGTAAATAGACCACCACATATACAACAAATATTTAATGTACTCTACCATGTTGATCCATTTGAGTTGTTCATCTTATAAAATGTTGGTATTCTTTAAAACTAGTGGTTGCACGCACCCCAAACCTAAGAAATTTGGGTATGAGCTTTGTTTGATGTGATTTTTGGTAATTTTGGGGGTTTTTGCCATTTGTTGTTCCAGGGGGCTTAAGTGTTCATACACATTCAATCTTGTTGGAAAATTTGGAGTTTTAATAGGTAAGAGTAAGCTTGTAAGGACTTTTTTTTGTAGGTTTTAAACTGGTGGAAAACACATGTTATTAGGTTTAGGGGCTATAGTGGGTTCTACATTGACGACTAGTTGTTGGAGAAGTAGAAAAATTAGGTTGTATTTCAAAAGTGTGAATGTATTTGTGATGGGATGCATTTGAACCCAAAACATTAGTTTTGTCGAAGATGCATGTTTCCCTCTTTGATGCATGGTCTAAATGTCTACCAATTTTGGGGTACTTGACCATATAGTGAAAACACTATGAGAAATCACTCCATTGAAACCACACTACCCTACAACTAAAATTCAAAAAACAACTCACATACAACTATTATGCAACTATCAACTTAAAAATACGGTGTATTAATAAATAAATTGCCACGTCAAAAAATTAATTAGTTGTATTATATAGTTGCAAGTGAGTTGAAAATAGGTCTTCTATACAATAATTTATACACATCGTACATACATATGTAGTCAACCATGTTTGACTTTTTAAGGAGTTGCAATATAGTTGCATGTGGCAACTATGTTAGAATTATTATAAATGTGTCATTGAAGCAACAACTATGATTCTCATTGATACAATTAGTATGGCCACTAGTGTGACACTACTAAAGTACTATTGTTCAATTATGTTATGACTATAAAACAACCACTTATAATTTAATAAGGATACATATTCATCAGTTATTTATAGCTTCATCATATGTGTTTCATTTTGAGTGATTTAAAATGTTATGGGAATGTTACCTCAAGTTCTAAAAATCATCTTTGAAGTGCAAAGGAAAATGAGTAATGAAATAATAACAAGAATAGAAATAAACTTTCCAACTTAAAAAACACGTTTTTTTTTTTTTCCTTTGGACCCCTCCTTTCAAACCTCATAACTTTCTTATTACTTATTCATTTTAAAGGATTTAAAGTGTTATAGGAGCGCCATTTAAAGTTCTACAAATTATCATGGAACTTTAACAACACTAAAACAACATATAAGGAATTTTGTGGGTGTTTGGGAATTGGCCTTTGTAGCATTTGGTGGTTTTTTTTTGGAACTCTTAACCTATCTATTTTGATGGGCCATAATTTCTCAATTCTATTTTGTTATTAACGATTTTTAGTGCACTAGATGCACCAATAAGAAGGGTTCAAGTTTTGTTTCAATGCCAAAAACAATGGAGCCCCCCCTTGGATCTAGCTTGCCTTGTGCACTTAAATGTTATAGTTACAACTCAATTGCAACTAATGAATAACTAAAAGATTTAACCCATACATTTTGTCTTCAAATTTCAAGTTACAAACTATATAAAGAAGGCTCATTCTCTTACGTTTTCACATTAAAATACATGTGCCATTTTGGGATGAGTTGAAAAAAGCTTAGCTTAAAGGCAAAACATAAAATAAAAAATAAAATTTCATAGTTATTCTTTAGTGCATTTAGTCTTGTGCTTTCCTACTTATTTACCTACCTAGGTAAATAAGTAGTTCTTACTTTTATACCTACCTATGTTGGTAGGTATGTAGGTCTTAAGACCTACCAACCTACTTACCTATGGTTATATATGACCTACCTAACTACTAAAATAGTTTTTTTATTTTTTCCAAAAATATGTTGTGTGACAATTTTTATTATGCCACATGTCGTAATCTTGAATTTTCATTAACAATTATAATGGACGATGGAGATCAATATTTCAATTTTTTTTATGTTCAAAAATCTTCATAATGCCAGGTGTCAAATTTTAATAGATGGATGACAATTAATGATTTTAGTATGACATCATGGGTGTAGTTATAATGGAATTGAATAGTAGTTGAAAATGAGTTGTTTTGATTGAATTGCAATGTATATATAATGAGTTGCAACTTTACAATTCATGTAGCTTGTCCATTAGAATTCCCGGTATATAAATACAATGAATTGCAAGTGTTTGTTGTGACTAAAAAATCGAATTGTGTAAGGCTAATTGCTAAACACCCTTTTTTCATAGTGGAAGTTATTGTCAATATTTTCAAACATTAGTTTATAGGTAGCTTGCTCTATTTTATAGGACCATATTTTAATTTATAAGATTTTTGTGAATCATTTGTAAAACATTCATACTTATTTTCATTCTTTTTGCTTGAAATGTCTTTTACCAATGACTAAGTTTTTGCGTTGCTTCTAGAAATGTGCCAAAAATTATAGATGTAGAGTACAACATAAGTGTTTTATATGAATGTGAAGTAAATTATATATGTACAAATTAATTATGATTATTGGGAGCTATTATAATCAGTGGGCAGCAATGACATAAGGTTAATGTTATATTTATGATGGAAGCATTGGTCCAATATTTTGTCAAACTAGCTCATAAATTTATGACTTGTCATGATTTTTTTGGTTTAATAAAGAACATTTTGAAATTTCATAAAATGTTGCAAACCTAACCTTGGGCTCGCGACTAAGGCAAAGGGCTTGCAAGGTTGCAGGCCAAGAAGGAAGCTCGGGAGTCATGCCGCATGCTCTTGGGAGTGTAAGAGAGTGTGAGGGAATAGACCCTCACACTCCCAAGGGAAGTCCCACATTGGGAGTTGGAGTCCCGATGGAGTCCCGAATGTTCAGAGAGCAATTTCAGGGGCCAAAACTCAATGGCTTGAGGAGTTCTTTATATCATCAAAAAGCTCTTGGAACGTAGATGTCTAAAATGGGCTCGCATTGCCCATTTGGACATTTGAAACACAAGTTATGGCCAAATGAAGGGTCGGGAGTCAAATTGGCAGTTTGACTCCCGACCACTAAAAGTTGAAAATCGACCCAATTTCGTTGCGTTCAGGTGACGTGCGACACGTTGTTGAAAAGCTCTTGACGAGGGCTACAACTTTACTTTAAACCTCATCTCAATCCAAGGTTTTCACACAAAGTTATGGGGCCCCAAAGTTGCAAAAGTCCCAACCTTGGTAATTTCGGGATTTCCACTTGGGAGTCATGAGACAAAAAGCCATTTGGATGTGGGCCCCATGGGCAGCCACAGAGTATACTATAAGGGGGAAGGTGGTGGCTTCCCCCAAGTCCAGGCCGTGGTGATTCTTGTGAGTTCGAGTTGCCCGTGGTTTGTCCTAGCACCAAAAGTGCTTCAATTATGCACTAACCACTTTGTGTTGGTTTTGTGTAGGCCCATGTGAGTAAGTGAAGTTTGTGAATTCTTCCTAGTCCCATCCCGGAGCTCCAGCACACCCCTCTACCCCTCCAAAGTGTTGCGAGCCAAAGAGCGTGCCCCGACTTCTTGCTCTTTCGTTGTTTTCTATTTGGGACTTACATTTGAGTCCTTCAAGGAGTTGAGAGCGCGTAGTTAGGAGTTCTTTTTAAATAAAATCATTATCAAGTATTTATAAAAAAAAAATTTTCCATTGGCTCTTGAAAACAAATTCGGATGTAACAGGTGTGCATTTAGTTTTAAGTCTTACATGAGTTAGATGGGAAATGTTTATTGCCATTATTGTATATGGAAGCATGTGATGAAGGTCTCTTCTTCTACATAGTGGTGAAGGCATTGAAAGCTATCCAAAACGAGGAGGTGGTGAGGAGAGTCTTTAGGGCATTATGTGTAGTTGAAGCTTGAAGCTTGTGGGTGATTAAAGACAAAAATATCCAAAGGCTTGTCCGCCTTTCACTCAAAAACATATTTTGTGAACACTTTTGCCCTTTATGTTGTTAGGGTTTGAATTTTGTAGCCATGTTTGTTGTAATCTTATATGTGCTGATTTTATTCTTCTCCTTTTTGGCCTTCAAGTTGGCTTTGCTGAATTCCATAGCCATATTATATATTGTTTGCACAAAAGGTAACTCTTTGGGAACTAGTTGGACTTTCTTTGAATGTTGCAAATTTTGAAGGAAGAAGTGCATGATCTTTTGGATTTGAACCTTTCCCCAACAAACTATGGTTACATGGGAAGGACAAATGGGTTCAACATTTTGGGGAGGGATGAAGGTACTAGGAAATGGGAGGTGACCTAAATAGATCTTAAAAACAACCAATGGAGGGATAACTTTGACTAGTGTGATAAATGTCACTATTAAGAGTCTAAAGGAAATGGCATCCTATTTGGAGCAGTGATCTATTTGTCATGGTACTAGTAGCACCAACATGTTCATTCACAGTCAAGGTTGGTGTTCTATGCAATTGTAAACATTTGTTAATAGGTTATGGTTGTGCTCATTGCTGACAAATGAAGATGCCCATATCTCTCCATTATACATCTCCAATTTTTTATCAAACCAAACCAGGTTTAAATGCATTGATTATTAGTATTGAATGCAAAGTTGTAGCACCTAAGGATCACAATAATGTATTCACAATTTTTTGTTATGGTTTGGGGCTTACTATGTTAATCAATCACATGCCATATTTACCATAACACTAGAACAATGTGGCACAAATGGGATAGATTGGATGATTGTGGTGAGGAACACCTTTGTGCAAAGCTTCATTTTATGGATTTAGCTAGTTTAGAAAGGGCAAGAATAATTAGAGCAGATGGTGCATGTTTTAAAGAAGGTGTGATTAAATTTTAACTTGACCTCTATTTCTAACCTTACAATCCCACTCACTATTAGTTAGCAGAAAAGGAAGGTGGTAATTGACATCATATATTAAAGCATTCACCTTGATTGCTTATTTCAGGGGTGCATATAAACAAAGGACTACTAGCTAGGCGATGACAAGAAGCCTAGAGAAGGAGGGCATGTATCCTATCGGGATAGCAAATTCACTTAACTTTTATAAGTAAACTTTTTCTTTTAAAAAAGTTACTTCTTAATGGGGTTGTAAATTTAGTGTTTCATTCATTGTTTTGGTTGATTGAAGATATATTTCATGCATAGAGGCTAAACACCAATCGCATTTGAGACATCTCAAATATAATTTGTACAATCATTATCTAGGTTATTTAAGGCCATGTAAGTTTATAGAACTTTAATTAGCCTAGACCATTTTTTAAACTTGCAATGCTTTGTTGAAGGTGCAATGATTTTTCTATGCAAGATTGTTGGGCTTTTTAGGATTCACTAAGAGGAGATATAAGCATGACTATTATAATTAGTGGGTCACTTGCAATGACCCTTCGAAACATAGACTTGGGCCTAAGTTCTTTTGACAATAGATTCTTGCGTCGTGCTCTTCCACTAATTGCATTCATTTGTCTAGGAGCTTGTGTGGGTCTAGCAGATTCAAATGTAGAAGAAACCTTGAATACCTTGAAATATGCCAATTGAACTTGCAACATTTAAATGAGCCAATGATGTGTGATGAAATATAACCATATTGATGTGTATCCCTTACATGGTATCTATTGTTGTCATTGGAGTTCATGACATTATGGAAAATGGGGCATTTTGCCCATTTGTAATCATGGATAGGTCATGTTGATTTGTTTTGTAGTTGTGAGACATGGCCATGTAATCTATATAATACCATCTTGTTAATTTGAGGTTTTTCATGGGGTGTTATCACCAATGAGACTTGAAGTGGACGAGATTTTGTGATTAAAAACATGGGCCTACTTTAATTGTAAAGTAATGGTCTTGTGCTGGCTAGTGGTGCAAATTAAGGTTATGATCTAATGGTTGCAGAGATGCAACAGATGCATCAATAATTAGAACTTATGTAGGCATAACTCCTTTGTGCACATGTTAGATGGCCATCTTCCAAAAAAATGCAAATATCTAGGATAAGAATCAAGTTATTTGGCTTATCAATTTTTTTTTTCCATTTTTCTTCCAATGCCATGATGCCATCAAGTAAAAACATAATTTTGTAGTTAGCAATTGACTGTTCTACATTACTTCTATCTAGATTTTTTGTAGGTGATGAAACATAACATAACATGGCTTGAAACTAGCAATATGGACCTTCATATAAAGCTAGGAGAGGCTCGTGAGCAACTTGACTCATTAGCTCAAACTATTGTGTAATCATAGGTGATTGGACTCACCCAACATTTGTTATCCATGTAGTGCTAAATCTATAATATCAGTTCCAAAGTAATAATCTCATAAGTGTTGACGCTAAATAATAAATAGCAGGATCTACACTTCTTTCAAAAAGTATTGCCATAATTCTGCTTAACATTATGAATGGAAAAGCACACCCTTTGTTCTCACTTATGTTTTTTATGTCAAATTTAGGTTGAACATGATAAGTTGAAGTTAAAACTTGAGAACTTGATAGAGAAGTTGATGTCTAGGTATGACTTTCGTGACCCAATAATTTTTCTTGGTATAGGCTAAGGATTGCATTGATTTTGTTAAAAGCTATTTTGTTGCTTTGTGCACAACTTACATCCTTCACTTGTCATTACTATTAAAGTGGTGCACTAATGTGTAATTGATAATGTTGTGCAGACTTTATTTTATTTTGCTTCCAATGACATGTGCCCCATCTGTTTATTGTGATTGTTTTAAGTTAATGTCTATTGTGGAACTATTTGTAGTCATGGAAGCATGAAGACAAACCACATTTGCAGTGGTTCTAATCATCATCATTTAACTAGCAAGTTGATTATGTAGAACATGAATATTCACTATGCAATATGCATGTCTTGCAAACATATATATGACATAAACATCTTTCATTTTTTCTTGTTTCTTATGTTTCAAAACCCACAAAGTATTCTAGATCAATGTAGTTTACAACTTTACATTAGTTGTTTTAGTTCACAAAGTTGCCTTTCTTGCGAAACATCATTGAAAATGGCATCATATAATAGACTGCACATGAGTCAATTTTGTTTCCTTAAACAACCTATACTTAAATATATATATAAGTTACAATAGAATTGTGTTTCATCCTCTTTGGCTTCCCCTTCTAGTCTTTAAAAATACATATATTAAAATGAAAAATTCAATTAAATGTTTAAAAATTCATATAATACATTTAAAAATGAACTCTCAACATTTTCATTGTGTATTTAGAAAAATTACATAATAAAAAAACCATAGGAAGTCTGCAATTGTGTTCCATCGCTTACTTGCACAACACTTGGAAAAATGTAATGAATTAAAAATGGAAACTTCAATTAATTATGTGAATTAACCACACAATAAATAAAAACATGAACTTTATAATCTTTAATAAAATTTAAGTTAAAACTTAAAAACTACTACATGACATATTATAAAAAATAAAAACTTTGAGTAAGTGGGTAAATTCATTAAAGAACGCTTTGGAAAAACATATTAAATTTTATAAATAAATCAAATAAATTTTTGTAATAACCACAAAATAAATAAAAAAAAGACCCTACAAATTTTAATTAATTTAGGTCAAAATAAAATTATACAAACAAAATAACTCTATGAAATATTATCTTTTTTTTTTTTTCAATTTTGTGGTCTTGAAAGTTTTGGGATTGTTTCCATTTTCTAAGCATTTCTTTTTCGAATTTGTACTTCTTTTTGAAAGAAAATCTTCAAAATTTCCCAATTTTTTTGGCCACAATGCGAAACTTTTGCCATAAAAAAATCAACATATAGAGGTGCTTCAACCTCTTGGATATCATTTGAACAAAACTTATTAGATTAAATAACAATTTTTTAAAGAATGCATTAAAACCACATAATATAAAAATACAAACTTAACTTTGCACAAAAAGTGTAATTTTAGAATTGATCAAGGGTCACCACAAAATAGTTAGTTCTATTGAAACTCTAGTTAATGTTGTTAATGTTCAATTGTGTTATGGTGTTTTTGTTGCCATGGCCATCTTCTTTTGTTTTCATGACAAGGCTCATAGTTGCCACACATTTTTTATAATCTTTGAATCTATGCAAATATTGTTTGAAAATTGCAATTTGTTTCATCACCGCACGTTCGAGTGACACATTTGATTTACAATGGCAATGACAATGGTATATGTTTTCACAAAATGTGTTATTTTGAAATGTGTCAAATTTGGTTTGAGTTTCTTGGCTATAATTTGTGTTCTATTTCTATCAAAACAATGGTAAAGTTTAAGGTTTATCTGTGATGCTAGATGTTCGACATTCTTTTGATCTTTGGAATAGTGGATTGTTTATGGATGTTGGCAAGAAAAAAATGTGGACTTGAAGTATTTTATCCAAGAGCAAGGGTTGAAAGGCTTTGGTGGCAATATTAAATGTCTTGGAGATTCAGATGTTTCAGAAGAAAAGATCTATCAAATGCTTGACCCTAAGTTTGACAAAAATGGTTAGAAGTATAAACTAAACATAAAGAAAAAGTTATAGGATGTCATTGTAAAATTATATGAAATCGTGTACTAGAAGCATACGGTGTTGAATGAGATTATTACTTTAGAGTTTGCACGTGGTTTGGTGGCGGAAAAAAAAGGAGCCAAATTGAATTAGGTGGCATATGCCCTTGTTGCGCATGAAAAATGTGTGGCTTTGCAAGTTGCCAGAAAAGTTGTGAAGGAAAAGAAAGGGGCATTGCCGCCCATTTTAAAGCAAGCTGATGTTTTGTGTGGAGGCGGAAAATCATCAAGCTTAACTATAGGCTTGTCTATTTCAAAAAGTGTAAAAGTAATTGTAGCCATTGGTGTTGGGGGAAATCAACCTCATGGTTAGTCTTTTGGAAGATTTCATTTTCCTCCTTTTGGGACTTCAAGGTTAAATGCATTGCGCTGCTTGAAGCCAGTGAAGGTCAAACCAATTCCTTTGAAATGGGTGAAGGTCAAATCGAGATCTTTGAAATAGGTGAAGGTCAAATCAAAATCTTTGCGGCCAAATTCTACAAGTAGGAGCATGCCATAAAACCATTTGCAGTTCGGTTCATCCTTGCCTTCAATAGTGATGCTGCATGCAATCCAAAAGACATGTTAGAAGTTTATGAGTTGTTGATTTCAAACCAAGTGTGTATGCAAGGATTGAAAAAAAAAATAGAGGAGATTTAGAGAAACATGTTACAAAGAGAGCATGAGCAGAGGAGAGCTCAGTTACTCTTAGGCAACAAGATTGCGATTCACAGTGAAGCATTAAACGAGTTGGAAAAAATATAAGAAGATTTGCAAATTGCAATGTCTTTTTCAACATTTGTGGATGGTGAATCTTGTTCATTATTACCACCTCCTAAGGTGCAAACCAACAACAATTTGGCTCCTCATAGTCTTACAGAAGAGAGGTTGGAAGAATTGCAACAAAATGTTAAATATGAAGAAAAAACATGGCAACAAGCTAAGGGGAAGTTGCAAGCAGCTAAATTTTTTTCTCTTCTTTGTGATTTTAATATTGTTGAATGTACAAAAACCTTAAGTTCTTCTGTCAAAAGCTTGAACTTGCCCAAGATCTTGTGAACATGTTAGTAGAACAAGTTGCACCCATGAAAATAAGATTAAGTCCTTATTTCTAGCCACTTCCCATCTCTAAGCCATTTGTTCCATCCAAGTCTATCAAGATTGTGAATGTCGAACCTTGTTTAGTTTGTGATGAGGAGTTCTATCTCACTGACATTTGCATTGCTTCATGTGGTCATACTTATCACCCATGGTGTTTATGCATGCATGTCATTTCCTAAAAAAAATGCAAGTATGTAAATTGTGAGGAGGTATTTAACACCAAGTGATGCTTTTCATGGGGATTTGGTGCAGTCGAAACTAAGGTGTTTGGTTCAATGACGAAGATGGAAGGTATGGTAGACCTAGGCATCTATCAACAAATTCCATTAGGTCAAATGATCTATATTGGTGCATTTTAAAAATTCAAGTTGAATTTGGCAAATGTTGAACAATATTTAGGTAATTGTGTGTTGTTTCAAATTAAAAATTTGACCTTGCAAATTCATAGTAATTTTCCATCCTGTAATTTTGTAATTTGTTCACATTTTGTAAAGAATTAGTAGAACATCTTAAGAGTCCTGTAATTACTTTTATTTTCTAATCTTAATTTAATTAATAAGAACTTACATGGAATAAAAGCTAATTAATAAACCTATGGAATTGAAGCTTCCTACAAATTATTGAATTTAAAAATCCCCATCTATTATGGTCTTCTTTAATCAAAGCAAATGTTATTTCAAAGGGTGG
>Ga0116226_10001409_pt1 | contig 20837 bp, 21 predicted proteins | sample S1TSphfallax_FD_89692 | JGI IMG/M metagenome (GOLD analysis project Ga0116226, IMG submission 89692) | Host-associated microbial communities from peat moss isolated from Minnesota, USA - S1T2_Fa - Sphagnum fallax MG | ecosystem: Host-associated > Plants > Peat moss > Unclassified | place: USA... | reverse complement strand
TCAAGATCCAGCGGACTCATGATCTGCCGGCCGAGCACGGAGGCTTTGAAATTCGGTGCGTGGCTGTTGACCAGATCGATCATCACATCCGCAACCTGTTCTCGATAGGTGTCCCAGGACGCGTTGTCCGGCAGAACGGGCGCGACATGCTGGCAGAACAAGCTGGCCACGTGCTGTCCGGGAGGCGCGAGACTGTCGTCGAGCGTTGAAGGGATCAACATCTCGACGATCGGCCGGCGCGACCAGCCGCCGGCTTTGGCATCGAGATAGGCCTGTTCCATGTAGGCGAGACTCGGCGCCATGATGATTCCCGCCGTGTGATGCTCGGCAAGAGTGCGGCCCGGCAGCGAGTGGAAGTCCGGCAGCTCCGACAGGGCAACATTCATGCGAAAGGTACCCGAACCGCAGCGCCATTGGGTGATGCGCTCGCGGAAGTCGGCCGGCAATTCAGCGGGGTCTATCAGCGAGCCATACAGCAACCGTGGATTGAGATTGGAAACGACGCAGCGTGCGTAAATCGCTTCACCCTTCTCAGTGACCACCCCGACCGCGCGGCCGCCCTCGATGAGAACCTCGCGCGCTGCCGTCGCCAGGCGGATATCCACGCCCCGTTCCGCCGCCGACTTCGCCATGGCCTGGGTGATGGCTCCCATGCCGCCGATGGCATGACCCCAAGCACCCTTCTTGCCGTTGACCTCGCCGAACACATGGTGCAGCAAGACGTAGGCGGATCCGGCTGAATAGGGCGACGCGTAGTTGCCGACGATGCCGTCGAAACCATAAGCTGCCTTGATCGGCGCGCTCTCGAACCATGCATCGAGATAGTCTCCGGCCGACTTGACGAACAAACCGAGAAGCTCGCGCCGCAGCGGCATGGTGAGCTTGGACACTCGCTTGCCGAGCCGCGCGCTGCGCAACAATTCCGGCAACGCTTCGATCCAGCCCGCGGCCGACACGTTGGGCGGCGTTTCCAGCACCAGGTCGCGAAGCACATCCGCGATCGCATCGAGCCGTTCGGCATAGGCGCCCAAGCGCTCTGCATCGTGCCGCGAGAACTTGGCCACTTCTTCCTGGGTCTTCCCGGCACCGACTTTGAGGTAACTGCTTGCGTCCAACGGGAGAAAATTGGCCAGTCGGCGCTCGACCACCCGCAACCCGTGACGCGGCAGGTCGAGATCGCGGATGACCTTTGGATTAAGCAACGACACGGTATAGGCGGCAACCGAATTGCGGAAGCCAGGGTGGAATTCTTCGGTGACCGCGGCACCGCCTGCGACCCGGCGCCGCTCGAGCACCGTCACCTTGAGGCCGGCTGCCGCCAGGTAGGCAGCGCAAACCAGGCCGTTGTGGCCGCCGCCGATGATGACGGCATCGCGTGATTCGCGATCAGCCACGAACGCTCCCCAGGCGCGCACGTGCGTGCCATCCGGGCGCGGGTGCCTTCTCCAGGTTGCTTTCCGGAATCATTTCACGCAGGCGGTGCGCGAAGCTGCGTAACCCGACTTCGTTGCGTCCGAGCGGGCCCGGCGTGTAGCTGCACGAGCCCATGCCGCCCTGTACCCGCTCGATCAGTGCCTTGTCCTCGAGGCTGACCCGGCGGTTGATGCGCCAGTTGAGCAGCCGTGCGGCGCGCATCTCGCGCCGCGAATCGGCATGTGCGTATGCAATCTCCCGGATCAGGGTCCGGGTAGGCGACAGCGGAATCATCTGCATGAAGTCGACTTGATCGGGGTAAAAATCGAACGCGACGTTCGGCCACAGCTTGAAATAGGTCCAGAGTCGCTGCCGCGCATCGGGCAGATGCGGGACGCGCGGCAGTATGGCCTGATACAAGCGCTCCGATGGCTGCGATGACGGCGCGTCCCGCAGGTTACCCCACATCTTGTCGACCCACGGTTGCGCCTCGATGCCGTAACTTTGACCGAACAAGCGCGTCAGGCCGGGGTGTGCCACGGGAATGTGCATGGCATCGGCATAGTTGTCCGTGACGTTCTTCCAGTTGACCTCGCGGATTCGAAAGGTGACGCGTCCGAGAGGCTGCAAATCTTCGAGCCGATACAAGGCCAGCTCATCCGCGTAAGGCGCGAACATCTCAGCGACGCTCGGCAATCCTGATTTCAGCCGTACGAAAACAAAACCGCGATACACCTCCGTTTCGAGGCTCTTCAAACCATAGTGCTCATTGGAGAATTCAGCGAACTCCCTGCGCTGCGGGACGGCCGTCAATCGACCATCGAAATCGTAGCTCCAGGCATGATAAGGACACACGATGCGGCCGGCGCAGCTGCCCGCGCCATCGAGCAGTCGCGCTGCCCGATGCCGGCAGACATTGAAGAATGATCGTACACCCAGATCCCTTTGGCGCACGCTCACCACGGGCTCTCCCAAAAAATCCAAGGTGTGATAGTCGCCCGCGTTGGGGATGTCGTTCAAATGACAGACGATCTGCCAGGCGCCGGCGAACACCTGCTCCTTTTCGGCCTCGAGAAAATCCGCATCGCGATAGATCCAACCGGGCAGGCTGAAGCCATCGACGTCGGGCGGCGCCGATGTTGCCGGATCGAAATGGTTGCGCTGAGCGTCCATGGCTGCGGGGGCCTTCTCGTTGTTGAACGGTAGTATAACAAGAGGGCCGGGCGCGGCGCCACCGGCGGTGCATCAGACCTGGGCGCGGGGGCGAGCGGACCTGCCGGTGCCGGCAGCGGCGCGGATGAGCCGGGGGAACGCGCCACGGCACAGCGCATCGACCCAGTCCTCGCAAATGGCAATGGCTTCGCCGGGCCTGAAGGCCGCGGCGCTCAAGCTTTGCTCGACCCATAAGCCGTCCAGCAATGCCGACAATGCGATACCCGCGGGACGCAGCTTGAAGTGAGGCGCAAGCCCCGCCCTCATCAATTGCTTCAACAGATTTTCGAGCATCGAACGATACTTGCCGTAGGTGCGGTCGTGGACGGCGCGCATCTCCGGCGAATGCGCCACCATGCTCCAGAACACCACCCAGACGTTGAACAGCTGGGGATCCAGCAGTTCGGGCGTGAACGAGGCGCGAAAAAACAGGCTCAAACGTTCGCGCGGTGACGCCTCGTTGTTCTCGGACTGCGCGCGCAGCGATTCCTGAAGCGAGGAGGCCAGCACTTCATAGGTTTCGGCAACCAAGCCGGATTTGCTCGGGAAGTGATGATTGATCAGACCAATGGAGACGCCCGCGGCGGCGCTGATGCGGCGTACCGAAGCGCCGTCATGCCCATGGCGCTTCAGACACTCCAGGGTGGCTTCGATCAGCGCTTCGCGGCGCACCGCGGCCGGCGCACGCCGAAATTTCGGCTCATGCCTGCTAGCCATCATGGTTGCTCGAGAGGCGCGTATCTGCCGCGTCAAGCGGCGCGGAAGGCCCGATAATCCATCCCGAGAGCAGTGGCCACCGCCTCGTGCGTCACCTGGCCGGCGTGCACGTTGAGACCGCGTGCCAATCCCACATCCTTCGTTATTGCGCCGCGCCATCCATGGTCCGCGATCGCCTTAACGTAGGGCAAGGTGGCGTTGGTCAGGGCGAAAGTGGAGGTTCTCGGTACGGCGCCCGGCATGTTGGTGACGCAGTAGTGGATGACTCCATCCAAAACATAAGTCGGTTCCGCGTGCGTGGTCGGACGGCTGGTTTCGAAGCAACCGCCTTGATCGATCGCGATATCGACTAGCACGGCGCCGGGCTTCATCGACTTCACCATGGCCCGCGTCACGAGTTTCGGCGCAGCGGCGCCGGCAATGAGCACCGCGCCGATCACCAAATCGGCATCGCGAACCAGTTCTTCGATGGCGTGAGCGGTCGAGTAAACCGTCTTCAGCTGACTGCCGAAAATCGAAGACAGCTCCCGCAGCCGCTTCACGGAACGATCCACGACCGTGACATCCGCACGCAGACCCACCGCCATTTCCGCAGCGTGAGTCCCGGAGACCCCGCCGCCCAAGACAACCACCTTTGCGGGCGCCACACCGGGCACACCGCCCAGCAGCACACCGAAGCCGCCATTGGCCTTCTGCAGGCAGTTGGCGCCGACCTGAACGGACATTCGTCCGGCAACTTCGCTCATAGGCGTCAACAACGGCAAGGACCCGTCGGCCGCAGTCACGGTCTCATACGCGATCGCTGTGGCGCCGGAGGCCACCAACGCCTGAGCCTGGTCGCGATCGGCGGCCAGATGCAGATAGGTGAACAGCGTTTGACCGGTGCGCAGCATCTTGCATTCGGTCAGCTGCGGCTCCTTGACCTTGATCACCAGCTCGGATGCCGCGAAAACATCTTCGGCACGCTGCGCAATCGCGGCGCCGGCAGCCTGGTAGTGCGCATCCTCGAAACCGATCCCGGCACCGGCGCCCGTCTGCACGAGTACTGGGTGGCCGGCATCCACGAGTTCGCGAACTCCGGCGGGTACCAGTCCTACCCGATATTCATGAATCTTGATTTCTTTGGGGACACCGATTTTCATAGAACCGCTCCGCTGGCGCTAATGTCGATAAAAGTAGGTTACTCACCCTGGCGCCGGGACACAATCCAAATCGGCGCGCGCTGCGTCAGGCCTTGGGCTTCAGCTGCAGTGAGAAACTGACTTTGACGGCATCGGCAATCCACTCGGTGCTTTTCCAATCGCCCTGGCCTACGCCGAAATCCAGGCGTTTCAGCTTGGCGGTGCCGTCGAGCTTCGCCCCGCCTGCTGCCTGCGAGAATTGGAAATCGATCGGCACGTCCTTGGTGACACCCCGCAAAGTCAGCGCGCCCACCGCGCTGTAGCCGCCCGCTGTCTTGGTAATGGTCTTGGTGACGTAATGCGCGGTCGGGTTGTGGGCGACGTCGAATATGTCCGGGCCCTTGATGGTTTGATCCCGGTCCTTGTCCGAGGAATCCTCGGAGGTCATGTCTATCTGGACGTCGATACGCGACGCCGCCAATGCGTCGTCGGCAAGATCGACGGCTGCCGTAAATTTGTGAAACACGCCTTTGAATTCCGCGCCTGCCTGAATGCCCGTGAAATCAAGCCGGCTCTGTGCGCCGTCGGCCACGTAGCTCGTCGCGCCGGCGGCCCCGGATGAGGTCGAAAACAGCAGGGCGGCGCCGGCCGATATCAACATTGAGCCAAAGGAATTGTTCATGTCCGCTTCTCCGATTTCGTGAGGGGCAACATCCGCGTCAACACATCATCCTTGTTCCAAAAATGATGCTTCAACGCCGCGAGGATGTGCAGGATCGCGACGGCGAACAAAATGGTGCTGAGCACGTAGTGGGTAGACTTCAAGACCTCGAACGCGTGTTCGTTGGGCGCGATCAGGTTCGGCCACGTGAACACGCCGAACCAGCTTACCGAGTAGTTCTTGGCGGAGGACATGAGCAACCCGCTCAAGGGCATCGCGAACAACAGCACGTAGAAGGCGATGTGCGTGCTGCGTGCCAACAATCTCTCGATGGATGACATGCCTTCGGGCAGCGCCGGCGGTGGGTTGAACGTCCGCCAGGCGAGACGCAGCACGGCCAACATGAACACAGTCATGCCGAAACTCTTGTGACGAGCGAGCAGCGCCAGCTTGTGCATGCCCAGCGGCAGATCATCTGCCATCCATGCCAGCGTAAACTGCGTCACGATGAGCGCCGCGATGACCCAATGCAAAGTTTGCGCAACCGCTGTGTAGCGGACGCGCGATTCTTGAATTGGCATCGAGAACCTCCTGGCGCAGACTGGCGGCCAGTTTAGCAAGTCGGGAACGTCGTTCGTGTTCAAAAGAATCTGCACCGTGGCCGCTGCTTCGTTTCTGTTGTCTTGCACGGCTCCGCGGCCGACATCCAATGGACCCGCGAGTGCGCCGCCTTCTTCGGGACCAACCTCCCCAGGCACACCGTCCACCCGTGTGCCGGCCGATGGCTGGCCGCCCTCCGGCACCTACCGAATCGATTCCAGCGCCTCGGAATTGCGGCTGCTGGTCTATCGCACCGGTGCGCTCGCCAGCCTTGGACACAACCACGTGATTCTCAACCGCAGCGTGACCGGTTCGATCGACGTTGCGGCGACCTTGGACGCGTCTTCATTCACATTGAGGGCGCCGATTGCGGCCTTCATCATCGACGATAGCCAGGCGCGGGCCGAGGAGGGCGAAGATTTTCCCGGGGACATTTCCGATGAGGCCAAGACGGGAACCTACAACAACATGACGGGCTCGGCGCTTCTCGACTCCATTCAATACCCCGTCATCGAGGTGCGCAGCCTGCACGTGCAGCAATCGCCGGGAACATTCACCGCGATCCTGGCGGTCCGCGTGGCTGGGCGAGAAACGAACCTGTCCCTGCCCTTCGTTCTGAAACGCGAGGCCTATGGCCTCTCGGCCAGCGCTTCGTTCGAATTGCGCCAATCCGCTTTGGGTTTGACGCCATTCAGCTTGATGTTGGGGGCGCTGGCGGTGCGAGACGCCATGGACGTCAAACTCAGGTTGGCGGCGCAAATGGAGGTGCCGCGTTAAAGGGCGCGACGCCGTGGGACGGCACGGAAAGGCACAGTGCCGTCCCACGGCGTCGCACCCTTTACTTGGCTGAGACTTTGAAAATCACTTAGCTGGCGGCTACGAGGAGCAGGGGGGTGCCTTCGGGGGCGGTCAGCAGCGCGGATCGCGAGGCGCGGGCGGCGGCATCGCGACGTGGGGAGATGCCGAGATCAGCGAGAGACTTGAGCGTTGTGTCGATATCGTCGACTTCGAAGCGCAGTCCTGCGCTGCGGGGCGGGCCGGACGGTGGATACAGGCCGAGGTCGATGAAATCACTGGTGCAGCTCACGTGCGGAAGTCGGTCGTCGAACTCCTCCATGGCGACAAAGCCAAGGTTTTCCCAGAAGGTCTTGCCGGTTGCCGCATCCGCGCAAGGCAATGCCAGTTCGGTGAAGTATCCGCACCGTGAGGTCTCGGTGCCGGAGCGCTTGCTGGGTGAGAACGTACGCGCCTCGATCAGCCGCAGCAGATGTCCATCCGGATCTTTCCACGCGACTTCGTTGAAGACGTCGTTGCCCAGGCGACGATACTCGAATTCGATGCCGCGGGATTCGAAGACCTCCAGATGCTTCAAGAGGCCGGGCTTGACGAACGTCAAGGTTGGCTCCGTCTCCTCCTGTTGATGCAGCCCCAGGCATATGCGGCCGTCCGTCACGACCGCGTAGGGGTGAGCCCAGGTCTCGCCGACCTGCGCTTCAGAGAAGCCCAGCTTGCAGTAGAAATCGAGCGAGGCCTGGATGTCGGGTGCGGTCAGCGAGAATTCCAGGAAACGGCCCAGCAATTGTCAGCTCACGCCGCCGATGCACACATACTTCATTTCGGTGTAATCAAGGATGCCGTACTTCGATCCTTCCCGTCCCGTTCCCGACTCCTTGACGCCGCCGAACGGCGCAACCTCGGTTGAGATGATGCCGGTATTCAGGCCGACGATCCCATACTCGATCGCTTCGGAGACCCGCCAGCTACGGGCGAGATCGCGCGTGTAGACATAGGCCGCCAAACCGAACTCGGTATCGTTCGCCATGGCAATGGCCTGCGCCTCGGTATCGAATTTGAACAGAGGCGCCACCGGTCCAAACGTCTCTTCGCGAGCCACCAACATCGCGGGCGTCACGTTGGTGAGTATCGTCGGTTCGAAAAATGTCCCGCCCAGGGCGTGGCGCCTGCCTCCGGCAGCAATTTTTGCGCCCTTGGCGACGGCATCCGCGATGTGTTCCTCCACCTTCGCCACGGCTTTCGAGTCGATCAGCGGACCTTGATCCGTAACGCCCGCGAGCCCATCTCCGACGCGAAGCTTCGCCACGGCTTCGCGTAATTTCCCGCAGAAGGACTCGTACACGGAAGATTGCACCAGAAAGCGGTTCGCGCATACGCAGGTCTGGCCGGTGTTGCGGTATTTGCTGGCAAGCGCCCCCTGTACGGCCGCATCCAGGTCGGCGTCCTCGAAAATCAGGAACGGCGCGTTGCCGCCAAGTTCCAGCGACAGCTTCTTCATCGTACCGGCGCACTGCGCCATCAGCTTCTTGCCGATCTCGGTCGACCCGGTGAAGGTCAGTTTGCGCACGATCGGATTGCTGGTCATCTCGGCGCCGATGCTGGTCGCCGACCCCGTGATGACATTGAATACGCCCGCGGGAATGCCGGCTCGTTCACCCAGTTCGGCGAGCGCCAGCGCGGAATACGGCGTCTGAGTCGCCGGCTTGAGCACCATGGTGCAGCCCGCAGCCAGCGCGGGACCGGCCTTGCGGGTGATCATCGCCGCCGGAAAGTTCCACGGCGTGATGGCGGCGACCACGCCCACCGGTTGACGCAACACGAGAATGCGCTTGTCGGCTTGATGTCCCGGTATCACGTCTCCATACAAGCGCTTGCCTTCTTCCGCGAACCACTCGATGAAGGATGCAGCGTAGACAATTTCTCCCATCGCTTCGGCCAATGGTTTGCCCTGTTCCGCGGTCATGAGTGTCGCCAGATCGTGCTGATGCTGCATGATCAAGTCGAACCAACGCCGCAGTATCACGGCACGTTCCTTGGCGGTCTTGGCGGCCCACGGCCGCAGAGCGGCGCCGGCGGCTGCAATGGCGCGCCGCGCCTCGGCGGCTCCCATGTTGGGAATGGATCCTAATTTTGCGGATGTCGCCGGGTTGTGTACGTCCAGAGTGCCGCCGCCGTCCGCGCCGCTCCAGCGTCCGTCGATGAAGCACTGTTCGCGCTTGAGAGCCGCATCCTTCAGATTCATAGTGCGTTCAGCCGATGTGGGTGTGCAGAAAACCGACACTTCGATCGAAGGCCAGCTTGGCGCTGGAGGCATCGAAGCTCGCGCGATCCGAACAGTTGAATCCATGACCGGCCGCGTATAGGAAAATCTGGCTGCCGGGCAACTCGGCTTCGATTTGCTCGACCGCCGAAAGCGGTATGTGCGTATCTTGCTCGCCGAAGTGGAACATGATGGGACAACGCGGTGGCTCTGCAAGATGATTGTTGATGCCACCGCCATAGTACGCCACCGCAGCGGCGATATTGAGACGTGCGGCGGCCAGGTATGCCATGGTTCCGCCCCAACAATAGCCGACCACGCCGACCTTGCCCGCGGCAGCAACCTCGCCGATGGCCGCCCGCAGGTCCAGCATGACATCATCATTTTTCAGCTTTTGCATGTACGCGAAGCCGCGCGTCACGTCGGCGTAAGGCACGTCGACATCCGGCTCGACGCGGTCGAAGAATGCCGGTGCGATCGCAAGAAATCCGGCCGCGGCATACTGGTCTGCCACTGCGCGAATGTGTCGCGTCACTCCGAAAATCTCCTGAATCACGACGATCGCGCCGCGCGGTTTGCCGGCGGGCTCGGCCACGTACGCAGACAGGCGATGACCGTCGGAAGCGCTGAGTTCAACCGTCTTTGTCATTGACTTCAACTCCTCTTCAACGTTCCAAAATTGCGGTCACGCCCATGCCGCCGGCCGTGCATATCGAGATGAGCCCGCGCTTGGCTTTGTTCTCATCAAGGATCTTGGCAAGCGTCGGCAGGATGCGCGTGCCCGTGGCGGCGAATGGATGGCCGATCGCGATGCTCCCTCCCTTGACGTTCAGCTTGGCGTGATCGATCGCTCCCAGCACGCCGGGGAGGTTCAATTTATCACGGCAATAATCGGGATCGGTCCAGGCCTTCAGCGTACAAAGAACCTGACCCGCGAAAGCTTCATGGATCTCGTAGAAATCGAAATCCCCGAGCGTCAGCCCGGCGTCGGTCAACATGCGCGGCACGGCGTAGGCGGGCGCCATGAGCAAGCCTTCTTTTTTCTCCACGAAATCGACCGCGGCGACCTTGCCGTAGGTCAGGAAGGCGAGTACCGGGAGGTTGCGCGCTCTTGCCCACGCTTCCGTGCACAACAGAACCGCAGACGCGCCGTCGGTCATCGGAGTCGAATTGCCTGCGGTCAAAGTTCCCGCGGACGTTGAGTCGAAGGAAGGCCGCAGCTTCGCCAGCTTCTCCAGATTCGTGTCGGTGCGTATGTTGTTATCCTGCGAGAGGCCGAGATAATTGGTGACCAAGTCCGCGTAGAAGCCCGCCGCGTACGCCGCGGCGGCATTCTTGTGACTGTTCAACGCGAGTTGATCTTGTTCGGTGCGGGTGATGCCCCAGTACTTGACCATCAACTCTGCATGCTCGCCCATCGACATGCCCGTGCGCGGCTCCGCCACCCCGGGCAGAACCGGCTTGAGATTGCTCGGGCGCAGGCCGAACCAAGGACGGAGTCGCTGGCCGGCGCTTCGGCCGCGGTAGCTGCGCAGCAAGAGCTGTTGAAAGCTCTTCGGGTAGACCACCGGCGGATCACTCACGGTGTCGACGCCGCCCGCGATCGCGCACTCGATCTGCCCAAGCGCTATTTTGTTGCCGAGGCTGATGGCGGCCTCGAGACCGGTGCCGCACGCACGTTGCAGATCCACGCCCGGAGTGTCCGCGGCAAGCCCTGATCCCAAGACGCACTCGCGCGTCAAATTCCACTGACTGGAATGCTTCATCACGGCACCCGCGGCAACCTCATCGATGCGTTCGCCTGTCAGGCCGAACTTCTCTGCCAGCGCGCGCAACACCGCCGTCAACATTTCCTGATTGCCTACCTGAGCATAGGCGCCGTTGCCGCGCGCAAACGGAATGCGTGACCCGCCGACAATGGCGACGCGCCGCGGACTAGTTCCAACCAACATAAGTGCTGCCTCCTGACTGCCAACCTCGAATTATGAACCTACCTTGCGGCATATAATCGATGCATGACTCGATTTTCGCATTTCGCCGCCCTCGGGATCGTGATTTTGACCGCATCGGCATGCGGCGCACCGCCTTCACCGGCGCCCGCGCCACCACATACCGCCGCGCCACGGGAGCAACTCGGCCGTGTATTCGAGCGCTATTGGGACGAGCGCATCCCTGCGGAAGATGTGATTTCGCCGCAGACGCTGGCCGATTCGCTCGATGTCGAGAAGCGCTTCCTGACGGAACTCGATGCCATCCCGCGCGATGCGCTGGATGCCGACGGCCGGCTCAGCTACGACATATTCAAAAGGCAGCGTGAAAATGCGATAGAGGGATTTACATATCCCGGTGAGTTGCTGCCCATCAATCCATTCAGCGGAGTGCTGTCGAAATTTCCTGCGGCTGCCGCCCAGAGCGCGGATGTGCCCATGTCGGTCGCTCAATATGATCGGTGGTTGCGCAGCGCCGACGACTATGTGCGCTGGACCCGCCAGGCCATCACCAACATGCAGGACGGAGTACTGCGCGGTTACACCGCTCCGCGTGCGCTCATCGAACGGGCATTGCCGATCTTGCGGCGTCTGGGGACGGACACGACGGCGAATGTGCTCTACACGCCGCTGCGTTCGCTGCCGCAAAGTATCCCGGCTCCCGAGCGGGAGCGCCTGAGCGGCAGCCTGCGCGATGCGGTCAGCCAGAAATTGCTGCCTGCCACGCGCACACTTCATGATTACCTGCAGCATGTTTATCTGCCCAAGGCGCGCGCGGGATTGGGGTTGACAGATCTGCCGTTGGGGTCTGCCTGGTACGCCTATCGTGTGCGCCGCGCGGTGGGTGAAGGAGCGTTGCCGGCCGATATTCATCAAATCGGACTGGCGGAGGTCGAGCGTCTGAAGCCTCGTCTCCAAGCATTGCGTGACGCGGGCGCGCCGCCGCCGGCCGAGGTGCCGCCCATCAGCGATGTGCTTCTCGCCTACCAGGATCTGGGTGCGCAGGTGGTGGCCAAGCTCCCGGCATTGTTTCCCGCCGCCACGACGACACCCTACGAGATCCGCGCCGCGGACTACATTGTGCTGCCGGCGACGCCGCTTTATTACCGCGCGGCATTCCCCGGGGCCAATCAGCGCGCCGTGCTGTTCGTGAATTCGCGGGAGATGACCGCCAAGCCTGCAATAGCCAGCTTCTTGCAGCAGGCAGTGCCGGGCCATCACTATCAAAGTTCCATGGGTCAGCAGCGGCTGGACCTGCCGCGCTTCCGCAGATTTGATGCCGAGCCGGCTTTCGTTGCCGGCTGGGGCCTGTATGCTGCGCTGCTCGGAGAGGAGTTGGGGATGTATGTCAACGATGCCGACAGATACCAGGCGCTGAATGTGCAGATGCGGTGCGCGATCGCCTTGGTCGTCGACACCGGCCTGCATTCCCTGGGATGGACGCGCGCGCAATCGCTCGAGTATTTTCATGCGCATATGAGCATCGACGACGACGAAGCTGAAGGGCTGATCGATCTTTATGCAGCAATGCCTGGCGATGCATTGTCCTGCGCGATGGGAGCGCTGAAACTCCAGGCGTTGCGCGCAGCCGTGCAGCAGTCCCTCGGTGCGCGCTTCGACATGCACGAGTTCCACGCGCAAATCCTCAAGGACGGGGCGATGCCACTGGACATCCTGGAGGCGAAAGTAAACGCGTGGCTGGAAGCTGCGAAATGAAGTGCACCAAGGTACACGTTGTTTTCGCGATCGAACCGGATTGCAAGTCGGGGGTCAGAGTAACCAGTGCGCAAACCATTGTTGACAGCCCTCGCCCTTCTGATGCTGGTCCGCGTTGCCGGCGCCATGGATTTGGAGCAGGATCCGGCGCAACCCGGCGATATCGATATGTCCGTCACGCTGGACCCGGGCGAACAGAACGGCAATGCCCGGGCCACGATGCGTATACATGCGCGCCGCGAGCTGGTGTGGGAGTTGATCACCAGCTGTCCCGAAGCCATGCGCATGATTCCGGGGCTGGTCGCATGCGATGTTTTGGAAACCGCGGCCGATCTGTCCTGGCAGCGAATTCGCCACGTGATGAATTATTCCTGGTATGTGCCCACGGTCACCTACGAGATCCGTGCCACGTATCAGAAGCCCGCGCACGTAACCATAGAGCGGACATCGGGGGATCTGCGCGTACTGCGTGGCTCGTGGGACCTGCAGAGCGACGGGGAATTCACGGTGGCGCGCTACGCCGTCGATTTGGCGCCGGGGTTTTGGGTGCCGCGCTGGGTGGTGCATGCGGCGCTTCGCCGCGATCTGCCGAAGATGCTGCGGTCGTTGCGGTCCCGTGCTGAAGAAAGTCAAGCCGGGCAGCACTGAGCGGCGGCGTGCCGCCCCGGTGATCGCATTGTGGGGTTGTACGGCGTTGACGCTGCCGCTGACAGGTTGTCAGCGCGAGCCCGAAGAGCCGCCGGCGCGCGTCAAGCAAATATTCCACTTGAACCCCTACGAAAAGGATTTCGGGTATTCGCAGGCCGTCTTGATCGACAAAACCCTGTATATTTCCGGCTCGATGGCCGCGGATGCCAAGGGACGCCTGGTCGCGCCGGGCGACATGGCGGGACAGATGCGGGCCGCGTATTCCAACATACTGCGCACGCTTGCCGCACATGGAGCCGGCTTCGACGCGGTCGTCAAAGAAACCATTTACACGACTGATATGGACGCACTATTAAAGGCCGCCGATTTGCGCTTCGAGTTCTACGACAAGGAACGACTGCCGACCACCTCATGGGTGCAGGTGCAGCGGCTGGTGGATCCCGGATTTCTGGTGCAGATAGAAGTCGTCGCCGAGCTGCCGTGAACTCAAAAGTGTCCCGTGCGCAACGTCATCGATAGAAAATTCGAGCGCCGCCTCGCAGGTCTCGTGAACTGCGGCGAGCGCGCAGTACTGCGCGGCGGCCGCAAAGGCGTCGAGCGTGAATCGCTGCGGGTTACGCCGACCGGCGAAATCGCGCGTTCCCGCCACCCCGAATCATTGGGCGCGCCGCTCACCAACGAGCATATCACCACAGATTTTTCCGAGTCGTTGATCGAGCTGGTGACGCCGCCATTCGGTGAGACCTGGGAGCTCATTCAATACCTGTGCGATATCCACCAATTCGTCTATCGCCATCTTGATGAAGAACTGCTGTGGGCGACCAGCATGCCTTGCGCCATCGACGGCGACGCGAGCATCCCGATCGCGCAATTCGGCAAGTCCAATGTGGGCAGGCTGAAGACCATATACCGGCATGGATTGGGCGTGCGCTACGGTCGCATCATGCAGGCGATTTCGGGCGTGCATTTCAATTATTCCTTCGGTGAGGCGCTGTGGGGCGTACTGCAGGGCGTCAACCAATCCAGGCAACCGCGGCAGGATTTCGTGTCCGAGCAATACTTCGGTGTATTGCGCAATTATCGGCGCTACGGCTGGCTGGTCTTGTATCTATTCGGTACGTCGCCGGCGGTATCGAAGAGTTTTTTCGCCGGCCGCGAGATCACGCTGCCGGAGCTCGATGCCGAGACCTGCTACGAGCCCTACGGCACCTCGTTGCGCATGAGCGATATCGGCTATCGCAACAAGAATCAATCGACGTTGAGCGTGTCGGTCAACAGCCTCGATGAATACGTGCGCGATCTGACGCGTGCCATCGGTACTCCCTACGCACCCTACGAGAAGATCGGCGTCAAGGTGCGGGGCGAGTACCAGCAGCTCAATGCCAACATCCTGCAGATCGAAAACGAGTACTACAGCTACATCCGGCCGAAGCGCGTCGCGCACTCGGGTGAACGCCCGACCAAGTCGCTGCACCGCGCGGGAGTTGAATATGTCGAGGTGCGGGCGCTCGATGTGAGCGCCTTCGACCCCGTCGGGGTGAATCAGAACAAACTGCGCTTTCTCGAAGCGTTTCTGGCGCTATGCCTGCTGCGCGACAGCGCCCCGATCACCGCCGGGGAGCAGTCGGTATTGGACGGTAATCACCTGCTGGTGGCGCGCCGCGGGCGCGAGCCGAACCTGATGCTGAAGCGCGATGGACGCGATGCGAACATGCTCGAATGGGCGCGCGAACTCCTGGATGCCATGCAGGGCTTGTGCGAACTGCTCGATCACGGCGAACCCATGCGGCCCTACAGCTCGGCGCTGGAACAGCAGCGCGCCAAGATCGATGACGTCGAGCGCACGCCGTCGGCTCGCTTGCTGACGGAAATGCGCCTGACCGGCGAATCGTTCTCGCAACTCGCGCTGCGCATGTCCAATCTGCACAAGGACTACTTCCTGGGTCTATACCCGCCCAACGATCGTCGGTTGGCGGAGTTTGCCGCCGCAGCGCAGGAGTCGCATGAAGCACAGCGGTACATCGAGGCATCCGACAACGTCGATTTCGACACCTACCTTGCGCGATACCTGGCCAACTGACGCCGGTCAGGACTTAAGTATTTGACATAATCAACCCTCTTATCGGGGAATTCGCCTCAAACAGTGCCCCAGGTCATTGAGCATTTAACCTAAGGCACGTACGTTGCAGCCATGCAGGAGGCAACCGAATTTCCGAGCGGAGATCTTCCGGATTCACCGCATGCCCGGCAGTTGCGGTCGGGATTTGCCTGGCTGACGTTCGACGGCGCGCTCGAGACGGAATTCAGGCGCAGCAATTTCGATGAGCAATTGCTGCATATCCGCGTCAACCTTGGCCTGGCGCTCATCATCAGCATTGCGTTCTCCGCCATGGATTCGGTGGTGCTCGGTGCGGAACTGAACCGCATTCCGAGCATCATCCACATGCTGGTCATCCTGCCGGTGCTGCTCGTCGGCCTCGCGGCAACTTTTTCTCTGCAGCGCCATCGCATCTACCCACCCCTCGCGGTCGTCGCGGCGACCATACTGGGCTTGAGCGTTGCCGCCGTCCAAATCATCGCGACGCTTGGCGGCATTTCACTGCTGTTTCCCTGCCTGCTGATCACCATCGTGTTCGTTTATTTCATGGGTGGGCTGGTTTTCTATCACGCGCTCGCCGCCAACCTGGTGGTCATGTTGGTATACGTCGCCGCCGGCACCTTGCTGAGGCTGCCGAACCGGGAATTCAGCTACGACGCCATGGCCATGGTCGCCGCGAATCTGTTCTGTGCGTCGGTGGTCTACATGCACGAGAAGTCCGCCAGAATACGCTTCCTCGAAGACCGGATACTGCGCGAGATGGTGGCCCGCGATGGGCTTACCGGCATACAAAACCGGCGCATGTTCGACCAGCATATCCAGCGGGTGTGGCAACAAGGCGTGCGCGATCAACAGCGTGTTGCCGTGCTGCTCGCCGACATCGATTGCTTCAAGGACTACAACGACCGGTATGGTCATCAAGCGGGCGACGAGTGCCTGCGCGCGGTGGCAATTTCACTGAGTCAGTGTGCGCGCCGGCCGCTGGATTTCGTCGCCCGTTACGGTGGCGAGGAATTCGCGGTGGTGCTGTACGAGGCCAGCCGCGAGTATGTTGCCGAAGTCCTGACGCGAATCCAGCGCTCCATCGCCGAACTGAACATTCCGCACGAAGCGTCGCGCGTGGCCGGCCGCCTGACGTTGAGCATCGGCGCGGCATTCGTGCTGCCCATCGGTGATCGAACCCTGGAGGGGCTGATCCAGCTGGCCGACGAAGCGTTGTATGCCGCCAAGGAACAAGGCCGCAATCGCGTGATCGTCATGGAGGCCGAATATCACACCATGCGCACCGGACGTTTCGAGAAGAACCGCGGCCAGGCGGCGAGCTAATCCTCGTCCGCACGGTAGATGGCGATGTAGCCGCTCTCGCCCTGCTTGCGGCTGGCACGAAACATGCCTTCGCTGTTGAACTCCATGACGATTTCGCCGCGTGCGTCGATGGCGATCACACCGCCCTCGCCATGCAAAGCGGGCAACTCCTCGAGGACGACCTCCCGCACCGCGGTGCACAAGGGCCGGCCGCCGAAACGCATGCGTGCGCATATGTCGTGAGCCACCGCTGAACGAATGAAAATCTCGCCGTGACCGGTTGCCGAGACGGCGCATGAGCGGTTATCGGCGTAGGTTCCGGCGCCGATGATGGGCGAGTCGCCGATGCGCTGAAAACGCTTGCCGGTCATGCCGCCGGTGGAGGTGCCCGCCGCCAGCGTTCCGCCGCTGTCGAGCGCCACGGCGCCGACCGTGCCGACATGGGAGATGGTCAAGGCCGACACGCCTGCGTCGCCGCTGCGGATTCGTTCCAGCTGGCGCCAGCGCTCCTGCGTGTAGAAGTAGCTCTGCGGGACCAGCGAGAAGCCGCGGCCAAGCGCAAACTCCTCCGCGCCGGCGCCGGCCATCATGACGTGCTCGGAATGCTCCATCACCGCGCGCGCCAGTGCGATGGGGTTTTTCACGTGCATCACGCCGCAAACGGCGCCGGCTTTCAACGTGGCACCCTCCATGATGGCCGCGTCGAGTTCGTTGCGCCCCTCGAGCGTGAAGACGGCGCCGCGGCCGGCATTGAACACGGGATTGTCCTCCAGGGACATGACCGCGCGGCTCACGGCCTCGAGGCTGGAACCGCCGGCTTCGAGCACGGCGTAGCCCAAGTCGAGCGCAGCGCCGAGTCCCGCGCGATACTCCCGCAGTCTGTCTTCACCGGCTTCGGCGCGCGGCAAGGTGCCGGCGCCGCCGTGAATGGCCAGGCCGAACATCCTCAGCCTCCTTGCTGCGCGGGCACCGTCACCTGCAGCCCGTCGAGTTCCGCGGTGACGTGGATTTGACAGCTCAAGCGGCTGTTCTCGCGTGGTTCCCAAGCGGCTTCCATCATGCCTTCCTCCATCTCTTCGCGCGGACCGACCTTGGCCAGCCACGCCTCGCCAACATACACATGACAGGTCGCGCAGGCGCAGGCACCGCCGCACAGTGCCACTATACCGTGCACCTGATTTTGCACGGCGGTTTCCATCACCGTCGTTCCGATGGGTGCATCGATTTCGCGGCGCGCACCATCGGGTTGAATGAAGATGATCTTGGCCATCAAACGGCGTCTTTGAGCGCAACGTTCAAGTCGGCGAGCCTGGCGGGGTCCATGACGGCACGGTCGGCGATCAGCTTGCGCGCGGCCATGTAGTCCTTTGAGTGGTTGATGGCCTCGACCGCCAGCAACTCATGGCCCTTGAGATAGCAGACGCTGAAGCTGCGCGCCTGCGGATCGCCGCGCACCACCTGGCTGTCATGGTCTTGGGTCAAGCCGACGATCAACATCTTGTTGTCGTATTGATCGGACCAGAACCAGGGCACCCGATCGTGGACGGTGGCGCGGCCGAGGATGTTGAGGGCCGCCGCCTTCGATTGCTCGAAGGCGTTGTCCACCGACTCCAGGCGCACGCGCCGGCCGTACCGCAAGGAGGGATGATTGGTGCAATCGCCGGCGGCATACACGTCCGCATCGCTGGTGCGGCAGTACTCGTCCACCCAGATGCCATTGTCGCTGCGCAGGCCAGCCTTCTCGGCAAGTTCGGTGTTGGCGATGGCGCCCACGCCGACGATGACCACATCCGCGGGATGGCGGGTGCCGTCAGCGCACACGACGTGCTCCACCCGGTGCCGGCCCTCGATTCCGGCCACGCGTACATCACACTGCAAGTTGATGCCATGCGAGCGATGTTCCTGGGCAAAATATTGCGACACGCAGGGCGCCACCACACGGTTCATGACGCGATCTGCCATTTCGAGCACGGTGACTTCACAGCCCATCTTGCGCGCCGTGGCCGCGCTTTCCAGTCCGATGTAGCCCCCACCGATGACCACGGCCCGAGCGCCAGGTTTGAAGGCCGCGCGTATGGGGGCGACATCCGCCAGGTTGCGCAAGTAATGCACGCCGACCAGGTCCGCGCCCTCGCAGGTGATACGCCGCGCCACGGCTCCCAGACAGAGCAAGAGCTTGTCGTATGTCAGGGTCACGCCGTCGCTCAAGTGCACCCGGCGCCGGCTGGTGTCGAGGCGCTCGGCCTTGACCCCCAGCATAAGTTCAACACGATGTTCGTCGTAGAAGGTGCGGTGCCGGAACAGCAGGCGGTCTGCAGCCAACTCCGCAGACAGGAATTTCTTCGACAGCGGCGGGCGCTGATACGGCAACTCAGGCTCGTCGCAGACCAATACCAGCCGGCCGGTGAAACCCTCACGCCGCAGCGTGTCGATGGCCTGGGCACCGGCTTGACCGCCACCAATGATTACTATGCTTGAAACCATCGAATTCCCCAAGTGCGTTGCAATCCCCCGTGCCTGGCCAGCCTATTCGTACTAGTATTATACGGACGGCCGAGTGATGCGCGCCGCTATCCTGCGAGGAGCCCGGATGAAATTGATCACCGCAATTATAAAACCGTTCAAACTGGACGATGTGCGAGCGGCGCTTTCCGAAATTGGCGTCTCCGGCATGACCGTGACCGAAGTGAAAGGATTCGGCCGGCAACGCGGGCATACCGAGCTGTACCGCGGCGCCGAGTATGTCGTGGATTTCGTGCCGAAGACTCGCATCGAGGTGGCTGTCAAGAATGAGTTGGTCGATCAGGTGATGGAGGCTATCGTCGGCGCATCCAAGACCGGCAAGGTGGGGGACGGCAAAATCTTCGTCACGGATATCTTGCGGGTGCTGCGCATCCGCACCGGCGAGACCGACAACGCTGCGCTGTAACGCCGCGCTGTAACCCGGCCCCTGCGCTAACTCTGCGCGCTCTTCTTGCGCCGCGAGAACAGCACCAGAAAGCCGATACATACACCGAAGTTCAAGGCCCACCACCACAATTGGCGGGTGTTACCGCCATCACCCGGTGTCGCGCCCGCCGTCGCGGCCTGCAGCACTCCCTGCAGATTTTCATGCATCTGCGCCTGTGCGACCTGGAATTCAACCTTGGCGGCGCCGGGCAGCGTCAGGTCCTGGGCAACCAAGGTGTAGCTGCCATCGGCCTCCGCGACGGTCGGGTGTGCCATGCCGCGCAGCATCACCGTCACCGCAGCGTCGCGCAACGGGGCGTTGTCGAGCACGCGGCTGAGATGAATGCTCATCCGGTCGCCCTGCACCAGACCAACCGCCAGCAGGTCGGGCGAGCGCGCTTCCACGCGTGTAACCGCTGGGGCGCCCGGCGCTCCGGCGCCCGAGGGTTCTGCGGCCCACCCAGCCACCGTACCGGCCGCCAGCGCGACGCAAAGCAGGGAGGCGCATCTCAATTGCCAAAGCCCCAGACGCCAAGCAATGCGCCGCAAATCCCCAGAATCGTGCCCGCGATTGCGGCGGCAACACCCAGCACCGGGAAGAACCCCTTGCGCGCCAGAAAGTACAGCGAACACAGCACCAGCCCGAGTTCCAGCAATCCTTCGCCGATGTCGAAGAACAGCGCCCGGTGCTCTTCCAGCTCGGTCTCCTTGTCCTTGCCTCGCGCGTCGTCCTGAAGCTTCTCGGCATCGGCGGCATATTTGGCGCGTGCCGCGTCGAGTTTCTTGATCGCCGCCTCGGCCTTGGCGGGGTCGCTGCTCAAGATTTGCAGCAGCGACTGTGCGACTTCGTCGGTGTTCTCGCGAATCTTCTTTGCCTGATAATAACTCCACAGGTCATTCGATTCGGTGCGGTGGATGACCGCATCGGTGTGTGCGCGATGCGAGGCAATGGTGACGACGGACAGGAGTATGCCCACGATACCCACCAATATTCCGACGCGCCGGGTGTTGGGATCGGCAACGTGTTCAGGTTTGACTTCGATTTCCGGCATGGACTGAAAATTTCCTCGGGACGCTTATGCGGCCTTGTTGATGGGATTGTTCTTTATCAACACGTGCTCCACGTAGTGCAGCACGATGTTCGTCATCAAGGTGACGGAGGCAACCAGGCAGGCAAGCAGCGGCCGGTCGCACGCTGCCAGCACGCCGGTGGCGGACGTACACCACAGGGTTGCCGCAGTGTTGAGCCCGCGGATGTCGGCGCCGCGATGCAGAATGACCCCCGCGCAAATGAATCCGCTGCCCGTCACCACCTGGGCCGCCACGCGCGAGATGTCGCCGCCCAACGTGAGGC
>Ga0116226_10001408_pt1 | contig 20840 bp, 12 predicted proteins | sample S1TSphfallax_FD_89692 | JGI IMG/M metagenome (GOLD analysis project Ga0116226, IMG submission 89692) | Host-associated microbial communities from peat moss isolated from Minnesota, USA - S1T2_Fa - Sphagnum fallax MG | ecosystem: Host-associated > Plants > Peat moss > Unclassified | place: USA... | reverse complement strand
TCACCATCTCGGTATAGAGACGGGCGCGCTCGCTGAGCGTGCGATGGAAGACGCGGCAATGCCGGTCGGTCCAGTCCATCATAGGCGCCACGGCGAAGATTTTTTCTTTATTTTTCAGCATGTTATGCAATCATATCAGCGAACGTGTGCACTGGAAAACGCCCAAATACCCCCCGGTTTGACGTACCAGTGCACACGGAGCGCACACGTTGGCGACCTTCAAAAAGCTCACATCCGGCAACTGGCGAGGGCAGGTTCGGCGCAAGGGGTGTTACCTCAGTGAGACGTTCCGGCGTCACGCCGACGCGGAAGGGTGGGCCATCGCAACCGAGCGTAAGATTGATCGCGGCGAGACGCCTAAAACGCGGGCGCGTTTTGATCCGACCACGTTCGATCACCTTATCGATCTCCATATCGACGATCTGAAAGAAGTGGGGAAGGCGCCGCGTCGGTCAAAGGTGTCAACGGCGCAGACGGCATAAACTATCCGGCTGCGTTGGATCCAGAGCATAGCCGCGCTCGTCGTCGCCCATTGTCAGGTTCAATTCGCATAGACTCGCTTCGGCCGTTTTCGCGAATATGGTTCGAAAAACCGGGCCAGCTCCGGAGTTCAGCACGGGAAGCGCGATGTTGTTCAGGGGTGTCCGCGGAGCCCTAACCGCCCTCTTCATCTTCTCCGTGGTTTCGTCAGCCCCGGCCGCCTCGGCCGTCCTCACGGACATACCGGCGAGTTCGGCCCCACTCTCCGTCGAGCCGCCGCCGGTCACCGCGCCCGAGGCGATGGTCGTTAGTCACGGCCAAGTGAAAATTGATGGTAAGCCTTTGAATTACACGGTCCATACTGGGCTTCTTCCCATCTACGACAACGACACCGCTCAGCTCGCCGCGCATATTTTCGTGGTCGCCTATACAGTTGATCGCCCGAAGGGCTCGTCGCCCCGGCCCTTGACCTTCATTTGGAACGGCGGTCCGGGATCAAGCGCCTCGGAACTTCATCTGGTCGGCCTGGGTCCCAAGCACTTTCTCATGCCGGCGCAGTATCCACAGTGGAAAAGCCAGCCGTCTTTGATCGGGGACAACCCGCAGACCTGGCTCACCGCGAGCGATCTGGTGTTCGTGGATCCGGTTGGCACGGGCTACAGCCGGGCCGTCAACGACACGTGGCGCGACCGCCTCTACACCCAGTGGGGAGACGCGGAGGCCGTGGCCGAAGCCATCCGCGTTTACCGCACGCGCTTCGACGCCTTTGACGCACCGATTTTCCTCGCCGGCGAAAGCTACGGCACGGTGCGCTGCATGGAGGTCGCCGCCGACCTCGCCCGCCGGCGCACCCCAGTTGCTGGCGTGATCCTGATGTCGGATCTCTATTATGCCGGTGAGCCGCTGTCCGCGCCGCTTGAGGAGGCGATGCAGGTTCCGCTTTATACCGCGATCGCCTGGTATCATCACCGTTTGACGGCGGCTCTGCAGTCGCTGAGCCAGCCCGAAGCGCTGCGTCAGGCGGCCGCTTGGGCGAGAGGCGACTACGCCGCCGCGCTCGCGCGGCGCGACAGCCTTACAGACGCCGAGCGCGCGGCCGTGGTGCAGGGCCTCGTCCTCTATACGGGCCTCGACGCGCACGACCTTGATCCAAAGACCCTTACGGTCTCGAAGAGCATCGTCACCGACCATCTGCTCGAAGACAATAAACTTGAGCTAGGCCGCTACGACGCGCGCGAGGCGTTGCCGCTCCGTGACCCCGCTCAAGCTTGGGGGCCACGCCAGGATCCCAGTCTGCTGCCAATGGTGGATCTCATGGAAGGGACCTCGCCGGCGCTGATCCGATACCTGCGCTATACTTTGGGCTACAGGAACGACCTGCTCTACCGCGGACCTTGGGGCGGGTCCTTCCACCCCGATCCGATGGAGCCGAATCCCCTGGGATACGCCGACGACTGGATGGCTCTGATGTGGGAGCACCGCGGCAAGTCAGAGCCGCCGGAGGGCGGGGAGGCGCACGAGGTCACAGCCTTTCGTCAGGCGCTCAAAGCCGAGGCAAACATGCTCGTCTGGAACATATCCGGCCTGTACGACCAGTCGTGCGCGGAACGAGATGAAGCGCTGGCGCGCGCCGAACCGGCCGTTAAAGCGCGCGTGCGCAACAGCTGCTATCGCGCTGGGCACATGGTCTACACCGACCTCGACGTACGGCGGCAGATGCAGCAGGACTTTGCGCACTTCGTAGAGGACGCCGCCGTAGCCGAGAAGAGGCTGGATGTCCGCTAGGATCGCCGTCCGATGATCGCTAAAGGCCGCTCACCTACTATCCTACAGACAGAAAAAGGCCTTTCTCTTCAAGCGATGAATTGACTTGACCCCCCGGAGCATTCGCTATGTTTCAGATGAACGCTATCGGGTTGGATTATGCAAGCTGCTGCATTGGACGCTATCGACACCAAAATCCTCGAGATCATGCAAAGGGACGCGTCGCTGTCCACCGCTGAGATCGCCGAGAAAGCCGGGCTGTCCCAATCGCCATGCTGGCGGCGCATCCAGAGATTACGAGAGGAAGGGTTTATCCGCGCGACGGTGGTCCTGGTCGATCGGAAGCGGCTGGGCTACGACATGCAGATCTACGCACAAGTCAAGATGAACCGTCTAACGGAGGGTGAGCGGGCGCAATTCCTTCGTACTATCAACGCGACACCTGAAATCGTCGAGTGCCACGCTTTATTCGGTGACATGGACCTCATGATCAAGGTGCTGGCGCCGAGCATGAGCTGGTATGAGGACTTCATCTTCAACACCATGATGAAACTGCCAGGCGTCACGGACGTGCGCTCAACGATGACCATATCGGAACTGAAAAGCACGACTTCGGTCCCGCTGCGAGCACAACAACACCGGTAGCAAAACCCCATCTACAGGCGGGGCTCCGCCGGAAGTTTTTGCGCACCGACCCAGCTGCATAATCGATCCGCTAGAGGCGCCCCGTCGCGCCTAGATCGCATGAATATTTCTTCGAAACGAAGCGATCATTCCCATTCAAGGCTTTGGACGGACGGCCCAGCGCCAGACGGCGATTTCGCATTAAACGGCGACGTCCCGTTCAATATATTGGTCAGGAGCGGGCCTTCGTGAGTGCGGACGAAGTGAGGTCAGATGGCGAGGACATACCTGAAAGCCGCAGGGGCTGTGGTCCTGTCGATACAAATGGCGTTCGCACAATCTGTCTCCGCACAGCTCCCGGTGAAGCCGAAACCTGCGACGCCCGAGGCCATCAAGGCGTGGCAAAGCCTAGCGTCCGCGGATCTCGCCTTCCTAGAGGACCTGATCCATCGAGACTACATCTACGCCAACTATCCAGGTGGCGCCGCGTGGGATGCTCAATTGGGTCAGTCGCTTGCTCAGGCGCATCGGGAGGTCGCCTTAGTGCGCGACTTCGACGGTTACCGCGCCGTGCTCGTGCACTTCATCACCAGCTTCGGCGACGCGCACTTTAGCGCTTACTTCAACGTCCGTTCGCAAGCCGCCCGCTGGCCAGGATTCGCCGTCCGCTATAGCGGGGGTCGCTATGTCGTCGCCTCGTCCTCGATCCCGGACGTCGCCTTAGGCGACCAAGTCGAGAGTTGCGACGGACGAAGTCTAAATGCGTGGATGGATACGTTGTCGAAATTCGACGGCGGTCCCTTCGGGCGCGAAACAACCCACGCCGCAATCGCCAAGGAGTTCCTGGTCGATCACGGAAACCCTCTTTACGCGCTTCCTAAGGCCTGCCGAGTCGGAGGGCGTGAGGTGAAGCTTGTTTGGCGTCCGATGTCCGGCGAGATTGCGAGCCGAGACCGCTCCGGAGGGGCAGTTGAAACCGTCGGCGACGAAGACCTGAAAGTGAGCAGCTTCGGCTCCAACGGCGCGTGGGTGCGGATCGGCACCATGTACGTAACGAACCGAAAGCAAGCGGCCGACTTCCAGAAACTGATCGACGAAGCTCCGGGCCTCCGTGACAAGGACGTAGTGGTGATCGACGTCCGTGGCAACGCCGGCGGCACCTACAATTGGTTCATGGCCTTCCTGAGGGCTTACTACGGGGCCGACTATGCGGACTATTTCGCACGCGCACGATTGGAGATCACAAATGTCGTAATGACGCCTCCGGGCGAGAGCGACGACGATCCTTCAGACTCCACCGACGAGGAGGCGACGATCCAGGAGCCGCCTGATCCTCCCATGGACGTGCATGGTGAGCCGCCCCGGATCAGCAAGTTGAAGAACGGCGGCCAACTCATAGTCATCCCCGCGCCGGTGAGCGCCATTCACTATCCGCCAACGCCGCCCACGAGCAAGGCCAAGGCGAAGGTCTACGTACTCGCGGACTATGGCTGCGCGAGCGCATGTCTGTCATTCGTAGACGAAATGATGCGTTTCCCCAGCGTCACACTCGTTGGAGCTGAAACGCACGTCGACCGCCGATCAGGCGGTTGGCCTACCGGCTACGAACTGCCAAGCGGCCTGGCGGTGATACGGATGGGTCGAATGGTCCGCGATGGACGCGCGCGCGGCGACAATGAGGCTTGGGCGCCCGGCGACCGGTACAGGTATCCGGGCGACATCGCAGACACGGACGGTGTAAAGCATTGGCTGCTAAACGGTGATTCCGGAGGACCGGAATGCTGGAGCGTGGCGGCAAACGGCTACTCTAAAGGGGCCGCAATAAGCCCGTCACGTGCGAAGCATGTCCCTGCCAGGCGGCGGGATATGGGGCGCCAGTTATCGACATTTGATGCCGGGTCGAAAACACTTAGGCCCTATTATACATGGCCTTGCTGCATATTTTATTTCGACGTCAGCTTCAGGGCCGTCAATTTAGGAGAACAGTGCGGCCAAAATCTGGAATGCTGCAGAGCGACGACGCAAGGAGTGTGCACATGCGATTGAAGCGACGAGGGTTCGGTTTGGCGGGAGGCGCGAGTGTTCTGGCGGTGCTCTGCCTTTCTCCAACGGCCCGAGGACAGTGCCTAACACCTCACTCCGGTGTTTTCGCGGCATCGGCTGAGTCGGCCCATCGGGCATTGGGGCCAGTTCCTATCGACGCTCCCATCATCACAAGGCACACCGGCGCTTTCGACGGCAAGACAGTGACTTATGACGCCGTTGTTGAGCCTTTCATCACCTTGGATCTCTCGGGAAAGCCGGCGGCCAAGTTGATTTCAACGTCCTATATTGTTGCGAATGAAGGACGCACACGGCCTGTTTTGTTCGTTTTCAACGGGGGGCCTATCAACGCTTCCACACCGCTGCACATGGGAATGTTCGGACCGAAGCGCATCGCGGTTCCTGACGACATTTCGGCCGACCCGACGACCTTTCAGGTTGTCGATAATCACTATGCTCCATTGGACGTAGCAGACGTCGTCATCTTTGATCCAGCAAATACCGGTTACAGCCGGACCCTGCCCGGCGTAGATCCTCAGTCACAGTTCTCGACTGTAGCCGACGCCCGACAACTCGCGCAGTTGGTGAACGGCTGGGTGAAGGTTCACCACCGTGAAAGCTCGCAGCTTTATCTAGTTGGGGAAAGTTACGGTACAATTCGTGCGCCAGAAGCCGCCCGACAACTGCAGCAAACTGACACCCCAGTGAGTGGCTTGATACTATTAGGCCAAGCCGTCAACATCATTGAATACGCGCAGAGGCGTGATAACATAATCAGCTACGCTGTATCCTTGCCCACACTCGCCGCTATTGGATGGTGGCATAACAAAGTTGACCGAAGGGGCAGGTCCTTTGATTCGTTCCTTCGAGAGGCCCAGGCCTACGGCGCAGGGGAATACCTGCAAGTGCTGTTCTTAGGGAACCGGGCAAGCGATCAACGCATGCGCGACGTTGCGCAAAAGCTGCAGGAGTTCACTGGCCTGTCATCAGAGGTTTTCTTAAAAGCAGGCCTCAAGGTATCGAAGGCGCAATACCAACGGGCGCTTTTCCCTGGATGTCTCCTGGACGCCAACGACGCGAGATATATACGCCCGCTTCCTCCGGCCCAAGGGTCCAGCTTTGGTTACGATAAGGCGGCGATCGCCCATTTCCATAGCTTCCTGGGGGCGCCGGAGAATGTCGGCGACTACTCCGTAGAGCCGCCTAATCCGCCCGGCCTCAATGACTGGGATTGGGATCAGCAGAAGTCTCCGTTCGGGGATTGGCCGTGGGTCAAGGACGTGCGAGATATTATGAGCAAAAATCCAAATTTTCGCGTTTTCGTTGGGAATGGTCTATACGATACACAGACAACTATCGGCGCAATGGATTATTTAGTTGCGCAATCATCCTGGCCGAAAGAGCGTGTGCGTACGCGGTATTTTGAAGGCGGCCATATGATGTACACCGTTGAGGCGTCGGCGAAGGCGCTTAGTGACGATGTTCGGGCGATGGTGAATCATGCTTGGTGACCGCGTTGCGAGCCTGGTAACGCCCTACCCCAAATACACGCGCCGCGACCCGTCGGATGATGGCGACGTTGACGCGCATTTGCGCTGGTGAAACCGCCGCCCAACAGAGCGCGTTGCCACCGGCAGATCTGAATCCCAACCGCTTATCGGAAAGTGCGTACGACAACGTCGTGCACCGCAGTCGCGAGGCGACTTTCATGATGCGCAGCTGAGGTTAGGCGCGCGTTGGTCCCAAGGCTCGCGCTCATCTGGGCGAAGGCTCGAAGCGCCGCCGCGACCTCCACGGGGCTCGAGCCGAGCGCCGTCGTCTTCGACAGGGCTGCCGACGTTTCCCTTCGGCCTGGGCGCCAGGTTCAGAAAGCCTTAGCAAGGGACATGCCGATCGTGCGTGGTTGAATCACAGTGACGGTATAACCGTCGGCGGCCACCCCCCGAGTTCTGAACGTACCGGCGAGAAAGCCGCGCTCGTCGGTCAGGTTTCGAATAAACAAGGTCATGGTCAGCGTTTGGTATTGGACGCCAGTTCTCAAGTCCAACTGCGTGTAGGCCGGCAGTGACAGACGCGAGGTGGTCGCGTCTGACGCAAAACTTCCGTAACGCTCACCTACGTATGAAACATTGCCACCAACAAATGCGGATAGGTTCGGATTGATCTGGAAACTCTGCGCGGCGCTGAGGTTGCTGGTCAGTTTGGCGGAATATGGAAGCCTGGCGCCCGCCGGGGCATATGCATCAGCGCTTGGACCCGAGGGCAGGGCCGTGGTCAGGACTGCATCCGTGATCGCGACATTTGCAGCAATGTTGGCGCCGGTCCACGGGCGATACTCAACCGACCCCTCCATTCCTCGGCTGCGGGCGTGGCCTGCATTGGCGAAAAAACTGAACTGGCTGACCGGATCCGTCTCATCGAGCTGAATCCGATTCCAATCGATCCAATATATGTCCGCGTCAAACAGCAGACGGCGCCCTAGCAGCCCCCCTTTTACACCCGCCTCATAGTTGATGGTTGTGTCCGAGGCGAAGGTCGCGGGGATCGACGGAAGAATCGTGTTCGGACCTCCTGGACGATAACCCGTCGCGATGCGCAGATAGGCCATCAGGTCGGATGTGAAGTGATACCGCGGCGCTATCAGCCACGTCGGAGCATTCTCGGCCGACTTGCTCGTGATGTTTGCGCTTGTAAGCGATCCGGTCTCAAGGATGTTCAACGCACCTGAGTCGGCCCCCCCCAAAAATTGGTTATTCCGGGCGAGGCGGCCACCAATCTGCAAGTCAAATTTTGAGGTGAAGTGATAAGTCAGATCCGCGAAGGCAGCGATCTCCTCATATTTGGAAGGTCCGAGGCCTGTATATATATTGGCTGCCGTTGCGCCAATAGTGTTAAGGCCTTGATTTAAGCTTGTCTGCTCGTGAGTATAGAAAATCCCCGTAAGCCATTCGATCTTCTCGCTCGCCTGGGAGGCGAGCCTTACCTCTTGTGTAAATTTATTTGTCGAGTTGAAATTATCAATAATAACTCGACTGGCCGGGGAAACGTTGAGGCCGGGATCGACTTCGTCCAGGATAGGAAGCAATCCGCCGAATATCGTCGTCAAATCTTGAATGCTGTCTGCGCGGCTATCGCCATATGATGTGATAGAAATAATATTAGCCCACCCTATGCTGTATTTGACTCGAGCCACATAAAGCTGGTCTTGGTCGTATGATTCCTCTGGCTCAGATGAGTGCTGAAGGTCACCGGTAATTGGACTGTAGTTTTGCTGGAGATCCTCAGTGGGACTGTCGATCGTCTTATTATTCTGAAGGAGTGCCGATAGATTGACTGTAAGGCGGTCTATGGGCTTCCAAATCATGGCAATGCGCCCCCCGTACACTGCATTGTCGTAGGCGTTTGGCTTGCTGACGAGTGTGTTGTAGGTGTATTGCGGATCCAGGCGGTAGAATCCGCTGATACTCAGCGCCAGTTTGTCCGAGATGATAGGCGTGTTTCCGAACAGGCGAACCGCATATCCTGCAGCGCCATGGTCAACTGCAGAGCCGTCAACTTCCATCCGCCCGGAAACCGCGTGGGTGTCTGGGTCGAGGGTCACATATTTGATAAGGCCGCCAAGGCTGTTCGCTCCATAAAGCGTACCTTGAGGACCCCGCAGAACATCAATCTGGCTTATCGCAGCAGGATCCAGATCGGGCGCCTGACTTTGTCCATTCACAGACGAAGAGCCATAGGGCACGTCGTCGATCAAAATAGCCACGGTCGGGTTCGTACCGCCGCCCGTGCTAATCCCGCGGATTGAAATATCCCAGACGTCGGTTCCGGCGTAGTTGAGTCCGGGGATGCGCGTGTACAGGTCGCTGAGCGAAACAAGGTTCTCTTGCACAAGAGTTGATGCATTCACAGCGGTCATTGAAATAGGAACGTCTTGAATGCGCTCGCTTCGCTTCTGGGCGGTGACAATAACTTCGCTCAGCTGCTCAGGCTTGGCCGACCCCGCGTTGGGCGCGGTCTGCGTCTGCGCGACTGCTGCGGAGGCCCATCCCATCCAGCCGATAGCGGCCCCAGCTACAGATAGCATGAGACCTCGGCGAAACATTCTAGCATTCATGTCTAAAGCCCCTCTGTGTTGAGGGCCTCGGAGACCAAGGAGGATCAACGAAGCCTCGTCGTACGCTCCGCAACCCAGTTAACAGGCGAGATTTGAATGCTGAAACACTAGCTGCCCCCGTCTAAGGATTGAATGGTAAGCGGACCAGTTTTTCTGCCTCAATTATTTCCAGCCAGTGGCGCATTGCGACTATCGCATTATATTAGCTCTGCACTCGGGGAATATTCTTGCTATCGATGTCGAGAGTCGGCGTCGCCGCGCATAGGCTATGCGCCTGAGCGGCGCTCAGATTCTGCGTTATCCTCGGAGATGTTTGGTAGTCGGGCTGAAAACGTGGCGCTGCAATATCAAGCGGTCTGATCTTGACCCAAGGCGGTCGGGTTTTCAGGGGCGCCCGAATTTCCCTTCCCGCCGCGCCCCTTGAGACTGTATTCGCTTAGGCCTGATACAGCTGAAGAAGATTTGTGGAGGGTGGTAACACGCCAGATCAATTAACGCCGATTGACATCAATATGTTGCGGTGGCTTCAGATCGGCGACTACTCATTAATAGGAGCGACTTCTGACCAGATTGTTCTCACGCCAGCCCGTCAGAGCGCGCGAAAGTTCTGCCAGAGCTGGCTCAAGCTTCTCGACCGGCATGCCGAATCCGATGCGTATGTGTTTGGGAGCGCCGAAGTATTTCCCTGGAGCGACGACGAGCCTTGATCGTTGATACAGCCAATCGCAAAACTCAGCGCTATCAGACATGCCGATGAGTTCGGGGAACGCAATGCATCCGAACTCGGGGAGCCCCCCCCGGACGAGGTCTTCACCCTCGAGAGCCCCGAAACAGTCGGTGAGCACCGGGCGAGCCTCGGCGACAATCTTGCGCCAGTAGGCGTCGAACGGCGCTGGATTCTCTAGAACGAGCGCCGCGACGGCATGAGAGAAATTCGACAGCCCGAACTCCATTCCTTCCCAGACCGGGCGCACTCTCGCGACGATATCTGGCGCGGCCGCCAGCCAACCGCAACGCAGAGTGGATAGCCCGTAGATTTTCGTGAGACTGTTGACGCTGACAAATCGAGGGGAAAGCGTGTTCGCGGGCGCCGGCCTCACCTGATGAGGCGCATAGTCTCCGTAAACTTCGTCGAAGACGACAATCAAATCGAGCCTTTCGGCCAAATCCGCCAGCTGAGCAAGCGTCGAGTTGTCCAAGTAATTGCCGGAGGGATTGTGTAGATTCGTCAATACGATCAGGCGAGTCGTAGACGTGGCGCGAGCCTCGATATCGGATAGATCGAGCTTGGCCTGCTCGCCATGGCGGCGTATATAATCAACCGAGATATTATGAGCAGTGGCCAGGTGAGTGAACAGGTCGAAGCCTGGCGTTTCTATCAAAATACGTTCGCCCGGCTTGACCAAGGCTCGGTACAGCAACGCCAGCGCGCCGGTCGCGCCAGTCGTGCAGATGATCTGGTCGGCGTCCACCTGATGGCGCAACGCTAACAGGCCGATGAGATAAGGATTCCCCGAGGCGAAGGTGCTCACGTAACGTGACGTCCATTCGCCGCAGAAGGCCTCTTTAACTACTCTATGCAGCTCAGTCTGCGGTTCTGGCACCGAGCTTCCGAAAAGCGAGGTGAAACCTCGCCCATCGATCCCGGATTGGCGGATAATATCGCGAATCCAGCCAGAGTAACTTTGGACGGCCTTATTCGAGGGAGTAATCATCTATCTCGCGCGCGCACAACCCTACCTACGCGGTAATCTTAGAGGCTTGGACCGGCTAACGTTATCTGCTTTGCCTCGAATAATCGGCGCGTTGAGCATAATCCTTGCGGTAACGGCAGGGCGCCGGCCGCCAACAAGGCAACCTCAAGCAAGCACGGTTCCCCACCTTGGAAGCGGTCGATTGGCCCCCCGGCGAGGGCGAGGGCGAGGGAGGGGATCCCCGAGGTGGGTCGGGAGCGCCAAGCGATGAGTTCGCTTCGGGTTGAGCCAGGCGTCAGAACACCACGAAGTCGCCGATCTGTTCTTGGCGCGCCTTATTATAGATGAACCAGCCGCTCACGAGGTCTTGCACGATCGATCCTAACGACTTGTAGATAGTCACGTTCTCGGTCGATAGCCGGCCGGGCATCGAGCCCGCCATCACGTCGCCAATCTCGGCCTTCACGTGATCATCGCCGATGAGGGCCTCTGCCTTGGCATGTAGGAATTCCGCGCCCTGGCCCAATACGCCTTCGCGGTGATCGGCGAAGAAACGGGAACGCACCACCAACTCGTCATCCACCTCGCGCGGTCCCGCACGACTGGAGCCAACAAGGTTGATGTGCGCTCCGTCCCTCACCCAGGCGCTTTTGAGGATCGGAGTGGATGCCGCCGTGACGGTGCAGATGATGTCGGCGTCCCGTACGGCGTCTTCAGCCGTCGATAGTGCGCTGACGGGCACGTCCGACTCAGTCTGCAATCGTTGGACGAGGCTTCGCGCTGATGCGACCGAACGGCCCCAAATGCTTATGTGGTCAAGCTGGCGCGCTCGACCGATGGCGAGCGCGTGGCTGTAGGCCTGTTCGCCCGTACCGAGAATCGCCAATCGGCGCGCATCTGGATTAGCCAGCGCCAATGTCGCCGCCGCACTCGCCGCCGCCGTACGGATAGCCGTCACTTCGCCAGCGTGAATTACGGCCACCGGCGCCCCTGATTGCGGATTGAAAAGGGTCAGAAGACCCTGGTGCGACTGCAAGCCGATCGCCGCATTTTCGGGATAGACGCTGATCAGCTTGGCGCCGAACACCTCATCCATGGCGCCGGGCATCAGACCAAAGGCGCGGCCAGTCTCCAGGTCGATAATCTGCCGTAGAAGCTGGCGGGTGCGTCCTGCGGACAGCGCCATCATCGCCTCGCGCATGAGCGGCGTGCACACCTCGTAGGTGAGCAGGTGGCGAACCGCTTCGCGCCCGATGACAAGCAGACCTGTGGTCAACGGCTTCGTATCCCCTTGGTTGTAAGCGACGTAGTTCAGGTCTCGCATCGTGTCGAGGTCGGGCGTTCGAACGAGAACGGCTGCGGCTGAACGCGATCAGGCATGCTGCACTACGTCAGCTGGAAGGGGACGATCGCCCGCTCGTTTTCCATGACCATGAGGCGTCGGTCCACAGGGGGAAAGGACCTTTGGGCGCAGCGGTCGCGTTCACAGATCCTGCAACTGACCCCGATTTTGGCGGCCGGCCCCGACAGATCGAGGCCGTCGCCATAGACCACCTCCCTTGCATCCGTCGCCTCGCATCCAAAGCCGAGGACATAGCGCCTTTGGGGCGCTTCATAACTGCCTGACGGCTTGATGACGCTGCGCGCCACGCAGAGATAACGCACGCCATCGGGCATCTCCGCCAGCTGCACCAGAAAGCGTTCCGGGGATCCGACCGCCTCGTGGATGTTCCATAACGGGCACGAGCCGCCGAAGCGGGCGAACCGGAACCGGGTCGCACTGTGGCGCTTGGTGATGTTTCCCGCATAATCGGTTCGCACGAAATAGAAGGCCAGCCCGCGCTCTCCCGGTCGCTGCAGGGTGCTGAGGCGGTGGCAGGCCTGCTCGAGACTGACGTCAAACGACAAGGCGATGCGTTCCATGTCGTGGCGCACGCGCCGGGCTTCGGCCAGGAAGCGCCGGTAGGGCATGACGAGCGCCCCGGCCGCATAGTTGAGAAGGCCGATCCGGCAGATATTGACGGCTTCGAGGCTCCTGAGGCTTGCGCGACCAAGCTCGTCTTCCACCAGGTCGCCCAGACCCAAGGCGGCGATCTGATAGGCGATCTGGAAGCCCCGCGAGGGCGAGGTGTTCGAGCGATTGAGCGATAGTTGGCGCAGACCGGGATCGTAGCGCCTCAAGGTGTCCGCCTCGGCGTCGATGGCGGTGGACACATCGAATCTTAGCTTGAGATAGGCGGCTAGAGCGGTCTCCCCCTGGCCGAACCCCGCCATGTCGCCCGCCAGCGCTTCCGCCGCCGTGTCGAGGCTGTGGAGGTAGTTGTCTTTGAAATGGAAGAAGTCACGGACTTCTTCGTAAGGAAGGCGCGAACTGGCGGCTGCGGTTTCATCAAGGGAGATCGCCGCTTCCGTCGCGTTCAGCCGCTCTTCGAGCCGGCGGTAGGCCTGGTGGATCTCCAGATAGCGCCGCGCAAGCGTCGGCGCCTGGGCGACCGCTTGGCGTAATTCGGAGAAGGGAACGGGCGTCGCCGCAGGGCCTGCATCGTGCAGCGCTTCTCTGAGATCGGCGACGACTCGTTGGTGATCATTGGCTTCGAGGGACGCCGCGGAGACGCTGAAAACCTGCATCACCTTCATCAGCACCTGCGAAGACGCAGGTCTTTGATCCCCCTCGATCTGGGATAGGTAGCTGATTGAGACGTCGAGCGCTTCGGCGGACTGGCGGAGCGTCCAGCCCTTGCCATGCCTCAAGGCCCTGAGTTTCTGCCCGACAAAGAGCTTGGCCTTCATTCGCAATTTCGCAAGTCCGCAGGGGCGATGAGCGAAAGCTTCGCACTATCGCATTTGAAATAAAAGGGAAAATCGTGGTCTAATATAAAGATTGGCGACCTCGCCGAAACCTAGCGCCGGAATACGCTCCTTTGCAGCATATCCTTGAAGAGCTTGATAAAAGGCGCGCTCAGGCGCGTGCAGGCGGCGGCGAGAAGCGGATCGCCGCTCAGCACGCCAAGGGCAAGTTGACCGCCCGAGAGCGCATCGCCCTGCTGTTGGACGAAAACTCCTTCGAGGAGTTCGACATGTTCGTGGAGCACCGGAGCCATGACTTCGGCATGGACGCCCAGCGCATCCCCGGCGATGGCGTGGTGACCGGCTGGGGCGCCATCAACGGCCGTGTCGTCTACGTCTTCTCCAAGGATTTCACCGTGTTCGGCGGCTCGTTGTCGGGCGCCCAGGCGGAGAAGATCATCAAGGTGCAGACCCAGGCGATGAAGGTCGGCGCCCCGATCATCGGCCTCTATGACGCCGGCGGCGCCCGCATCCAGGAGGGAGTCGAGAGCTTGGCAGGTTATGCCGACATCTTCCTGCAGAACGTGATGGCGTCCGGCGTCATACCCCAGATCAGCGTGATCATGGGACCATGTGCGGGCGGCGACGTCTACTCGCCCGCCATGACCGACTTCATCTTCATGGTGAAGGATACGAGCTATATGTACGTCACCGGCCCCGAAGTCGTGCGGACCGTGACCAATGAGGTGGTCAGCCACGACGATCTCGGCGGCTGGCGGGTGCATGCGGGCAAGTCCGGCGTCGTGGACGGCGCCTTCGACAACGACCTTGAGGCCATGACGCAGGTCCGTCGGCTGGTGGACTTCCTGCCTTCGTCCAACCGCAGCCGTCCCCCGGCGCGCGAGAGCTTCGACGACATCGACCGCAGCGAGGCGTCGCTCGATACCCTGGTTCCGGCCAACCCGAACAAGCCCTACGACATGAAGGAGCTGATCCTGAAGGTCGTCGATGAGGCGGACTTCTTTGAGATTTCGCCAGACTTCGCCAAGAACATCATCACCGGCTTGGCGCGGCTGGACGGAGAAACCGTCGGCTTCGTCGCCAACCAGCCTCAGGTCTTGGCCGGCGTCCTGGACATCGACTCCAGCCGCAAGGCCGCGCGGTTCGTCCGCTTCTGCGACGCTTTCTCCATCCCGCTCATCACCTTTGTGGACGTGCCGGGCTTCATGCCTGGCACCAAGCAGGAGTACGGGGGCTTGATCAAGCATGGCGCCAAACTTCTGTTCGCCTTCGCCGAGGCCACGGTCCCGAAGATCACCCTGATTACCCGCAAAGCCTACGGCGGCGCCTATGACGTGATGAGTTCGAAACACCTTCGGGGCGACTTCAACTACGCCTGGCCCACGGCCGAGATCGCCGTGATGGGCGCCAAAGGAGCGGTTGAGATCATCTTCCGCGCCGAGGCCAAGGATCCGCAGGCCCTCGCCGCCCGAGAGGCGGAATACAAGGCCCGCTTCGCCAACCCCTTCGTCGCCGCCTCGCGCGGCTATATCGACGACGTGATCATGCCCCACGGCACCCGACGCCGCCTGATCCGCGCGCTGAAATCCCTGAAGGGCAAGGAATTGACCAACCCCTGGAAGAAGCACGACAATATTCCGCTCTAGTCTAGCAGCTGCCGGGTTTACATCTACGACCGGGGGAATGGGCGACGGGTCCAAGCTTGTCGCCGTCAGACGGCGGGGCCTGAATATAATGGAAGCGAACGCTATAAATGGATAACCCCACCTTAGACGACTGGCGCGCGCTCGCAGCGCGTGAAGTCAAGGGCGCCGATCTGAACTGGTCGACGCCCGAAGGCATCACGATCAAGCCGCTTTACACCGCCGCGGATGTAGAGGGCGTCGATCCCGGTCTGCCAGGGCTGTTCCCCTTCACCCGCGGGGTGAAGGCGTCGATGTATGCCGGGCGGCCTTGGACGGTGCGCCAATACGCCGGATTTTCCACGGCCGAAGCGTCCAACGCCTTTTATCGCCGCAACCTCGCCGCCGGCCAAAAAGGCCTTTCGGTCGCCTTCGACCTGGCGACCCACCGTGGCTATGACTCCGACCACCCGCGCGTGGTCGGCGACGTCGGCAAGGCCGGTGTGGCCATCGATACGGTCGAAGACATGAAGATCCTCTTCGACAGTATTCCCCTGGACCAGATGTCGGTGTCCATGACCATGAACGGCGCCGTCTTGCCGTGCCTGGCCTTCTATATTGTCGCCGCCGAGGAGCAGGGCGTTCCGCCAGAAAAGCTAGAAGGGACCATTCAGAACGACATTCTGAAAGAGTTCATGGTCCGTAACACCTACATCTACCCGCCCGCGCCTTCGATGCGGATCGTCGCCGACATCATCGCCTTCACCGCGCGCAAAATGCCCAAGTTCAATTCGATCTCGATTTCTGGCTATCATATGCAGGAGGCCGGGGCGACGCAGGTGCAGGAGCTGGCCTTCACCCTGGCGGACGGCATGGAGTATGTCCGTGCGGCGATGAGCCAGGGGCTCGACATCGACGCTTTCGCGGGTCGGCTGTCGTTCTTCTTCGCCATCGGCATGAATTTCTTCATGGAGGTCGCCAAGCTGCGCGCAGCCCGAACGCTCTGGGCGCAGATCATGCGAGATTTCGGCGCCAAGGATCCGCGCTCGATGATGCTGCGGACCCATTGTCAGACCTCGGGCGTCAGCCTGACCGAGAAGGACCCCCATAACAACGTCATCCGCACCACGGTCGAGGCCATGGCGGCGATCCTTGGGGGCGCCCAATCGCTGCATACCAACGCCCTGGACGAAGCCATCGCCCTGCCAACCGATTTTTCGGCGCGGATAGCGCGCAATACCCAGCTCGTTCTGCAGGAAGAGACCGGCATCCCAAAGGTCGTCGATCCTCTTGGGGGCTCCTACTATGTCGAGGCCTTGACCAAGGAACTCGCCGATAAGGCTTGGGACTTGATCCAGGAGGTCGAGGCCCTGGGCGGGATGACCAAGGCCGTGGAAACGGGCCTGCCCAAACAGAAGATCGAAGAGGCGTCGGCCGCCCGCCAAGCGCGGATCGATAAGGGCGAGGACGTCGTCGTCGGCGTGAACAAGTACGCCCTGGCTCAAGAAGACACGATCGATATCCTCGACATCGATAACGCTGCAGTTCGTGAGGCTCAGATCGCCCGGATCGCGAAGGTCCGCGGCGAGCGCGACGCAGAGGCCGCCAACCAGGCGCTTGACGCGCTGCGCAGCGGGGCCGAGGGCGACGCCAACCTTTTGGCCTTAGCCGTTCAGGCCGCCCGTGCGCGCTGTACGCTCGGCGAGATTTCGCAGGCGTTGGAAGATGTGTTTGGACGCCATGAAGCCGTGGTGAGGGTTATTTCCGGCGTCTACGGACAGACCTATGGCGATGACCCCAAGGCGCGGCAGATCCACGATGGCTTGGCGGCGGTTGAGCGTCGTCTCGGCCGTGTGCCTAAGATCCTGATCGCAAAAATGGGTCAGGACGGCCACGATCGCGGCGCCAAGGTGGTGGCCAGCGCCTTCGCCGATCTGGGCTTCGACGTCGTGATGGGTCCCCTGTTTCAAAAGCCGGAAGAGGCCGCAGCGCTTGCGATCAAAAACGACGTCGACGTGGTTGGGGCGTCAAGTCTGGCCGCTGGACACAAGACCTTGATCCCAGACCTCGTCGCCTGCTTGGCGCAGCAAGGCCGATCCGACATTCGGGTCATCGCCGGGGGCGTTATTCCTGCCCAGGATTACGACTTCCTGCGCAGCCACGGGGCCGCGGCGATCTTTGGACCGGGCACCAATATCATCGCCGCCGCCGCAGAAATCCTGCGCCTGCTCGGCCACAACCAACCGCCAATGGACGCCTAATTCCATGTTTTCCAAGATATTGATCGCCAATCGAGGAGAGATTGCGGTTCGGGTGATCAAAACCTGTCGGCGGCTAGGGATCAAGACGGTGGTCGTCTACTCCGAGGCGGACGCCGACAGCTTGGCAGTGGAGATGGCGGACGAGACCGTCTTCATCGGGCCGCCGCCCGCCGCGCAATCCTATCTCGACGCCGACAAGATCATCGCCGCCTGCAAAGAGACAGGCGCCGAGGCGGTCCATCCCGGCTTCGGCTTCCTGTCGGAAAAGGCGGAGTTCGCCGAGCGGTGCGCCCGGGAAGGGATCGTCTTCATCGGCCCCAACGCCCACGCCATCTCGGCCATGGGCGACAAGATCGAGTCCAAGAAGTTCGCGGAGAAGGCGGGGGTCTCGTGTGTGCCGGGCCATATCGGCGAGATCGACGACGTCGCCCATGCGGTGAAGATCTCTGAAGAGATCGGCTATCCGGTGATGATCAAGGCGTCGGCCGGCGGCGGCGGCAAAGGTATCCGGGTCGCCTATAGCCGCGCAGAGGTGGAGGAGGGCTTCCCGGCGGTGCGGGCTGAGGCCAAAGGCGCGTTCGGCGATGACCGCATCTTCATCGAGAAGTTCATCACCTCGCCCCGCCACATCGAGATCCAGGTCCTGGGCGACAAGCATGGGCACGTTGTGCATCTGTTCGAGCGCGAATGCTCGATCCAGCGCCGCAATCAAAAGGTGATCGAAGAAGCGCCCTCTCCGCTCCTCGATCCTGAGACCCGCGCGGCCATGGGCGCCCAGGCTGTAGCGCTGGCCAAGGCGGTGAACTACGATTCCGCCGGCACCGTGGAGTTCGTCGCCGGCCAGGACAAAAGCTTCTACTTTTTGGAGATGAACACCCGGCTGCAGGTGGAGCATCCCGTCACCGAACTGATCACCGGCCTTGATCTCGTCGAGCAGATGCTGCGCTCGGCGGCGGGACAGCCTTTGAGCTTCACGCAGGACGATCTGAAGATCCACGGCTGGGCGGTGGAAAGTCGCATCTATGCGGAGGACCCCTACCGCTCCTTCCTGCCCTCCATCGGACGCCTGGTCCGTTACGATCCGCCCAAGGAGGGTGCGCGCGGCCTTTACAATGTTCGTAACGACGCGGGCGTCCGGGAGGGCGACGAAATCTCGATGTTCTACGACCCCATGATCTCCAAACTCTGCACCTGGGGCGCCACGCGGGCCGAGGCGGTGGCGGGCATGGGCCGGGCGTTGGAGGATTTCCACATCGAGGGGCTGGGTCATAATGTGCCGTTCCTGGCGGCGGTGATGGACCAGGATCGATTCAAGTCCGGCGCGCTCTCCACCAGCTACATCAAGGATGAGTTTCCGGACGGCTTCCAAGGAACCGAGCCGACGGCGTTTCAAGCGGACGTCATGACGGCGGTCGCCGCCTACATGCACCGGACGCTCGCCGTTCGCGCCCGCAAGGCTGGCGACGGGCTCGCCAGCCCCACGATCCGAACGGAGTGGATCGTCGTGGTGGCCGAGGCCAGGCCCAGGCAGGTTCGGCTGGAGGCGTCGAGCGCATCGCTCAGGGTCGAGCTGATCGACGAGGGCCGCGTCCTGACGCTTGAAGCGATCGATTGGCGCCCGGGCAAGCCGCTCTTCCGCGGGAGGCTCGACGGCGAAGCCTTCACCGTTGAGGTTCATCCCGCCGCCGAGGGCTTCACGATACGCCACCGCGCCGCCAAGGCCCGTGTGCTGGTGTTGACACCGCTTTCGGCGGAGCTGCACGAACGACTGCCCAAGCGCAAACCCGCCGACACCTCCAAGCTGATCGTCTCCCCCATGCCAGGACTGGTAGTGTCCCTGAACGTGGTGCTCGGTCAGGAGGTGAAGCTGGGCGAGACCGTCGCCGTCATCGAAGCCATGAAGATGCAGAACATTATCAAGGCGGAACGCGACGGAGCCGTCAAAGCCGTTGGCGCCAAGGCCGGGGATAGCGTGGCGGCGGACGAGGTGCTGGTAGAGTTCGCATGAGGCGTCTTCGGTGCATTTGCACCCACAAGGTAGCGAACCGGCTGAGGATTTCTGCGCTTGTAGCGATCCGCTAGCTGACCGGCTCCAGCAGGCGCATCTTGGCGCCTTTGGCAGCGCTGTGGTCGAAGGTCACGGTCTCGTCGCAGCCGGCGCGCCTGCCCGTCTGGGCGATGACAGCGTCGGCATAGTCGGCCGTGGTCGCTGATAGATTCCGAGCGCGAGATAGTGGGTTTCAGATTGCTCGACGACGAGTTCCCGCGCTCTCAGCAGTCGTTCGATAATCGCGGCGATACCAGGCTGAGGAGTCCTGTAGGCCCGCGCCAACACCCACGCGGTTTCGACCAGGGTCACGATAGAGATAAACCCAGGGGCCTCCGCCGTGAAGCCATCAAGCAATCGCGTGGCGGCCGCGGATTGAGCGGGGTCGTCCTGGGCGAGGTATCGAACGAGGACATTGGTGTCCAGACCGATCACGCCCCGTTCGCCCCGGCCTTGATCGCCGCATCCATGTCTTCGAGGCTGACGGGTTGGGCTGGGCATGGGAGCACGCCCTTCAGCGAACGAAGCGAATAGGAGGCTGGAACGATGGCGTAGGCGCCGTCGTCCATCCGGATAAAGTCCAGCCGGTCCCCGGCCGCAACGCCAAGGTTCGCCCTCACTTCACGCGGAAGCGTCACCTGACCTTTGGATGTCAGGGTCGCCATCGCCATTAAAAATGTCCTTACTTGACGTAAGGCGAAAAGTAAGGCGATTGAGGCGCCCGGTAAATGCAGCGCGCTGAGAGGGTCTGAACGTCAGCTCACCTTCCGGGCCCGGGGCTTTGCGGCGGTCGGTTTGGGTTTCGCCTTGGTCTTCGGTTGATCGCCTGTCGGCGCCTTGTCCTTGGCGCTGAGGCTGGCTCGCAGCGCCGACATCAGATCGACCACATTGGTGTCCTCGGGCTCCGCCACCTTGGCGGGCGTGTGACCCGCCTTCTTGTCCTCGATGAGCGCCTTCAGCGCCTCTTCGTAGCGATCGACGAATTGGCTGGGGTCGAAGGGGCCTTCCTGCTGTTCGATGATCTTCTGGGCGATGGAGATCATGGCTGGGTCGGCAGCCTTGTCGCTGATGCCGTCGAAGATGTCGTCGGGTTTGCGCACCTCGGCGTCGGTGCGCAGGGTGTAGGCGAGGATGCCCTTGCCCCGCGGCTCCAGCGCCAGGATGCGCTCACGCGTGCCGATCACCACCCGGCCGAGCGCGATCTGGCCCGACGTCTCCATCGCGGTGCGGATCACGCCAAAGGCCTCCTGAGCCAGCTTGCCGTCGGGCGCGAGGAAATAGGGTGCATCCCAATACAGGCGATCGATCTCGTCGCCAGGCACAAACCGTTCGATCTCAATGGTCTTGGTGCTCTCCAGCTTGACCGAATTGATCTCGTCGTTG
>Ga0116226_10001407_pt1 | contig 20843 bp, 20 predicted proteins | sample S1TSphfallax_FD_89692 | JGI IMG/M metagenome (GOLD analysis project Ga0116226, IMG submission 89692) | Host-associated microbial communities from peat moss isolated from Minnesota, USA - S1T2_Fa - Sphagnum fallax MG | ecosystem: Host-associated > Plants > Peat moss > Unclassified | place: USA... | reverse complement strand
GGTTCTTCCTCACATTTGATGAACCACGGGCGACACTTTGCGGAACAGGTGGGTGGTTATAGAAACTAGGCAGCTCTGACGGTCTCCGGCGAATGGCTATGGGACAAGGAACATTGGTGCCGGATGCCGGTGAGGTAGTAGTTGATCATTTGATGGTCGAGGGATGCGGCCGGCTGGTGATAGTTCTCCGCCCAACTGGTGAGGAGAGTGTCTGTCCAGAGTGCCAGCAGGCATCGCGGCGGATTCATAGCCGATACTGCCGTCGGCTCAACGATCTGCCCTGGGAGGGAATTCCGGTTCTGATCGAGCTTCGCGCCCGCCGTTTCTCTTGCGCCAACGAAGCCTGTGGACAACGTATATTTACAGAGCGGCTGCCGAAGACCGTGCAGCGCTATGCCCGGCGCACCTGTCGGTTAAGCGAGGCGTTGGAGCGGATCACACTTGCATTGGGCGGGTCCGCAGGCTCACGGTTGGCGGAGCAGTTGGGCATTTTGGCCAGCGATTGGACGCTTTTGCGGCAGTTGCGGCGCAAGGCCGTGGCGACCTCCGCGCAGGCGCCACGCGTGCTGGGCATTGACGACTGGGCATGGCGCAAGGGTCGTCGCTACGGCACGATTCTCTGCGACCTGGAACATGGCAAGGTCGTTGATCTGCTGCCGGATCGCAGCGCGGAAAGCGCCGCGCAATGGCTGCGGGCTCATCCTGGAACCGAGATTGTCAGCCGGGACCGAGCCAGTCTGTACGCCGAGGCGGCGACCAAAGCCGCGCCGAACGCGGTACAGGTGGCTGATCGGTGGCACCTTCTTCACAACATGAGCGAGGCTCTCCAAGGGGCTCTGGTGCCACATCATCGTCTGCTGGCTGAGGTGGCGCAGGTCGCAGGCGGAATTGCGAAAGCAGCAACCGTGCCTGTCGCGCAACAACCACCCTCTACTAAGCCGGCATCTCATAAACATCGCTTACAGGAGCAAAACAGGGAGCGTCGCCTGAGACGCTATGAAACGGTTATGGAACAAGTCCGGCAGGGCGCCTCGCAGAGAGAGATCGCCCGCAACAGCGGCCTTAGCCGTCAAACCGTTCGCCGTTGGATCAGTGCCCACAGCTTTCCGGAACGCAGGCCGAGCAGTCATTCAACGACGGTCGATCAGCATCAAGAATACCTGGAGCAACGCTGGCAACAAGGCTGTCGCAATGCCGCTCAACTCTGGCGCGAGTTGCGTCAACAAGGGTTCGATGGCCAATCCCGCATCGTACGCGAATGGACCAGAAAACACTTCGGATCGCAAGAATACCCAACCGGACAACCACTCTCGTCCTCCAAGCCCCCCCACGGTCATCCCCGCGCCAAGTCGCATGGCTGTTGCTCAAGCAACCGCAAGAGGCCCGGCCGTACCTCGAAGAACTGTACCGGCAATCCCCGGAGATCGCTGCATGCGCATCTATGGCGCGAGAGTTCTGCCGCATCATCCGGCAGCGGGACGCCTCCGCGTGGTTGCGTTGGCGCGATGCCGCTATCGCAAGCCCTCTGGCAAACTTTGCCAAGCATCTCTCCCGCGACGAAGAAGCTGTTCTCGCTGCACTTCAACATCCCTGGAGCAACGGTCCAGTCGAAGGCCATGTTCACAGATTGAAGTTGATAAAACGCTCCATGTACGGCCGTGCCAACTTCGACCTTCTGCGTGTCCGCGTTGTCAATGCCGCATGAAACCAAGACTTCCCCGGTGACGCAAGTTCTCCGCTACCGCTTCATCAAATGTGCGGAAGAACCCCTTTTACACCGCCACAGAGCGCCGCGTGAGCGGCGCTCTGTGGTCAATTTTTGCTCCGGCGCTCATAGCTTCCGAACTGTCTTTTTGAAGCCTGACGCTGATCGGTATTTGACACAGCTCAGGACTATTGCAGATCGCACCGTTACAACGCAGGAGACATGGCTGTCGGCCGCGCCCATGGTGGACTCAACCCCCATACCTCATCGGCGCGTGGATGTAGACCTGCTGCGATCTATCCTGGAGGCCACAAGAAAAAACGCGCGCTTAGAATCCGCTACCAGTCGATGAATGCTACACGGCCGGAGCCCACTTGGCGATGGATCAGTCCGCACGCATTTGGCAACGATGGATTACGTTGGCACGTGCGCGCGTATTGCCACCTCGGGGGGACTTTTAAAGACTTTATCCTGTCACGCTGCCTTGACGCCAAAGACGATGCTGAGGCGGGCGCTTCGTGTGACCAAGATATCCACTGGAAAGAGGTCTTCGCTGTTGTTCTCATACCCAATCCTAAGCTTAGCGACGAGCAGCAAAAAGTGATCGCGGTCGCCGCCGTCCATAACGGCTTGGATGAGCTCCCATCGTTGACTCCATTCGGCGTTCGTGGCTGGCGGCCAATCGTCGCCAATCCTGGGCGTACTCCCGGATACGCTGCGCACGGCTAGAGCGGGGCTGAGGTACCGGGAACCAAACTTTGGCTCGTTGCACCTGACCGTTGAGAAGCGTCTGTAAGATCCAAGCCTCCGCTCCTTCTGGTAAGACTGCCTTCAAGTCGATTACTACGGGTGACTCCATTCCCTCCAGCCGCAGCCGCTCGATTGTCTGTGGGTTTTGCAGATCCACCGCATGCAACGCAACGATGTATTGAACCTCCTTCTCGGCCGGCGCGACGCGAACAATCGCTCTTCCCCCGGAATCGAGGCCCAGGAAAAGTTTTCCGTCCGGCGTACACTCTGATTCCTCCTGATATCGCCTAATATCCAGTCGCGGACTTTCCACGCTGTTGATCAGAAGGCTCAGCTTGACCACCGAATCAGGTCCGGCGTAAGCAAGCATGGAACGAATGAGTGGAACAAAGGCGGTCAACGATGTTTCCCCATTCACCCGAACCGCAATCAATTGCCCCTCGAGCCGTAAGAATACTTCTCCGGGCCGGCCTTCTGGAACAACCGCGCTCCAGCCGCGCAGAGCTTCGGCCGAGAGCAGCATATTCCGTTCCAGGCGACGGCTGTCTGGCCGCAAGAGAAATCCATTGCGGGCCGGCCAGGGTGCAACAAGCCTAATCTCCCCTCTGCCTGCGGAACTGATACGCAACCAAACGATCCCTGGGGGCGTTCCGGCGCTGCTCAAGGACATTTGTCCGGCTCCCCGCGTTAGACGCATTCGCTGCGTTGCCGAGCCGGCCTCCAAGACAAGTGCCCATTCCTCATCCGCCGGGAAGCCTTCCGCCACCAGGATCAAACAGCCGGCCGTCTCCTCACTCATGTGCAGACGGGCAGAGGCTGGCAACGCAACGTATCGCATGCGAGCCATGCAGACCCCACGATCAAGCCATTCTGCAATTTCAGACAGGATTACGCGCGCGGGCCGAATCCGCAGTTCTCGCACGGAGATCGGCCGGAAGGATCTGACATCGATCTGGCCATAGAAGGTCGGGCGACCAAGGTAGACCTGTCCTCCAGTCGTCGCTAGACGCCAGGAGGGCAGAACCTGCCCCTGGGCCAGCAGGCGAACCAGGGAAGAGTCCTGATCTGCCCCGGTGACGATCTGCCAGCTTTGCTCTTCCACACCGACGCTGCCTTTGCCTTGTAAAGGCCAGAGCCATCCGATCTCTGCCTCTTGCCTTTCTCCGCAGAAGACCCCTGCTCCAGCCTTCGGGATTAGGTTAAGGTTGGTGAACAGCCAGATGCGCGGCAAGCGCGCTTTGAGTACTTCCCCCATCAGGAGCAGTTCCCACGGTTCGGCGTCTGGCTCGCCCAAGCCCGCGTCCTTCCAAAACGCCGACCGTTGATCCTCTGACAAAAGGGCGGGTACGATTTCCAGTTCACCTACTGGCCGCCCGTCTGCATAGCCTGCAAGCACCACGGGCTTACTTAAGTCAAACGTCAGGAGATCGACTCCTCGGCCGAGACGCTGTATCTCCCATCCGTTTTCAATGGGAGAGGCTTCGTATACGATTACGCCTCCTCGATCTGTGAGTTCGCCCACTAATTGAGACCGCAGTCGCAAGCCTTGAGCTGAGGCAGGCAACAAGGATGCGGACAGCACCCCCTTGGAAGCTAAGCGAACGCCAGGCGCCCATCGCTTTGTCCGCTGGTCTCGGATGAACACACGCTGAGCCAAGGGAGAAGCGGAAGTGTATGACGCCCGCTCCTCACGCAAGGCGGGACGAATCGATCGATCGGCGACCTCTCGCGATACCCGCAACGGTAAACCGTTGGCCCAGTTCGGGTAATGCAGATCAAGCCAACGATCGATCGCTTCAGCCGGGACGTCCGGTGGGGGCAAGTTGCGCACTTTCACCAGGCTAAGCCCGAACTCTGCCAGCAGGCGTGTAATGTCTTCAGTGCGAAATGTCTGCGGAAGATCTTCAACCCGCTGCGCGGCGATCCGATAGGCTAGCTCTTCCGGGATATCCTTGCCCTCAGCCTCGATATCCGCGAGCAGCCCTTTCATGACTCGCCCATAGAGTCCTTGTTGCACCAGCAAAGCCTGTGGAAGTCCGCCTTCGGCCATTCAAGGTATAGAGATAAAGATGGAGGCGTGTTTCCGTGACCCGGACCGATCGATTCCACCACCTCAAACCATGGACGACCATAAGTCGCCCTACTTCCATGTTTCCCGGCAAACGAAGTCCCAGGTCAGTCTTCCACCCCGGAAGTTAGCCCGAATATGCTCAGCCGCCCAAAGGACAAAATAGATAGCCGTCCTTTTGGTAACCTCCGCGCGTTTCACCTGCGGCATCAACCATTCACCGAGCTCCGCATGTTTTTCTCGGGTCAGCGGGACCGTACATAGTGGACGGCCATCTCTTTGGAACGTTTCGAGTTCAATTGGAGCGGGCAAGTCCAGAGGCATGACTGGTGTTCTCACTTTGTCAGCCAGGGGTTGCGGATTAGTTCGAAGTTTTCAGACTTCATGCCGCTACCTCCGCTAAAGCTGCCTGAAAAGCCTCGTGATTACTGACGATGACGGGCGTTTCGCGAAGGTTATCTAAAGTGCTCCCCACGTCGCTGGAATCCTGGATCAGGTACAGGCATTGGCACAAACTCCAACCGCCGCGGTGCGCCTCCTGTTGAGTGTCTCCAAAGCGGATCTTCCCCAAGCCCTGGCCTTGGACATGGCCGCTCCCATCTTCTGGCCGACGCTGCCGACTGCCGCATTTGTGGAGGCGCTGAAAGCCGAGTATGCCAGCCTCGTCGAGCAATTTGCCGCCGTTTTGAAAACGGAAGCGAGGCCAGGGATTCAGCTCTGGACAGAATCGCAAAACGAACTGAAGCGGTTCTGCTATTGCACCCGGAACTCGCAGCACACTTCGGAATCGCTCTCATGGAAGCGGAACTCTTTGCGCAGGCACCCGCGGAGCTCTTGCAGAAGGTTGCGGTCATTGATACACCGGAACGGCTGATCGAGCTGGCGCACGAGGCGGCTCGCCGTCTTGACTGGGTGCCAAGTGGAGTAGAAGGGTTAGTTGCGCTCCGTCGACCTCACGGAATGCCGATGTTCAACTCTCATATCCAACAGGTAATTGACGCTCCGCTGGTGGCCGCGGAAATCGCCGCGGGACTTCGAACAGATCAAGGCAATCTCGGTACCGCGCTGCGGCTGATTGTCCTTCGCATGGCCGATCCCCACTATTTTGACTCTGCACTTCCGGTTGCGCTCGCTCTTCTTGCGAGGGAGGTCTCCTCTTGATCCGTTCCATGTTGTCCGAAACGATGAATCACTTGTATGACCGTTCCGCCGCCGCGGTTGTCGCCAGGGCGCGGATCGCGCATCCGGTTCTGAATTCCGTGTTGAGGCGGCGCTTGGCCACGCCGGCCGGAGAGAAGGATGCGTTGCTCACTGCACCGATCTATGAGAGCGCGCGCATATGGCGGCAAATCGATAAGACTCTGGGAGACCTTTCAGGAAACTTGCTAGCTCCACGATTGGTGGATGCCCTGGATCAGGCGCTGGCCGAGCGCATGCCGCGCGAGAGGAAACCATATCTTCATCAGCTAGAAGCATGGCAGGCCAGCGCCGACGGGCTCTCGTGCACGGTGACATCTGGGACGGGGTCGGGCAAAACCGAGTGCTTTATGATTCCGATGCTCGACAGTCTGCTCCGAGATCCCGCCCAAGGACTTCTGACGGGTGTGCGGGCCATCATCATTTATCCGCTCAACGCGCTGATCGAATCGCAGAGGGGAACGTCTAGACGCCTGGACCCAAAGCTTGGAAGATCGTATGCGTTATGCGCTCTACACTGGCCTGACTCCGGAAAAACCAAGCCTAATTAAGAATGTTCTGGGCCGTGCAGAGCTAGGAGATCGCAGGAGCATTCGCGAGCATCCCCCCTCGATCCTTATCACGAACGTAACAATGCTGGAATATTTGTTGCTGCGCTCCAGGGATCAACCAATCTTGGAGCGGTCCCAAGGCCTGTTGCGCTGGATCGTACTCGACGAAGCACATAGCTATGTGGGGGCCCAGGCTGCAGAAATGGCGCTTCTACTGCGGCGCGTGCGAGCAGCGTTCGCTGTGCAAGCCGAACAGGTTCAGGTAATCGCGACTTCAGCGACCATCAGCGATGGAGGGGCACAAAAGACCGACGACAAGCTCAAACGGTTTGTGGCCGATCTCGCCGGCACAAGTGAATCAAGAGTCTGCGTCATCCATGGGCAGGAGGACGAGCCGGAGCTGCCTGCCGCCGGGGACGATTTGCCCCTGCAACACCAATTGATGCATGAAGGATCGGAAAATGTGCTTTGGGAATGCCTGGCATCTCATCCACGAATCCACCACTTGAGACGAGAGCTCAAAAAGGCGAGTCTGCGATTACCCGAGATCAGTCAGATTTTGTATGACAAGCCTTCGCATCCGGAGCAAGCGCAAGCTGTCCTGGATGCGGCAGCCCGAGCGAGAGATCCAAACGGAGGAAGGCTGCTGTTGCCTTGGCGCGCTCACCTCTTTCACCGCGCGCTCGGTGGCATATGGGTCTGTGTGAATCGCAGTTGCCAGCATCGCGATCGAGAGCTCGCCGCCATGGATTCGGATTGGGAATTCGGGGGGGTCTGGCTCACACAGCGAGATCGATGCGAATGCGGCGCTCCAGTCTTCGAACTTCATTACTGTTCGGAGTGTGGCACGCCCTATCCTTGTTGCCCGCAGAGAGTCTGGCGCGAAGGCGCATCTCCGCCCCCTGCGCGAGATTCAAGGCGATGACTATGTCATAGATCAGGAGCCAGATCCCGAAGACAACGACGGAGGAGTTATCAGCGACAAGGTTCGCATACGTCCTTCGACTCAAAGCAGCCAAGACAGGCACCTCTGCGTGAAGACTGCAGAACTCTTCGACAATGGAGCGCCGGAAGGGGTTCCCACAATGGCGCTGGAAGTTACTGAAATCAATCATGGACTGACCTGTTGCCCAGAAGGATCGAGGGCTTCACTTCAACATCTGCGCTTTGGGCCGCCATTTTTCATGGGTAACTCATTGCCAGATGTTATGGAGCTAGTATGTCCTCCAATGGGTGAGCAGGGGCTTCCGATGGGGGGTCGGCGTGCTCTTAGTTTCTCCGATAGCCGCCAGGGGGTAGCGCGTCTGGCGGCGAAGCTGCAGCAGGATGCCGAACGTACACTCACTCGCTCCTTCCTGTATCACACGGTACAGGAGGGGCAGACAATATTGGCAGATGAGCGTTTGAAGCTGGAGAAAAAGCTCAAGCTGTTGTCCTCCGATCCGCAAGAGTACGCCGATGAAATCGCAGACATCAACCAGAAACTCGATGGAAGTGCGGCGCCAGTTATGTGGGGAAGTCTTATCCAACGCCTTGCGGAGCAGTCAGAGCTGCGAGCTTTCTGTACTCAAGTTTGGGCGGAGCGCTCCTGGGGTGGAGACGTTATGGCGCGGGATCCGCAAAAGCTTGCGGAAATGTTTCTGTACCGTGAGCTTTTCCGCAGGCCTAGAGTACAGAACAATGCGGAAACTATGGGACTGGTACGGCTGACTTTCCCCGAAATGGAGAAACGAGCGCGGATGGATGTTCCGCGGGTTTTGCAATACGCGGGAGTGACTCCGGATGGCTGGGCCGGGTTGGCGCAGACAGCAGCCGACTTCATTTTCCGGGACAACTTCGCCATCTGGATCCAAGATGACTATCTGGCGCGTTGGATTAATCCTCGAAGGCCGGGACGGCGTTCCGTCTTGAAGAAGTCCAGGAGCAAAACGCGAACTTCTGGCCACGCGCAAAGTCAACGCTTGGCAGGCTGTCTAGATTTCAAACCTTGCTATATAGCCTGATCAAAGGTAATGCGGAAGACAATGGGGACGTTGCTCTCGTGGAAGAAATTCTCGACAGGCTCTGGAGTCTGATTACGGCAACCGCAGCCCGTGATGCAGGGCGAGGCGCCTGGCGCATCGATTTTTCTCGGGCCGCGGTGGCGCGGCTCGAACAAGGATGGCTGTGCCCGATTACACGGCGCATTCTCGGATACAATCCGGGCGGCTACTCTCCCTATGGCCCAGACGAAAACCGTCCACTCACACCAGTAAAATTCCCGCGCCTGCCAACCGCAAATGCTGGTGGCTTAAGCAAAGGGCAGCGTCTGGAAGTTGATGGCTGGTGCAGGAAGGACATGGAAGTGTTCCAGTTGCGGACGAGGGGATTGTGGACGGATCTCCATGATCGGATCGCCAATTATCCGCCTTTTCTCCGTGCCCAGGAGCATTCGGCACAACTTCAGCGCCCGGTCTTACAACGGTACGAAGAGCTCTTTGGTAAAGGGCAGATCAATCTGTTGAATTGTTCGACAACGATGGAAATGGGCGTGGATATTCCTAATGTGTCGCTGGTGGTGAACTCAAACGTACCGCCCTCAATATCCAACTATCGCCAACGTGTCGGACGCGCAGGACGGCGAGGAGAACCATGGGCCTTCGGCTTGACCTTTTGCCGCAATCTTCCCTGGGATCAAGTGGCGTTTGCGGATCCAGTGGGCTACCTGATGGCGTCTATCTCTGCGCCCGCGGTGCGCATGAACAGCTTGCCGATCGTGACGCGGCACGTGCACGCCGCGCTGCTGGGCTCTTTTCTTCGCACGCTGCAAGGGATGAGCGTCAAGACGTCTGTCGGCGAGTTTTTTGGAGGGACGGATAAGGTCGAGGCTGTTGTTGCCGAGAGGAATCTGGCTCATAGTTTCCTAGAGCAGCTCCGCGAACGAGAGTTCCTCGACACTAACATCGAACAGCTACGCAATCTGGTGCGGGGAACAGCATTGGAAGACCGCGGCAATGAGGCTCTATGCGCAGAAACGGCAACGAGCTTTGAGCGCCTCCTGGAAATTTGGAGAAATGAGTACCGCACGCTCTTACAGCGAGCTGCGAGCGCAAGCGAATCCGACGTACGCCGCGCGTTCGAGAATCGAGCCCGGCGTATGCACGGAGAGTTCATACTGTCAGAACTAGCGCGACGCGGATTCACCCCATCCTACGGCTTTCCCGTAGACGTGGTCAGCTTCGATCACATCGCCGATTAAAGGAGCTCGGGGGGTTCATATCAAGGATATGGATACGGCGAATATCAGGGAGGAGCCTCGCGCACATTGGACATTGCAATCCGCGAGTATGCTCCCGGCGCCGAGATCGTCATTGATGGTTTGGTGTACCAAAGCGAGGGGATCAGGCCAGCCTGGTCCGCAACCGCGGATGTATCCCGCCTAGAGGATTTGAAGGTTTGTGGAGTTGCCGGCTTTGCGGGGCCCACGAGCTAGTAAGGAGCTTTCAAGACGTTCCCGAAACCTGTGCGCAGTGTGGCGCGGCGAGAATCGAAAAACCGCTGTCCACGCTGCGGCCGACTGGATTCATGGGACGAAGCGCACCGCACACGAGTTACGAAAGCTTAGGCCACCTACCCTACGAAATGCCTCAGCTGGCGGCTCGGACGCCCTGGCAAGCTCTACCGGAACGCGGCCTGGGACGGATACGGGCAGACCGCGAAGGGCAAGTCATTACCCGGAGCTCGGGAGCCGATTGCCGCGGCTACGCGGTGTGCATGAGCTGCGGACGATCAGAGTCAGAGAGGGACGATCTGGACACACGAGGGATTTTGAAAGACCACAAGCCCTTAGCTCCGATTCGGACCGAGCGGCTGGTGCGAGGGGGCCTGCCCGGGAGGTCTTACGCTAAACAACAAGATCCGGCGGCATGTACGGCTCATCCATGAAATGCGCACGGACGTATTTGAGCTGCAGTTGCCGCAGGCCGCGACCAGGCCGCAAGGTTTGGCCTTGGCCGCAGGTCTAAGAGAAGCTCTCGTCAAAAAACTTGGAGTCGAGGCAAGAGAGATCGGGCTTGCCGTTGGTCCAAGTTGCGACGAAGCTCGGAATCAAACTGTGTCTACTTTCCTCTACGACAGAATGGCCGGCGGGAGTGGCCTGGTCGAACGCCTGGGGGAATACAACGAATTCAAGTCTTGTTTGGAAAAAGCGATTGAGGTTTTGTATTGCCGGGAGGATTGTCGATTCGGCTGTCCTGCATGTATTTTGCGGCCCGATATTTATTTCGACGACGGAGCCATAGACCGACCTGGGGCATTGGAACTGGCCGGGAACATATTCTCGCTGTTGGCGGTTCCTTTGGAACTACAAGTATTTGGCGGAGGAACTCGCATACTAGGCCAGCCGCTGTGCAACTGGATTGAGCGTCAAAAGAGCGCAGGTCAGTTACAAGAATTAATTTTGTTTTTGCACGGCTCGGCGAAGGATTGGCAGTTGGGTGACTGGACGCTTGCGAAGACTTTGTCCCGGCTCCGGGAGCACAACGTTCCTACGACCTTGGTACTAACCAAGAAGGAGATAAGCAGCAATGAGTTAGAGCTCCAGCATAAGCTACAGTTGCATCGTCTGGCAGGAAGCGCGCCTATCGCAATGACCGATGAGTTGCCTCGGACTGGAAAGTTGCCTGTGTTGGCCTATGCAAAAATCGCCGGACAGACGGTCGCCATTGCAGCAGCTGATCTTGGAGATGAAACACCTCGGCCGCGGTGGGGAGTTGGAGAAACGAGGCCGATTGTTTTTGGAGATGCTCTCGTTTCAACAAGAATGCACCCCATGCAAACTGACCGATTGATCGAGCTGTCTTCAGGAAATGCAAAACTTATTTCCGTACATAGTCAGATCGATGGAATCGCCACGGGGTTCGGGAAGAGGTTCTGGAAAATACTGGAACAATTGGATCCACTACGCTTCGCAAATCTGCGCAATCAAAGGGTTGCACGTATCAGCTATCAGGACCGCTACCTGAAATCACCTTTGAACGTAAAACTCCTTTTTGAGGTGTTGGAGACGGTGCCTGGAAAAACCGCGCAGACACAAATTGAGATCATCACGGCAGCACTGGAATATGCGGGTATGCCGGGCTACTGCGCCTATCACGATTTTTCAGAGGAACAACAGAGAAAGGAAGTGATCGAACAGCTCATGCCAGATGCGCAGCTTCGTCTGCGGCAAAAGCGGGAGCTGTCCCACGCGCGCCGGCTGGAACTCGTGCTAGCGAACAATCAGGTCATGACCATTTTTCTCGATCAAGGATTCGGTGCTTGGAAGGCCCAAGGTTCACCAAGACATGATTTTAAGGCGGCACCTGAGAAACAGGCGGAGGCGATTCGCAAGAGCACCTATGAAGTGTCAATGGCTGAGAAGGGTGGTATGCCAATCGTGATGGAGAGAACCCCCGAAGATCGTGGTCTTGCGCACCCTGTTACGAGCGCATAAGACTAACCCTAGCTTTCAACTTTAAGTCGCGCTGGCGTCTGGTTGAGATGCCCCGGGTCTTAATGTTCTGCTGGAGGCGTCGAACCGCGGCTCCTCCAGATACACCCATGGCAAGGATTCGTGTTGGATCGTCACACTTTGACAGATTTCCTTGATTCCTGGGCACTCGCTGCTCGGCAACACCTTCAAAACAGGGTAATTTCTGGAATTGCTGTGCTTTCTGCAAAGCCGAAGCAGTGGATTCGTATGGAGAAACCCTCACAGAAACTTGGTCGGAGCCACTAGTCCCTATGCCGCTCACTATTGAACAGCAGAAACATCTTGAAGCTACCTGGCAGGACATCCAGATACGTTCTAACGACGATGCCGCGCTCAAGCAGAACGAGCTTCTGATGGTGCCCGATTTGGGCGCCTCCCTTCAGGTGCTGCGAACGGTTGCCGGTGTCTGGCGAAGACGATGGACATCGCGCCATGTTTCCTTGTGCGTCGGCTTCACGGTGATCTCAACGTCCTGGCCGAGAGCGGCTAGAGAGTCGATGAGCCAGAGGCTCTGGAACCACGGCTGGCTCCTTCGCCTGCTCGCTCAAAATGGGACGGGACGAGCTGTGTTGCGATTACTCGAAGCGGTTTTCGTGTTGCGAGTGTGGAATATGCAACCAACCTTCAGAGGTTTTTCCATTGTGGTTCTCCAAGGCTTCCTGGTTCTTGCCTTTTGCGCTCAGACACCTAATAAACAGTTACCCGAATCAGCCGCCCCTCAACTCAAGGCACGTGCCACGGGAGACCCAGACGCCAACACCCAGTCGGTAATCCTGAATGTGATCGCAAGAGACCAGGCAGGCAATCCGCTTAAAGGCCTTGGGGCATAAGACTTTGTTCTCTACGATGACAAGAGGCCGACTGGCTCGGCACTTACATTGTCTTCAAGCCCAGGTGACCAATCCAACACACAGCTACTTTTTGTGATCGACGCCATGAATTCCTCGCTGCCAGATCTGGAGAAGAGCGAACAGGCAGTTGAGCATTTCTCGAATCTCGCAAAGGCCGCCTGAAAAGCCCCACATCTATTCTCATTGTTTCTGACGTGGCACCGCAGAGCGCTTCGGGCAAGCTAGATACGCCGACCGTGACCAACACAACCGTGCAGCGCGGGAAACTCTTCGTGCGTAGAATTCCGCCGTCTACCGATGCGGCTGCGTTGATTCACGGTCTCAAGAACAATCGGACCGAACTCCATCGCATCCTGGCAGCCCAGGGAAGCGTCGGGGAAGGAGAACGGTTCACCCTGTCTTTGCAGGCACTGAACTCTATAGGGGATGCTCTGTCTTCCGAACCAGGAACGAAGCTGGTACTTTGGATCGGCCCAGGATGGCCCATGCTTAGGAAGTCCGATGCCAAGTCGTCGGACCAGCTTTATGACTCGGTGATCTTTTTCTCCAACCTGCTGCGCAAGGCTCGAATCGTTCTTTATTCGATCGACCCAACAGGTGTCACTCCTCAGGATTCGTCCGCAGAGACTGAAGCGTTTCTCCTCGCTTCCCGGCCAGGGGCGATCCGAGCTAACGGCCGGGCTCCCGATCCGCCCAGTAATATTGGCGATTCTTATTATCAGCAGTTCCTAAAGGGTGTAAGAGATCCTAGGGAATCCAACGCAAATGACCTCGCCCTTCAAGTGTTGGCCTATCAGAGCGGGGGTCTCGTCCTGCTGCACAACAATGACCTGATGGCCCAAGTAAACAAGTGTGCATCTGACGAAGATTCCCTCTACAGCCTGTCTTACAGTCCAGCATCAGGAACTGGGCTTGATGTCTATCATGACTTGAAAGTAACGCTCTCAAAGTCTTCTGAGCCCCTTCGCACGCGTACTGGAATCGACTGGAAATGAGTGGCGCCGCAAGGTGCACAGATCCACAGGCCGACGGTTTCCTAAAGCACAGCACTGCGAAGGGGAGAGAGAAAAATAGTACAAATCGAGGATTCAGCAGACTCCGCCCCCGGGGCTACCTCAGATTAGGCGACTGTATCGGACGGAATGCGACGTTTAGTACCGTGAAACGCGGTTGTCGTAAGGTGACCGTCCGAGTTGGCTAGACCTCGCCGGGAATTGGTCTCAACTCGCTTGCAGAACAGTGGATCGTGACCTGAACAATCGTCTTGCGGTGAGGATCGCCCATACAGCACTGGCCCATAGCACTGTCCAAGCTTGTTTTTTGCAACAGAGCCATCGCAACTGTCATTGCGCAAGCTTATGATGTACCCAAATGAAAATGGCCAAGCAGAGCATTCTAGAGACGCCGGCGGTTGAGCAGCTTTTGACTTTGGTCGAAGAAGCAGCTCGAGCGGCCGATCAAGGGGTGAAGAGGTTTATTGAGCCGGCTCAGGGCGCGTTGCGGAGAGCCAGTAGTAAGCGGCACCACGTTGTCTTCGGGCGAAGGGGTTCGGGGAAATCCAGCCTCCTGCGAAAAGCTGCTGCTGACCTAACAGTTGATCGGCGCCCTATCGCCTACGTAGATCTTGAAGCGTTTAAGGCCCGAGTTTATGGCGAATTACCAATGCGCGCCGTATCAATGGTCGGAGGCCTACGAGTTCAAGGGCGCGGGCCAATGGGTCGGCATGTACACACCGCCGGTGAGCTACGGCAATCAGGACAGCTGGGGTTATAGCTTTGTGAAGCAGGCGCTGCTGCAGGCGTGTATTTCGGTGAAGACGGATGGCACTGTGATCCTTGGACGCGGCGTTCCCGACGACTGGATCTTTCCCGGCAGTGTTATTGAATGGGCCAACGTCAATGTGAACGGCGGAAAGACAATTGGCTTCCGCATCAGCGCCCGGGAGAGATCGTTATCACTCATCGTTACAGGGGATATTCCTCATGGAGATATTTTGCTGAATCTGCCCATTCTCAGAAACAATGTAGCGTCTGTCTCTGCTGGGTTATTCAATACGGCCATGGGGCTGGTCACCCTGCCTCGCGATACACGCTCCGTTTCGGTTCAGTTGAAGACGGCTCTGCAGGCTCCCGGTGATAGAAGCAGGGCATGAAGAGCAAGCGCTACAATCGACGCCAATTTGTTACTCGGTCCGCTGCTGCTGCGGGAGCGTGGATACTTCCTGCGTGGTCGAACCCCTCCTATTTGCGTGCGCCCGATGCAAGAGCATTTACTCTCGGCGAACCAGCCGAATCGCGCGCGGCGTTCAGCAGCGGTGTCCGAAGTTTTAATCAAGGCTGGCGGTTTCACAAAGGAGACATTCCCGGAGCCGAGTCGCCCGGCTTCGACGATCGGACCTGGCGCATCGTCGAGCTCCCGCACGACTGGAGCATAGAAAGCGACACGCCGGGCTCGGCTCCCTTTGATAAAGACATGCCGGATGGCCGCAGCGCCGGCTATCTGCACGGAGGAACAGGGTGGTATCGCAATGAATTCACTCTCAAAGACGAGCAAAGCGGTAAGGGCTCCGATATTCTCTTCGACGGCGTTCAGCAAGAGTCCGATGTCTGGATCAATGGCCATTATCTAGGCTTGCAGCCCCACGGATATATCGCCTTCAGCTACAACCTGACCCAGTATCTTAATCAGGCCGGAGAACGAAATCTCATTGCCGTGCGCGCCGTTAATCCGGAGCGGAATACCCGCTGGTACGCCGGCTCCGGGATCTATCGCGACGTTCGTTTGCGCTTGCACGCTGCGGTGCATATTCCCGTGTGGGGCGTGCGCGTGGACACGATCCGGCTCAACCAGGAAAGGGCGTTGCTCCAGATCAGGGTCGAGGTTCGCAACACTCTAACCTCCCCGCAGCAGGTCAGCCTTGTTCTCAAATTGAACGGCGACAGCAGTCAGAAGTTCGCTCTGGCCGATCTCAGCCTCGCACCGGACTCGACCGAGCAGGTCAGCGAGGAGGTGAGCGTCGCCTCACCCAGACTGTGGGCGCCCGATGCGCCTGAGCTCTACGAAGTTGAGATCGAACTTCAGCAGGCCGGTCTCGTCATCGACTCCTGGAGCGATTCAATTGGGATCCGCACCATCTCCGTTTCCGCGGAACGAGGATTACTACTCAACGGAGAGCCCATCAAGCTCAAGGGCGGCTGCATGCACCATGACAACGGCCTGCTTGGTGCAGCGGCCTTTGCTGACGCGGAATACCGCCGCGTCGCCACGATGAAGCGCAACGGCTACAACGCCATCCGCACCAGCCACAATCCTCCATCGTCCGCATTTCTAAATGCCTGCGACCGCCTCGGCATGATCGTGATGGATGAATTTACCGACATGTGGGAGATACCGAAGAAACCAAACGGCTATAGCCGCTACTTTAGAGCCCACTGGGAGAAGGACCTGCGCGCGATGATAGCGCGCGACTACAACCATCCCTCGGTCGCCATCTGGAGTATCGGCAATGAAATCCCCGAGCGCATTATGCCTGCCGGTCTCGAGATCGGTCGAAAGATGGCCCAGACGATCCGGGAGATGGATAGCCGGCGGCCGATCACCAACGCCATCCAGAGCTTTGGCGACTATGACGACACGCATCCGGACTGGGATGCATCGGCGCCCGCGTTCGCATTCCTCGACATCGCCGGCTATAACTACACCTGGTCGAAGTACGAGGCCGACCACCTTAAGTATCCTTCGCGCATTATGGTCGAGACCGAGTCGAACCCCGACCTGGCGTACGAAACCTGGCGGCAGGTGGAGAAGCATCCTTACGTCATCGGGGATTTCGTGTGGACCGGCATGGACAACCTCTGAGAGTCCGGCCTAGGCGACAATCGCTATATCGCCACGGGGGAAGCGCTGCCGGACCGCATTACGATCGCGAGACCCTGGCCCACATGGGTCAACTGGTGCGGAGATATCGACATACTCGGCAATAAGAAACCACAGTCGTACTACCGGGATGTAGTGTGGGGTCAAAGCAAATTGGAGATTGCGGTACATGCGCCTGTGCCCAAGGGTAAACGAGAGATCACCAGCTACTACGGCTGGCCTGAGGAGTTGGCCAGTTGGAACTGGAGCGGCAACGAGGGCACGCCGCTCGAGGTCAAGCTCTATTCGCGGGCAGAGCTTGTTCGTCTGGAGCTGAATGGTGAGGTGATTGGTGAGCAGAGTATCGACCCCGCTGCCGGAATCACTGCCAGCTTTGCGGTTCCCTGGCGCGCGGGTGTTCTCCGTGCTTCCGCTTTTTCAAGCGGGCAGGTGATCGCCACACGCACTTTGAAGACCACTGGACCCGCAGCCCTGCTGACCTTGCTTCCGGAGGTCACAAGGGTGGTTGCGGCTCGTGAGCGTTTGATCTACATCCCGGTCGAAATCCGGGACCGCGCCGGCAGCCTCGTGCCCAACGCGGGACACTCGCTTGAACTCGCGCTCACAGGTCCAGTGGAGCTAATGGCTTTCGGCTCGGCGAATCCCGACATCGCCCCGCCGCTCAAAGACGTGCATGCCCGGGCTTTTCGGGGTCGCGCGCTCGTGATCTTGCGATCGACTGGAACGCCGGGCTCAGCGCGAGTTTCGATCAGTTCGCCCGGGCTGGCTTCGGCCGAGATCGCGCTGCGAGTGGACGAGTTATCACCGTGACCGCGCGAATCGGTACTCTAGGGAACCTCTGAACAATGCCGAGTCGTGAATGCTGCTCAGCGGGATTCGTAGTACGAGCTTAATAGCAGCGTCTTCTGATCTCTTGCCTGTTTGTTTTTCCCGCCGGAGGCGCATCCGGCCTCCGGCAGGCACACTCCGCCCCTTGCGGGGCCAGCACTCAATCAATGGGCATACGAAGCAGCCCCTTTATTTCAGTAAATCGTATCTACAGATTAAGGAATAACGAAAGGGGTGGGGCCGAACGCGCTTACCCATGCGGTGCAGGCCGTGGTGATTGTCCCTTGACGTTCTCGCATTATACCTATACCGAGATGAGCGCAGACTTTGACCATAGGGGATTGAAACTGTAGAGTGAACCACCTAGTCACTCGCTTCCTGCCGACTAGAACTTATACGCAAACGAGAACTGCAGGATGCGGGGCGGATTTGCCTGGTCGACTGCGGTGAGCGTCTGGAAGCCGCCGGGGCCGTTGTTCGGTGAGAGGGTACAAGTCTGGTCGAGGGTCTTGCCATCACCGCAGTCCGCGCCGGAGGCGGTGTACTGCACCTGGTTGATGCCGCTGCCCGCGTAGACATAATAATTTGCCGCGTTGAAGAGATTGAAGACCTGCGCCTTCAGCGTGACCGTTCCCTTCTCACCGACCTTGATGCCTCGTTGCAGACCCAGGTCGATCTCTTCAATGCCGGGCCCGGTGAAGGAGTTCAGGCCGTCGCCGGGGGCAAGTCCGTAGCCGGGTGAGTTGCCGCCGACCAGACCGGCAGCGGTATTGGCCGTGGCCTGCTCGGCCGCAGTGTCGTTCAGCGAACTGCCGAGGGCCGAGGTGCCGATGACGCCGGTGTAGGGATGGCCCGAGGCGAGTTGCGTGATCATGCTTACGCTCCACCCATTCAGCGCCTTACTGGCGAATTCGTTGCCGGAGGTATATTTGGGTGCGTACACACCGGCGATCGACAGCCTTTGCCGCTGGTCGAGCAGCGACAAACTCTTCGTCTGGTTGAGCGCGAACTGGTTGTAGAAGTCGACGCCATTCTGTGTGCTCTTGGCCAGCGTGTACGAGACGATGAAGTCAAGTCCGTGGTTCAGTTGCCGATTCAGCTGCACGAAGAGCGAGTTGTAATTGTCGATGCCGGGGCTGATGAGCGCATTGATCTGACCGAGGCTCGGCGTGATGAGTCCCTCCTGAAACAGCCCGCTGTCCAGGTTCGGCCCGGTGACGGTGGCCCCGCTGGGCAGCACGTATGTCGTGGTTCCGGTGGGCGGCTTCAGGTTCTCGTCATATGCGGTGGAGCCGGTGAGATGCATGCCATGCGACCACAAGCTGCCCACGGTAAGAATAGTACCTTTGGCAATCTCCTGGTCGATCTGCAGGCTGGAGTTGATGACCGACGGCGTCTTGTAATTGCTCGCAATCGTGACAATGTTGCCGCCGCCGGCGAAGTTCGAACTGGATGCCGGCAGCGCGCCCGGATATGCCGGCGACTGGTTGGCGGCAATGGTTGCGGTGCTGAAGTCAAACAACTCCGCGCCAGTCTGCGAGACGCCATTCTGCTGCGTGGAGTTCTGATAATTGCCGCCGACAAAGATCTCGTAGTAGAGGCCGATGCCGCCGCGCACCACCGTCTTCGGCAACGGCGCGTAGGAGAAGCCCAGCCGCGGCGAGACGCGCTCGTACTGGTTGTGGAAGGTCTGTGTGGAGGCAACCAGAGGGTTGCCGGAGGGGTTGGGATATTTCTGGAAGTCCTCGCGCACGCCGCCGGTCAGCGTCAGCGTGGGCAGCGCGCGCCAGGTGTCGTTGACGAAGAAGCCCACGAAGGGATCGCTGAAGTTGTACTTCGCATTGCCCGCAGTCTGCTCGAAGATGTTCCACTTACCCAGTGCGAAGGCCTGCAGGCTCAAGAAAATATACTGGCCGTAAAATGCGCCGGGGTTGTTGTTGGAGATCGAATCGTAATTTACGCTTGCTCCGGCGTCTATCTGGTGCTTGCCGCGAACGTAACTGAAGCGGTCGCCGATCTGTGACTGGTATTCGCGCAGGTTGTTATAGCTGAAGGTCGCGTTGCCCAGCAGAACGGTCTCGGGCGCGGTGAGGATCATCTCCGGGCTCGTCGGGCTACCCGCCAGTCCCGACGGATGGTACAACTGCTCGTCGCGCACATAGCTTAAATAGCGGTCTTCGACCAGTGACGGCGTATAGGTGTGCGTCATATGGAGCGTGCCGACGTGGTCGCGCACGCCGTTGTCGCCCAGCAATTCGTCGCCGCCGAACGATTCCGGGCTGAAGGTGATGATGCCGCCGGCCGACTGGAAGTGGTTGTAGTTGTAGAGCGCGGTCAGGTGGGTCTTGTCGCTGAGTGCCCAATCGAACTTGGGGAACAGCTCCCAGTCGTCGCGGCGGCGGGCGCGCGGACCCAGGTTGCTGTGGATCACGTTGAGCGCGTTGGCCACGCCTTGGAGATAAATGGGGTTGGTCGGGTCGGCGGTGGCATCGGCCTGCGAGATGGTCGCGGGTGCCGGGTAGTGGCCGTTGGGCGCGGGCAGAGTGGTGCCGGCGGGAACGCCATAATCGACTTCGGTGGTGGCTGCCTGACCGGCGTTCACGGCATAGAGCGGGTCCTTGTGCCGCTGCTGCTCATAGTCGAAGTAGAAGAACATCTTGTCCTTCTTGATCGGTCCGCCGAGGTCTGCGCCGAACTGCTGCAGCACATTCAACGGCCGGGGATTGCCGGCAGCCTTGTCGATCGCATCATTGGCGCCCGTGCCGGAGTTGCGGTTGTAGTAGAAGGCGTCGCCATGGAAGGTGTTCGAGCCAGACTTGGTGACGGTATTGATGAAGCCCGCGCCCGCGCCGCCGTAGCCCGAGTTATAGACATTGGCCTGTACCTGAAACTCCTGGATCGACTGCAGGCCGAAGACATAGGGGATGCGTGTGAAGCCGCGGTTGTCGCCATAGTAGTAGCTGGTGGAATCGACGCCATCGACGGTGAAGGCGGTCGAACCATTGGCATTGGACGCGCCGCCGGCGGTGTTGTTGTAGCCGGAGAGATCGCCGCCCGATTGCCCGGCGAAGCTGATGTGGCCGAACTCGCCGTCGGCGGTCACGTTGGGGGTCAGCAGCACGAGGTCGGTGTAGCGGCGTCCGCTCAGCGGCAGCCCTTCGATGGTACCGCTCTGCACCAGCGTGCCCACTGCAGTGTCAGAGGGGTTAAGCGCTGAGGCGTCATCGGCGGCCACGATCACCGTTTCGGTGGCCTCGCCCACTGCGAGCGCCGCGTCAGCGTCCGTTGTGTGGCCAACCCCGACGGTGAGGCCGGAGATCTTTACGGTCTTGAATCCGGGCGCGGCCACGGAGACGTCATAGACGCCGATCTTAAGTTCCGGAAAGCTGAAGAACCCGGCGTCGTTGCTGGTGGAGGTGAAGCGCTCGCCCGTGGCCTCGTTGACTGCGGTCACTGCCGCGTTCGTAACGAAGTGGCCCGCCGGGTCGTGCACTGTGCCGGCCAT
>Ga0116226_10001406_pt1 | contig 20844 bp, 18 predicted proteins | sample S1TSphfallax_FD_89692 | JGI IMG/M metagenome (GOLD analysis project Ga0116226, IMG submission 89692) | Host-associated microbial communities from peat moss isolated from Minnesota, USA - S1T2_Fa - Sphagnum fallax MG | ecosystem: Host-associated > Plants > Peat moss > Unclassified | place: USA... | reverse complement strand
GCGCGGATCGCCACGGCGCCAAGCTCCGGCGCGGACAAACTGGCGAAGGCGCCCTGGAAACCGCCGATGGGCGTGCGGGCGAAGCCGGCGATCACGGTGGGGTCGTTGGAGGTCGTCGTCATTATAAATTCCTTGCGATCACCAGCCGCTGAATGTCCGACGTGCCCTCGTAGATTTGGCAGACCCGGACGTCCCGATAGATTTTTGCGAGCCCGAACTCCTCGAGGTAGCCGTACCCGCCAAGCGTCTGAAGCGCGCCGCTCACCACCTGCTCCGCCGCCTCCGAGGCGAACAGTTTGGCCATGCAGGCCTGTTTCAGGCAGGGCTCGCCGGCGTCCTTCAAGGCGGCGGCGCTGAGCACGAGCTGGGCCGCCGCTTCAAGCTGGGTGGCCAAATCCGCCAATCGAAACGAGACGGCCTGATGCTCGATGATCGGCTTGCCGAAGCTCTTTCGGTCCTTGGCGTAGGCGATGGCGATATCGAGCGCAGCTTGCGCCATGCCGACGCTCTGGGCGGCGATGCCGATGCGGCCGGCCTCCAGGTTGGACAGCGCGATGCTGTAGCCTTGACCGACCGACCCCAAACGATGCGCGTCCGGCGCGAACAGACCATCAAAGCGAAGGGCGCAGGTGTCCGACGCCCCCTGTCCCAATTTGTGCTCGACCTTGTCGACATGAAACCCCGCACTGTCGGTGGGGACCAGGAAGGCGGTCAAGCCGCGCTTGCCGGCGGCGGGATCAGTCACCGCAAAAACCATGGCCAGCTTGGCGATCCGTCCCGAGGTGATGAACTGCTTCGCGCCGTCGATGCGCCAGCCGCCCTCGGTCCGAACGGCGCGGGTGCGGATGGCGGAGGCGTCGGAACCCGCATCGGCCTCGGTCAGCGCGAAGGCGCCGATGGACCGGCCGCTCAACAGATCGGGCAGAAAGGCCGCCTTTTGCTCCTCGGAGCCGTCCTTCAACAGGCCGGACACCATGATCGAATTCTGGATCGAGACGATGGTCGAAAGGGCCCCGTCGGCTTTCGCCAATTCGATCAGCGCCAGCGCGTAGCTGATGTAGTCGCATCCTCCGCCGCCGAGCGACTCCGGCGCGGTCATGCCCATCAGGCCAAGGGCGCCCATGTCTTCCAATAGAGCGGCGGGATAACCGCCCGCGGCCTCGAAGGCCCGGGTCTGAGGCGCAATCCGCTCCATGGCGAAATCGCGCACGGCCTGCTGAACGGCCCGCTGGGCCTCCGTAAGCAGCACCTTACCTCCCATTCTTTTATATACTTGCCAGTATATTGCATTCTTTCGCGTTCAGCTGTCAATGGGGACAGCGAGCGATTTGAAGGTGGTCATGGCGAGAGAACAGGAGGTTTCACCGTTTCCGACGGCCGAGGAACGCTCGCAGGACCGTCAGAGAAAACGCGAAGCCCTGCTGCGGGCAGCGGTCAGGATGTTCAATGAGCGCGGCTTTCACGCCACCACGCTGGAAGATGTCGCCAATAGCCTCGGCGTGACAAAGCCGACGATCTACCATTACTTCGGCAACAAGGAGAACATTCTCCTGGAGTGTGTGGAACGAGGCCTTTCAGAACTGTCGGCCGCGGCGAAAGCCGCCCACAAAGAGGGGGATCGGGGACTAGACCGGCTCAAGGCTTTTCTGATCCGTTATGCCGAGATCAACATGGACGACTTTGGCCGCTGCGTTATCCGCACGGCCGACGAACAGCTTTCCCCGGAGGGACGGCTGCGGTTCCGCGCGGCCAAGGCCGACATTGATCGGGCGTTGCGCGCCATGATCGAGGATGGCGTCGCCGACCGCTCGGTCGCCCCGCAGAGGGACGTCAAACTGGCCGCCTTCGCGCTCGCGGGCGCCTTGAACTGGCCCGCACGCTGGTTCGATCCCAAAGGGCCAGGCTCGCCCGAGGCGGTCGCCCGCACACTGGTCGAGATCCTGCTGGACGGCTTCAAGCCCCAGCCGGAGCCTCGGGCTGGAGACTGAGCCAGGCGCGGTCGCCCCACGCCTCCTTGAGGGCCAACACCTCGTCGCGAACCTGCGCTTTTCTGACCTTGCCGTTGGGCTCCCGCGGGAAGGCGGCGTGGAAAACGATCCGGCGGGGAACCATCACGGCGCCCAACTCGCGCCGGACAAAGGCGCGCAGGTCTTCCGCGAGGGCCTCGTCGGCCCGCCTCGGCCCATTTCTTCGGGCAATCGTCGTTCGCCACCCACGCCCTCGCCTATGCGCGAAACGTCGTCAAGATTGCGCCTGTACCGGGTCTCGCCAAGCTCGGCCCGCTGGGGGGCGGCTTCCAAACGGGCGCGGGCGCCGTCATGCGGTCCATGGCCTGCCCGGCGGGTTCATCGATCGCCATTTTCGGCGCAGGCCCCGTCGGCCTCGCCGGCGTCATGGGCGCCAAAATTCAAGGCTGCTCGACCATCATCGTCATTGAGCCCATGGCGGTTCGGCGAGACCTTGCGCTGGCGCTGGGCGCCGATCACGCTTTGGATCCTTTGCAGGGCTCCGCCGTATTTCAGCGGGTTCTAGCGTCAACACAGGGCTCATCATCGCCTGTCGCGGCGCGCCAACAGGTCGTGTGGGGGGACGCCAGGCTAAGCGCCGCCGCGATCGGCAGATAGAGCGGCGCGGCCGTCGAATGGTCGATGTGGTATAGGACGCCATGGAGTCGGATCCTCGCGCTTATGAAACGCTGTTCGTCGGCGACCTCGCGCCATGGTTTCGCCAGCGCAGCATAGGCCAGGTCGGACTATTCAGCTTCGATATGGTCGCCGGGCGTTTCGTGGCGCTTTGCTTTTACGGAGCGGCCTGCGATCCGTTGGCGCGCGATGCCGTCGAGCGCGTTCACGCCCATCGCGCGATGTTTGACGGCGCCGGCCTGTCCTTCTTCGGGATCAGCGACGTCGCCGAAGATGAGACTGAGTCCAGCCTCGCCCCGTCCAGAGGTCTGCGCCATTTCGCAGACAGCGATCGGCGGATCAGCCGGGCCTATGGCGTCGCGCCTCGTGAGCCGACACGGGACACAGTTAGCCTGAGGCGCTGCTGGTTCATTCTGGATCCACGCCTGCGCATCATTGCGATCTTCCCGCTGACGGCTGAGGGAAACGCGGCGGCGCTGCGGTATCTGTGCGAACTGCCTAAGCCCAGCGCCTATCTTGGCGGCGCGCAGGCGCCGGTGCTTGTCATTCCCCACGTGTTTGAGCCTGAGATCTGCGAGCGCCTGATCGACTATCATGCAGAGACGGGAGGAGACGACTCCGCTGTCCTGACCGAGGGCGCCGCCCTGACCGATCACGGCTTCAAACACCGCCGCGATCGCCAGATCACCGACGAGGCGCTGCTGGCCCAGACCCAGACGCGGATATTCCGGCGGGTGACGCCGGAGATCCGGCATGTGTTTCAATTTAATGCGACCCGCATGGAACGACTGATCGTCGCCGCCTACGACGCCGCCGAGGGCGGCCGATTTGGACCGCACCGCGACAATACCGTCGCCGCCACGGCGCATAGGCGGTTCGCGGTCTCGATCAATCTGAACGCGGACTTCGAAGGCGGCGGGATCGTTTTTCCCGAATATAGTTCAAGCGAGTTCAAGCCGCCGCTAGGGGGCGCTCTGGTCTTCTCGTGCTCCTTGATGCACGCCGTCCAACCGATGCGGCGGGGCCGGCGCTATGCCTGTTTGCCGTTCGTCTATGATGACGCCGCGGCGGCGCTACGCCGCGGTTCACACCTGTCGTCTACTTGATCTGAAAGGCGTAGGCGCTGACCGGCGGCGCAGACTTGATGACCGTGTTGAAAACCAGAAACGCGCCAAATTGCGCATATTTGGCTTGGTCCAGGCCCGCGGGCTCCGCAGCGAAATAAGGCGTGGTGAAGCTCCAGGCGTTGTGGTTCAGCGTGTTGTTGAGCGTCGGATAGGCGCGAACGAACATCCGCCAAGACTCCTCCGGATGGGCCTTGATATAGGCCGAGCCTTCCCTGACCGCGGCCAGAAAGCGCTTGTAGCGCGGGTCATGGACGGTGGCCTTGTTGACCACCATGATCAGTTCGTCAAAGGGCGGCACCCCGAACTTGTCATAGTCGAAGCCCAGGGGCTTGGCGCCCTTGTCCATCAGCTCGAACGTCTCGAAATTGCGGTTGACGCCGACCGCATCCACCCGATGGATCAATAAGGAGGTGGACAGGGCCGTCCCCACATTGACCAGTTTCACATCGTTCATGGTCAGGTGAGCGGTGGCCAACATGCGGTTGATCTCCGCCAAATTCACCGCCCCGCCGACTTCGTTATAGCCGATGCGCTTGCCCTTCAGATCCGCCAGCCGGGTCACGCCGTCGCCTTGCAAGGTGTCCAGGGTTTCCAGAGGCCGATCGATCAGCACACCGATCCGCATCAGCGGCAGGCCATTGATCACTTGCTGATAGAGCTGCGGCTGATAGTCGATGGCGATGTCGCCGTGACCGGCCGCGACCAGGCGGGGCGGCATGGTCGGGTCCGCGGGCTGAATCAGCTGGACGTCCAGGCGAGCCCGCTTATATGCGCCGATCTGCTCGGCGATGATCAAGGGGCCGTGGTTTGGATTGACGAACCAGTCCAGAAGAACCGTGAGGCGATCGGCGGCCAAAGCCGGTCGCCCCGCCATGGTGGCGATCACAACCAGGCACATCCAAGCCAGCCCGCCCCAATCCCGACGCACTTTGCGCGGCCTGTTCCGATCTTTCCGCTGCAGGATCTCAGCAGACTGAAACATCAGAGGCCTTTTCATGCTGGGCTCCCGGCGGGATTGGCTCAATGGGTTGGAGGAAGGTCGGCGTCGATCTGCGCCGCCACGGCATGCAGTCGGGCGCTCAGGTGAGGGCTTGCAACCACGACGCCCTGGTTCAGGATGGCGCGGAACTGCGGATAGAGCGGCGCGGCGCGGAGGATTTCGGGATCGCTAAACGCCGCCTCGGTCGCGGGCAGCAAATACCTCGGGGCTTCTCCCGCCTGTGGGATCAGGAGGGTGCGATAGGCGGTGATGGACACCGCATATCGAATGAAGGCTTCGGCGTCCGCCAAGGTCTCGCCGTGGACGCGGGAGTCGATACCGAACATGTCCACCCACACGGCGGGGCGTACGACCCCGTCTTCGAAGGGAAAGGCGGCGACGCGGACATCAGAAGCGGTGACGCAGCGATCCTCGCGCCGGCAAGAAACGGCCGCCTCGTCGAGAACCTCATGGGTCATTTCCGAATAGCCGACGAAGGCGGCGCCCGCGCGGCGCGCGAACTGGCGGGCGTAGAACACGCCGCGCGCGTCGTAATCAGGGTCGCGGCCGAACCCTTCAGGCTCCAGCGTCAAGATGCGCCGCAGACGGGAAAGAATGGCGGGGTCAGGCGCTGGGGTAATGTCTGAAACCGCAGCCTCGGCCGACCCGTCTTTGGCCAAAAGGGCGCTGAGATAGAACTCACCCAGGGTGTCGTCGCCCTTCATATCCATCAGCAGACCGTGATCGGACCTCAAGACCTGCTCCAGGTCCGACAGGGTCTTCGCCTGGCCGAGCGCGCTTTTGTCGGCGCGATAGATTAGGAAGTCGGTGCACATCCATTGTGGAACCGCGACCAGCCGGCCGCCCACGCGGGCGGCGCGGTCGGCGAGCGGCGCCAACCTGCCAAGGCTGGCTGTGAACGCTGGCGAGAGCGGCGCCAGCTTATGGCGCGCCAGGAAGTCGCCGAGGAAAACCACATCGATCTCATGGACATCGGCATCCTCGTACAGCACCCCCTTCGCAGCGGGATCCTGGCTGTAATAGTTGGGATTCAAGGCGATATCGACGATGACGTCCGGATGCTCGCGCTCGAACCCCTGCTTGAGGCTGAGCGCTGCAGCCTTTGCGTCAGGGATGTAGGGATAGAGTGAGACGTGAAGCACACGGCGCGGTGCGGCCCCTGCCGGCCCCGCCAACAGCAGGGCCGCCAGCCAGACGACAAGTATTCGCGCCAGGAACACCCGCCACTCCACATTGAGTTTAGGTCCGCCCACGATCTTCTTCGACCTGGGCTGCGTCGATCACATGCAGACGCATGGCCTGGTAGGCCATTTCCGGCTCCCGGCGCAAAATCGCGTGCACGATGGCGTTATGCTCCATGTAGGAGATCTCCATGCGCGGTCGCTCGCTGATAAATTCCATCCGCGTATAGGGCAGGGTTCGCATCCGCATTTGGACAATGCCATTCAGCAGAATTTCGTTATGGGCGCCTTCGTGGATAATCTGATGCAACCGGCTATTGGCGACATCGAAGCGCGCGGCCGCGGACTGTTCCGTGATGATCCTCATTTCCTCATGGACCGCCCGCAATTCCGCACGCTCGTCGTCGGTCATACGTTGGGCGGCGTAGCGTGCGCTGGAAGCTTCCAGATCGGCGACCACCTCAAGCAGATTGCTGAAATGCTCGACGCTGTGCTCAGCCACCATCACGCCCTGGCGGTGCCGCGTATCGACGATTCCGAGCGCCGCCAATTGGCGCAAGGCCTCGCGGACGGGCGTGCGGGAGACCTGATAGCGCCGGGCCAGCTCCTCCTCCTCCAGCCGCATCCCGGCGGGCAGGTGGCCATGCGCGATGTCATTGCCGATCCGTTGCTGCACAATGCTGGCAAGCGTGGGGACAGGCGCCGCGCGACGAGACCTGGCCTTTTCCCCAGGATCCCTTTCGTCATCCGTCAGCGCGAGCGGCGTGAGAATGGGCGGGGGGCTTTTTCGCGGGCTCGTCAAGGGCAGGTTCCGAAAGGTCAGGATCGAGGCCGGTTGCGCCTCGGCTGGAAATGGCGGGTCTTGAAGCACGCCCTCGTAACGACGCCGAGCGCAAGGGTTTTCGATCAGCATGGCCGCAACGGTCAAAGGCGCGCCACCACGCCCTTGACCTCGGTATAGTGTTCGATGGCGGCGAAGCCCGCCGCCCGGCCCCATCCTGACTGCTTATAGCCGCCCATGGGAAAGGCCGGATCGAAGAAGTTATGGGTATTGATGCAGACGTTGCCCGATTTCAGGCGGCGGGCGAGCTGGTGGGCGTGCTTGAGGTTCTGAGTCCAGATACTGGCGTGCAGGCCATAGACCGTATCATTGGCCGCGGTCACGACCTGATCAAGGTCCTCGCCCTTGAACGGCGCCGCACACAGCACAGGCCCGAACACCTCCTCGCGATAGATCGACATGTCGCGCGATGTATCCACAACCACGGTCGGTTCGACGAAGTATCCGCCATCGCCGATACGTTGGCCGCCGGTGATGAACCGCGCCCCGTCCCGTTGGCCGGCCTCCAGGTAGCCGAGCACCCGAGCCAGCTGCACATCCGACACCAGAGGCCCAAGCTGAGTGCTGGGATCCAGCCCATGGCCGACCTTCAACCCCTTCGCATAGGCGGCCACACCTTCGACCACCTTGTCGTACACCCGCTCATCGACGAACAGCCGCGAACCGGCTGTGCAGACCTGGCCGCTGCTGAAGAAGATGCTGCCGGCGACCCCGGGTATGGCGATATCGAGGTCAGCGTCGGCCAGGACGATGGCCGGGGACTTGCCGCCCAGCTCAAGAAAAACCCGTTTCATATTGCTGGTGGCGGCGTGGACGATCGCCTTGCCTGTCTCCGTCGAGCCGGTGAATGAGATGGCGTCGACGCCATGATGGGAGGCGAGGGCCGCGCCGGCCGCCTCGCCCTCGCCCGTGACGATGTTCACCACGCCCGGAGGGAAGCCGGCCTGCTGCACCAGCTGGCCCAGCCGGATGGCCGTCAGCGAGGTCTGCTCGGCCGGCTTGATGATTACGGTGCAGCCGGCGGCCAGCGCCGGCGCGGTTCGCCATACCGCCAGCTCCAGGGGATAGTTCCAGGGCACGATCACCGCCACGACGCCCACAGGCTCGCGCTCGGTATAGGCGTGCAGCTCTCCTGGAACGCCCAGCTGCATGGTCTCGACGTTAATCTTGGTGGCCCAGCCGGCCATATATTCCAGCATGTTGACCGAACCCGGCACATCGACCAGTCGGCATTCGAAGATGGGCCGGCCGGTATCGAGCGCTTCGAGCTGGGCCAGTTCCTCCGCCGCGTCGCCGATGAGGGCGGCGAGCTTCCACAACAGACGGCCTCGGTCGCTGGCGGTCATCCGGCTCCAAGGCCCCGTCTCCAGCGCCTTTCGGGCCGCGGCGACGGCGTCATCGACATCAGCCGCGCCCGACTTGGCCAATCTGGCCACCACCTTGCCCGTGCCCGGATCGATCACATCCAGGGTTTCGCCGGACTTGCTGTCCAGCCATTGATCGCCGATCAGATTGCGATGGGTTTCCTTCAGGAACGCCGCCACAGGGGCGCCGAGCCGATCGGGAATGCTGTCGCGGTCCATCAAATCATCTCCTCAAGCTGTAGGGGGGTCTTGGCGCCGGGGGCCGCTGCAGCGAACGGGGTCGGATCCAGGAAGCGTTTGAGGACATTGCTGCTGATCCGCGCGACCGTGTTGTCGTAGCCGTTGTGAGACAGGCTGCCGGCCCAGGCGATCGAGCCGGTGGAAAACACCGCCCCGCCAGCGACGGTCTCGAAGAACGCCATTTCGCCGTGGATGGGAGAAATCTCCGCCTGATTCACATAGTTGATCAGGAGTTCTTCCACGGTCGGCAGGTAGTTGTTGGTGTGGCCTTCCGACCGGGCCAGGACCAGCGTGTTCGGCGGCGTGCCGAGCGCAGCATCGGTTCGATCCAGCTCAAGACCCGCCGCGCCGCCGCCGATCAGCCCGAAGTCTCCAATGATCTCGTCGTCAATGCCGGCGAAGATAAAAGCAGCACGCGGATCGTGGCTTTGGGGCGTGCGGCGATAGACCCCTGACCGGTCGAAACCTTGGCCAACGAACCCGACCCCGACCGATTGCTGGGGCGCTCTGCCAAGGCGGCGCCAAAGGCCGCCGTATTCGCCGTTGAAGGCCTGATAGGCTTCGCCCGGCGCCGTGATCCAGCCATTGCCGACCTCGCACCGGCGCACCTCGATCGTCCCGGTCTTATCGGGCGCGTAGGCGATGCGCCAATAGAGCCCATTTCCGCCCATATACATGATGCGCCCGCCGGCCTCGCGATAGCCGTCCAGCCCGTCGCGCATGCGGGTGGACCAGTATTCAGGATGGGTCCCCGTCATGACGCAGGCATAGGGCCGCAAGGCCTCCACCCCCTCCGCGTCCAGGTCCTCGTCCGTAATGCAGTCGAACGCCACGCCGCCATGCTCAAGCCAGGCGAGGATGTGGGTGTCGGCGTTTAGTTGCCAAAGCGCCGAGCCCGTCCCGCCCAACCAGGATTGGTATTTGGGCCGCATGTTGAGAATGGGCCGCAGGCGAGAGCTGTAGAAGATGCCCGAACCGTCGCTATGCCGGTCATAAAGGGACCCGCCCAGCTCGCGATGGGCGGCGAGAAAGAGATCGTTTGGACCGAATACGGGCAGATGGTCGTGCACCGTCTCGGCCACGGCGGCGTCCAGGGCGAGATGCTCATTGGCGTAGGCCTGATAGCTCGCCGTCGGCACGACGAATAGCAACGACGCCTTGGCGGCCTGGGGCGCCGGGCGGACGACGAACGGTAGATAATCTTCATCGGTCGCGCTGGTCAGCTTGGCGGCATAGAGGCCGCTCGGCAGATCCGGCGGCGTGCGCCAGCAAAAGTCGGTCTCCCACCCGGCATCCACGAGGTCATCGTCATGGAAATGGATTGCGCCATAGCCCGACGTCGCACGGGTCCAATCAAACACCTCGCCGGTCCAGTCGTGGCCGGTCATGGCCCGGGTCGGCCCCTGCCAGGTCCGGCCATGCAGGCCGCCGCCCGAGATGTCGCGCACCTCATCGCCGGCGATTCCGATGGAGAAGTCCCAAGCGCCGATGGCCGTGTCGTGATCGCCGCGTAAGGTCGGCGCTTCGATCTTGCCGTTGTAAAACGCCTCAAAGCCGTCGCCGTCCGCCTGCCTGCGCGCCGCCAGGATCAAGGGCGCGGCCGGACCGCCCAGACCCGCCAATCCCGTGTCGACAGCGGCGGTTTCAGACGGGGCGAGGCCGGGTTGGCGGGTTGGCGCCGCCCGGCTTAAGCGGGCGCGGCCGGACTCCGCGTCGAAGCTAGCCCGGATACGATACCATTGGCGGTCTAGGAGCGAACCCGGCAGGTTCACATCTCTAACGCCGCCGTGCCCGTCGCCCAAGCGCAACCTCAGCCCCTCGGCCCCGAGAAGGTATAGGCCAAAGCCGGCTTGGCGGGTCTGATCCCAAAGACTGGCCAGGGTCTGATCGGCCTTGAGGGGCATGGTCGGCCAGATCAACAGATCAAGGCTGAAACTTGCGATCGCGCTCAACCGGGCGTTTTCAGGGATCACCACGCACGAGCCAGGCTTCACAGTTTGGGGGCGGCCGGGCAGACGCCATTGCACACCAGAGAGCTCGGCCTCCTGATAGCCTGGACCGGCAGGATTGGTGTCGCCATGGATCAGTCGCACGATCGTTGCGTCATAGGGCCGCCCGTCTTCGCTGCTGACTTTGAAGGCGATCTCACCGCCCTGGACCACGCTGATCCTGTCGCTGTAGCCGATCAGCGTTTTCATGGGCGAACCGCCGTCATAGGGCGTCCTCGTCGATGGCGACGCCGTAGACCTGCAACCAGCGCAGCTTGAAAACAGCCCATTCCGCATCCCGGATCGAGGTGAAGACCCGGTTGTCGGCGATGCGCGGCGGGACCCCGCGATGTCCAGACATCTGGGCGATGACCCATTGTGCGTGGGGTTTGGTGCAAATCAGGCAGAATTTGTCCGCAACAGCGCCGGCTCGCAGGCGGCTGACCAGACGCGCGAGTTCGGCGCTGTGACGCCCGAGGGGATCGGCGCGAAACTCGCGAGCGAGCTCGAGCCGAGGGACCAGCGACGCCCCGGAGCCGCCGTCGCTGATGCGCACGGAGGGCGTCGCCATGGGTCTAGAAGGCCTGGGTTAGAGTAACCATCGCCGCCCGGCCGCCGGACACGTAATAGGTGGGCGAGGCCCCAGAAATCATCGAGCCGTCCCTGGCCACGACGGGGTTGGCGTTCGACGTCGGGGAGGCCACCGCCGCGAGGTAGTTGAGCCCTGTCAGATTGACGATGTTCAGCTTGATTTCGGGTCGGGTCTTGAACCCGGTCGAGGGCAGCCTGGCCCCCAGCGCGAGATTAGTGGTGGCGTAGCCCGGTATTTTTTCATCGTCCATGAAGGTCGAATACTGTGAGCTGACCGCCTTGACATTGAAGTCGCCGAAGAAGACTCCGTCATCGTAACTCAGGCCCAATGCGCCCTGAAATTTTGGGCTGCGGACGGCGGTCTTGCCGGCCGTGGGCAGGTAGGTGTTGACGCCCAGGGCCGAGTCGCCGACCAGGAGGTCGCTGTTGTCGACGGAGTGCAAATACTCGCCGGAGACATAGGGGCTGATATGATACCAGCGATGGCCGCCCCACTCCGCGTCGATGCCATTGGTGGTCTGGCTGCCGGCGTTCACCGACTCACTGATCAGGTTGCCGCCGACCACCGTCGCAATCTGGCGGTTGCTGAAATTATAGTTGAATACCGTGATGGACGCATTGCCGAGCGGGCCCTTATATCTGTAGCCGAGATCTTCCGAGACCGAATATTCGGGCTTCAGGTTGGCGTTGACGCTGCCATAGAGGGACCCGCCATAATAGGTGTCGAACATGGTCTGTTCGGAGGGCGTCCGGAAATTGGTGGAGACGTTGGCGAAGACTTCGTTGTGGTCGTCCAGCTTATAGCGGGCGGCGATACGGGGCAGAGGCTCGATGTCGTCGATCGCCACCTTGGTCTGCGGTCCGGGCGCCTCATTGGTTCCGCTGCGCCAAACCCAAGCCTCTTTGAACCCGGCTTCGATCGTCAGCCGGTTATCGAGGAGATGCAGAATGTCCCCTACGAACGGCTCGAACACCGTCGTCAGGACGCGATCGCCCCCCGCAAGGAACAGGGCGCCGTCCGGCAGTTTAAGGGTCCCTTGCTCGTTGAACACCCAGAGATTGGCCGGCGTGCCATTAGCGCTGACGGCGCTGTAGGATTCAGTATCAGTTTCGTCGGAATGGTCGATCCAGAAGCCGACGATGAAGTTGTTGGGTCCCGTTGAATAGGTCGTCTTGGCGACCAGACCCTCACGGTATTGCAGGTCCTGGAAGTTCGCCATCACCGTTCCGCCCGTTTCGGCATAATTGGGGATATTGATGGTGTAGGGTCCGGCCGTCCCCTCGTAATTTCCGTCCTCTGTCAGGCTCGTGCCGTAGGGGCTGTTGCCATAGCCATATTGCCAATAGGGCGTGAGATTTACGGTGACATTCGGACTGGCCACCCATTTGGAGGGAGCGGTCATGTATAGAATGCGGAACGTGCCGACGTTCAATTTCCAGTAATCGCCGCTGCCGGGCGTGAACGTGTTAGAGAAATTGTTGTTGACGCCGTTCTGCTGGAACTCAGACAGCGTTGGCTCCTGATACGTCGGCGTTATGCCGTCGTGATAGGTGCCGCTGAGGGTGAAGCGACTGCCGTTGGCCCACTCCTTGACCACCTTATAGTCGATATGCTGACGCTTGACGAAGCCCGGGCCGTGCCAGTCGCCGGAATGGGTGTAGGAATAGGAGATGAAGGCTCGAAAGCCCGTATTGCCGATCAGCCCGCTGTCGAGGCGCAGGAAACCCCGATAGGTGTCATAGGATCCATAGGCGGCCTCGGCCAAGCCGCCTGGGCTTAACGACGGGTCGAGGATCGTAATCGTCATCAGGCCGCCCGTGGCGCTGATGACTGGGCTGTCGAGGTCGGCGGTGCCTTGAGCCAGCGAGATTTCGTCTATGTTTTCACTATCAATGAACTGGGACGGGTAGGCCGTATAATAGCCGATATCATTCAGCGGCATACCTTCCAGGACGTAGCCCAGTTCGTCTTGACCCAGTCCGTGAACATTGATGCTGCCCTGCTCGGACAGACCATAGGGGTCGGTGGTCGACACCAGGGCGCCAGGGGTGAGCTGGACATATTGATAGGCGTTCTGAATCGCCGGTTGGGTCTGGATATAGGCGCTAGAGACGGTGCTTATCGACTTTGACTCGACCTGGGCCTTGATCAGTCCCCCGCCTAAGGACTTGGGATTAAGGGCATGGACGATAACTTCGGCGGCCGTGGTCCGAGAGGGAATGGGCGCGTCTGGAGCAGGCTGGGCGGCGGGCTTGGACGACCCTTGGTCTGGGGTTTGGCTCTGAGCGTGAGCCTGGGTCAACGGGATCGCAAGCGCAGTGGTCGCAAGAAGAACCGTCAGTAGAGCGGATCGGGCCATCGGCGTTCCTTAGTCAGCGGGCAGCGAAGTGAGGTGGGAGCGGTCAGCCATCGCGGGTTCAAGCGACGGCGCGCGTGGAGGGTGTTTGCGCGACGGGGCGCGAGGCCCGAGCAGCGCGGCGACTCGGGCGCTTAAGGCCCAGATGATCGCGCAGTGTGCGGCCGCTATACTCGGTTCGAAACAGGCCGCGGCGTCGAAGCTCCGGCAAGACCAGGTTGATGAAGTCCTCAAGCCCGCCGGGCAAGGTGGCCGGCATCAGGTTGAACCCATCGGCCGCGCCGCCCTTGAAGCGCTCCTCCAGTTGATCGGCGATCTGAATCGGCGTTCCGCGCAAAGACCAGTGGCCATAGCCGCCCGCGGCGACATCCATGGCGAGCTCGCGTAAGGAGAGATTTCGATCTTGCGCGATCTTGACCATGGTCTTGAGGTGCGTCGTGCCCGCGTTGGTCGATAGCCCGTCGGGCACGGGGCCGTCGAAGGGATGCTGGTCCAGGTTCGCGCCGCCGAGGCATAGGCTGAGCATGGCTTTTGCGACCTCTTCATCCACCAGCGCCCGCAGCGCTCCATGGATGTCTTCCGCCTCCTGTTCGCTCGACCCGATGATCGTGTAGACGCCGGGCATGACCTTCAGATCATCCGGCTCTCTGCCGTACTTCGCCATGCGGCCCTTTAGATCGGCGTAGAACCGCCGCCCCGACTCAAAATCACTCTGGACGGTGTAGACCATGTCGGCGGTTTCCGCGGCCAGTTCGAGCCCGGCTTCGGATCCGCCGGCCTGCACCATTACGGGCTGTCCTTGTGGAGACCGGGGGACGCACATCGGGCCGGCGCAGGTGAAGTGGGGACCGACATGATCAAGCGGCTGGACGGCGTCCGGATCGAAGAAACGGCCGCTTGCCTTATCCATAACGAAAGCGTCGTCGGACCAGCTATCCCAGAGGCCTCTGACGACCTTTGCGAACTCGTAAGCGCGTGCGTAGCGATCGGCATGCAGCATGGGCGCCGCGCCGAAGTTCAGCGCCTCGCGGACGTTGACGCCGGTGACGAGATTCCAACCTGCCCGCCCCCCGCTCAGGTGATCAAGCGAGAGGTATCGACGCGCGACATAGTAGGGTTGATCATAGGTTGTCGAAGAGGTCGCGACGAGACCGATCTTGTGGGTGACGACGCTCAGGGCCGAAAGGAGAGTCATCGGGTCGAAGAACGTCGCCCGGTCGCCACGGCTCATCGGTTCGATCGGGATATTTTGAATGGCGGCGCCGTCATAGAGGAAGATCGCGTCGAGCTTACCGGCTTCAGCGATCCGGGCGAGGTTCGCCCAGTAGTCGAAATTTAAGCCCGTCTCCAGCGGCGCGCCCGGATAGCGCCAGCTCGCCACATGATGGCCCGTGGCCATGATGAACGCGCAAAGCCGCATCTGTTCTTGCACGCGTTACGCTCCTCTTAAAGAGCTTGAGACGAACAGGCTGAGGAGAGATCAGGGATTTCCAGCGCTCTCTCCAGAGAGCCAATGTCACCCAATTGTCGTGACTGTGTATACACCAATGCGCCGCTGCACGCCGCAATCGTCCCGCGCCGCGCCGCTTGCCTGCGACACGCGCATTTGGGGCGTTGAACTGCAATAAATAGCGTCAGAGCCTTTCTAGGCTTCCCATGACGACTTCAGGCGGCCTGGTGTTACAGTAGAGGCGTCCGACCAACCCAGGCGAAAGCGTCGCGCCTCCACGGGAGAATAGTCTGTTTCATGTATACACGATATCAGCGCATCGTGGACGGCCGCGCCAGCTGTTCCGGGGTCAGGTGGTCAGCACGATCCGTCCCATCGGCGTCTGCGCCTCAACCGCGGCAAGGGCCGTTTCGAACGCCGCCAGAGGTAGAGTGCGGTCGATAAAGGGGCTGATGGCGCCGATGGCGACGAGATCGACAACGTCATAAAGGTCCTGCAGGGTCGATCCCACCGAACCCATCACCTGCAGCTCGCGAACGATCAGCTCCACCGGGTGGACTTGAAAGCTGTCAGCCGTATAGCCGACCAGGATCAACCGACCTCGCCGCCGCAAGCTGGCGACGGACCGCGTCATCGATTGCGTCGTGCCGACGAGTTCGAACACCACGTCGGCCCCCTCGCCGGTGATGGCGTTCACCTTGGAGGCGACGTCTGGCTCCTCCATGGCGTCGATCACAGCGCTTGCGCCGAGCCTGGTCGCCATGGCCATTTTCTCGGCCCCCAGGCCGACGGCGATGGTGCGGGCGCCTGCCGCGGCGGCGTATTGCATGAGAGCCAGGCCCACCCCGCCAAAGCCATGGATCACCACCCATTCACCAGGTTGGATCGCGGCCAACTTACCGGCGTGCACCGCCGTTGAGCCCGCGCAGCCCAGGGGGGCGGCTTGGGTCAACGATAAGCTATCGGGCAGCGGCACGCAGTTTCGCGCGCGCACCACCAAATACTCGGCATAACCGCCGTCGGAGGTGAAACCGGGCTGAGCGGCTGGCTGTGGGCAAAGCTGTTCGTCACCACGCAGACAATACCGGCAGTCTCCGCAGCCCTGATAATAATAGACCACGACCCGCTGACCGAGCCGGCGGGCGTCAACACCGGCCCCCAGGGCGTCGACGACGCCGGCGATCTCGTGTCCGACCGTGAAGTCGCGCTTGCCGAGGTCCAGCAAGCCGTCGCGCAGATGCAATTCTGTGCGGCACACGCCGCAGGCGGCGACCTTGACCCGTACCTGCCCTGGACCCGGCGACGGAATGGCGACGGCGCGCATCTGGAATTTTTGACGCGGGCCGAGATAGCGAACCGCCTGCATCAGGGCGTCAGTCTGGGTCACGAGCGTTCTCTACAAGCTGATCGATGGTTCATTAGCCGGCGGCCGGGCCGCCGTTGGCCAAGGCGCTTCTGCCTGCGTCCCAGAACGCCGCCTCCAACCGAACGGCTTGGCGAAAGTGGCGCAGGAGCGAGGGGTAGCGGGCGTCGCCGCCATGGCTTTGGGCGACGTCCTCCAACTGGGCCAGTCCCTCGCGGACGAGGTCGTTGTAGTCCGCGCCGCCATAGGTTTCGATCCAGTCCCGATAGGGATGGCCCTCCCGCACGAAGCTGGCGTCGCCGATGAGACTGAGGCCGATCTCTCCGTAGCCGGCCAGGCAGGCCGACAGGGTGACCAGAAGATCCAGCATGTCGCCCGTCTGGGCGCGGTCCAGAATATAACGACCATAGGCCAGGGTCTCGATTGACTCCTCGGCCGTCGCGAGGTCCGCTTGCGACACGCCGGCCGCCGCCAACTGCTGGCGATGCAGGGACATCTCGTTGTTCAGTAGGCCCGAGACGATGTGCGCCGCGCCGCGCATCTGATCGACCGTGTCGCTCTTGTAGATCAGCAGCGCATAGGCCCGCGTATAGTGGATCAGGTACAGGTAATCCTGGACCATCCAGGCCAGGAACTCATCACGCGGTAGCGACCCGTTCGCCAGTTGGCGCACGAACCGATGGTTGACATAGGCCTCCCAATCGGCCCCTGCGCCTCTCCGCAGCCGGCCATAGAGCGTATCGACGGCGAAGGGCATGGCGTGATCGAAGTCGAAAGCCATCAAAGCGGCTCAGCAAACGCACGTTTGAGGAAGGGGAGCAGCGCCGCATCGAACGCCGCCGGTTGTTCGAAATAGGGGCAATGATTAGCCTCGGGGATAATGACGAGGTCTGGGCCGCCCAAGGCCTCTTGGCACTGATGGCCAACGGATAAAGGCACGGCCTTGTCCTCCGCGCCCCAGATCAACATCATCTTGTCCGGCGGGAAGAGCGCGCGGCACTTGGCGGCGACATAGTCGTTGGCGATGCCGTCGACGAGGTAATCGCCCATACGGCCGAACACCTCGATGGCGCCGGGCGCGGTATTGATTCGCCATTCCTCCTCGATCAGCGCCTCGGTGACCAGGCTCGGATCGTGAAACACAAAGTTCAGCTTTCCGCTGAACTGCTCGCGCCTTGAGGCCCGCACGTTGCGGCTGATGGTTTCGGCGACGGCGCGATCGATCGGCGTCACACCGAGCGCCCCGACCAGAACCAGGGCGCGAACCCGCTCGGGCGAGCTGCAGCCGGCATAGGCGACGATGTGGGCGCCGAGCGATGTGCCGACCAGAACGCCATCGGCCACGCCTAAGGCGTCCATCACCGCCAGCGCATGGCCAGCTAAGGCCGGCACGTCGCCGGGGCCGTGGGGTTCCTTGCTGGCGAACCCGTGGCCAGGGAGATCCCAGGTTATTGCACGGTAGCCCTGATCGGCGATCCGCTCGACCGTCGTCCGCCATCGATCGGCGCGCGCGCCCAGGCCATGGGAGAACAGGACGGCCGGCCCTGCGCCCGCTTCGATGATCCGTGTTACGCCGACGCCCACGGCGAGGGGATAGCTGATCGACTGCATCTCAGTCTCCCGAGGGTGCGGGGTTGGAGGGCGCGGGTGTGGCGGGGGATCGTCTGGCCGCCACGGCCTCGATTTCCATGAGCGTGCCTTCGCCAATCAATCCGGCGACCTGGACCAGGGTGCTCGCGGGCCGGTGAGCGCCAAAGACGCGCTGGCGGACGGCGCTCAGGGCCGCCCGGTCGTCGAGATTCACCAGATAGATCGTCAACTTGGCCACGTCGCCGAGGTCTGCGCCCGCGCTGGCCAGGATAAGGGCGAGGGTCCTGAAGATATGCTCCGCCTGGGCCGTCGGATCGCCCGCGCCGACCAGGGCGCCATCTTCGTCCAGGGCCAAAAGGCCGGAAACGAAGATCTGATCGCCCAGCAGCGTGGCGTGCGCGTAGGGGCCGACCGGCGCCGCCAGGCCTTCGACGTCCAGTTCTTTGACGAGCCCGGCCATCAGATCGGCGTGGCCAAGAGCGTGGGGATTGCGCCGGTGTCGACGACCACGATCTGACGTTGGATGCGCAAGCCATCGTCGGTATCGACCAGGTCAAGCTCATAGCGCCCGACGCTGAACAGGCGCGAGTCGCCCTCCTGATTGGACTGGAACAGCGAATAGGCGGCGGTGGCTTGGATCGGCTCAGCCCCCTCGCGGGTCGCCCGCACCAGGCCGATGACGTGGCAGTCGCGGTGGATGTTGTAGATGTTGGCTTCGCGCAGCGAAAAGATCCGGTCGCGGAGCATGTCCTTGTTATCGCAGAGCATAAGGGACAGCGGCAGGTTCTGGTCGCGGTTCTCGCGGCTGACGATTTCGTAGCGACAGTCCTCGGCGAAGAGCTCCACCCAGGCCTCCAACCGGTCATCGTCCAAAAATCGACCATAGGTTTCGACCAGGTCATGGACCCGAAACCAAAGGTCGATGGGCACGATCATTGCGGCGCCCCTGGGGTGACGCCCATCAGCTTGCAGTAATGCAGCCAGAAGCCGCGCATCGGCACGTCGCTAATCAGATTTTCCTGATCCTTGATGGGCCCACGCCCCCCGAATTCGACGACGGAGTGGCGGTCGCCGTCACGCACGATGGCGCGGTGGACCAGTTCGACCGCCTCCCCGTCCTCCATCGAGACCAGCCCGGCCGGCCCGGCCAGATTGGCCTTGCGGAGCCGATGACGCGCCAGCGCCTCGTCATCGTCCTCATAGCCAAAGAAGGTCGAGACGATATCGAACTCGTCGGCCGAGCGGGTGCGTATCTGGCGAACGGCGAGCGTATTGCCGATCTGCTGCAGGGCGCCGCCAGGAAACAGGGAGGAAATGGCCAGGGTCAGGTCGTCAGGAAACTCTTTGAAATATCGTAGCATCGATGGATCGCGCAGTTTGATCTTCATATCGCCCCGGCCGGTGTCGCCGTAACCGGCCCCCGCCGGCGTCTCGGCTTCGGCCTCCGACCGTCCGCCTTGAGCGGCCCATGACAGGTTGTGCTTGCCGTCGGCGTCCATCTTCGCGCCGCCCGTCCCGCTCAGGCGCGCTATGCCGAAGGTGATCTGAAACATGTGCAACAGCCCGCCGTGATTGGGGTCGCGCAGATTGTCGGTGTAGAGCTTCCAGTTGCCGAAGATTCGTTGCCGCTGATAGCCAAGCACGCGGATCGGCTTATGGAACAGGCGCTGGATCTGGTGCGTGAACAGCGGCCCGAGATAGGCCTCCAGCGGTTCGGTCTCCTCCGAGAAGGTCCCAAAGATCACGCCGTTCAAGATCGCGACCCGCACGGTCTCCAGACCGTGCTCCGCCTTGTCGAAATCCGGCGGCAGGCCCCCGGCGCCGTTCAGACCCTTCTGGAACGGCACGCCGACCAGCTTTCCGGTCAGATCGAACGACCACTGATGATAGCAGCAGGTATGGACCTTGCAGTTGCCGTGAAGGGCGCGCTGCACGGTCGAGCCGCGATGGGCGCATCGGTTGACCATCGCGTGAACCGAGCCGTCCTTGGCGCGATTGACGATCACGGGCGTGTCGCCCACGGCCACGACGCGAAAATCGCCGGGCTGGGGAATTTCAGCCTCCAGGGCCAAGACGTTCCAAACGGGTCCGCGAAAAATCAGCCGCTGTTCGAGAGCGTAGATTTCCGCGTCACGGTACAGGCCATAGGGTATGCGACTGCAGTCCGCCTCTGGAAACGTGTAGGTCGCCTGGTCGTGTCCGCGAAGCGTCGCCGTCATGCCAGTTCCTGGGGCAGGTTCTGGACGCTCGGCGCCCGGTGCAGGGGCGAGGAACGGGTATAGACCCTATTCCACATGCCTTGGGACGCCTCCGACGGGTGGCGCGGAATCTCGGTGGGGAAGTCCGGCAGGCTGACCAGCTTGCCGTTCATCCAAACCTCCAGGAACCGCTCGCGCGCCTCCAATTGGCTGATGTCTGCAAGCGGGTCGCCGTCGAAGACAACGAAATCCGCCATCTTGCCGGGCGCCAGACTGTCGAAGTCCTTGCCGTCGCGCAGCAGGCGTCGGTTGCTGGATGTGGCCATACGCAAGACATCGGCCGCGTCCAAGCCGACATATTTCATCATCATAGCCAGTTCGCGGGCGGAGAATTCGCCGTAAGGCGTCACGGCGAAGCCCGTTTCAGAGCCGCTCAGGAACGGGATCCCCGCCTCATGGGCGCGGCGAAGCCGGACGCTCGCGGCGGCCAGCTCCCGCCTTTGGATGTTGGGCCACCAGTCATAGGACGGATCGTCAGGCTGGGCGTATTCGATATTGTTGACCAGCAGCATCAGCGAAGGACAGATCGAGCAGCCTTCGCCGGCGGCCGCGCGGATGCCTTCGTCGTCGATGCGCGACGCGTGATAGATGATATCGACCCCGGCGCGGGCGGCGTAGAGCGCGCCTTCACGTCCGCGGACATGGACGGCTACCTTGCGACCGAGCCGGTGGGCCTCGCGGACCATGGCGGTCGTTTCTTCTTGAGTGAAGGCCGCGATCAAGCCGCCGGAGTTGCCGCCCTGGGTCCCATCCATGGCGATCTTGATCACATCCACCGTGTCCTTGGTCTGCTCACGGATCGCCTCGATCGCTTCGGGCATCGAGCGAACCAGGCGACCTGTCGAGCAGGGG
>Ga0116226_10001405_pt1 | contig 20847 bp, 23 predicted proteins | sample S1TSphfallax_FD_89692 | JGI IMG/M metagenome (GOLD analysis project Ga0116226, IMG submission 89692) | Host-associated microbial communities from peat moss isolated from Minnesota, USA - S1T2_Fa - Sphagnum fallax MG | ecosystem: Host-associated > Plants > Peat moss > Unclassified | place: USA... | reverse complement strand
GGTGAGGTATTCGTCCAGCAGTTCGCGGCGCATGATGTACATGTTGGCGAAGTAGCAGCGCTGCAGTTCGAAAAAGATGCGGTTGGGGTGGGTGAGGAAAAAGCGGTTTTCGCGCACGGATTCTACCAGGATTTCCCAGCAGTCCGGGTCGTGGAATTGCTTCCATTGGGCTGCGATGTTTTCGTCGTTGGCTTTGGGCGTGATGATGTCGAAATTGACGAGCCAGGATTTGACGCGGGCGATGGACGCGGCGTCGAAGGAGCGGCGCATGGCGAGGTATTTGGCGAAATCGGTGGAGTTGCGGCGGAGGCCGGCGATGTGGAAGGCGGCGAAATGGTGGCGGAGGGCGAGAAGTTCGGGGAAGGAGGATTCGATTTCGGCGGCTGGCAGGGGGTCGATGAAGAAGGGACGGCGGTAATGCTCGAAGCCGATATAGTCGTATTCACCAAGCAGGTTTTTCCAGACGAAGTATTGGTGGCGGAGTTCGGCGTAGAGATTGTCGCCGGCGATGTTGAGGCCGTTCAGGTCCGACATGAAGGCGCCGTCCTCAGGTGCGGGGATGTTGGAGACGAGGGTTTGGAAAATTTCCGTGTTGCAGGTGAAGGTGGGGCGTAGATGGTGGCAGGAGAATATTTTTAGGCGCATGTCCGCAGGATAGGGGGGGATTGTTAAGGAATGGCTGCCAGCGGGGGATTAAGGGGTATCCGCAGATGACGCAGATGGCCGCAGATGATGGGGATGGGTTCTAATCTGGCGTTGTTTGTGCTAGTTTGTGGAAGGTTGTTGACGCCGTATGTTTTCGTGCCGGGGGGAGATTTATGAAGACTTTAATTGTGCAAATTAAATGTAAGCTGGGCGAGGCTTATGATGTGGCGGCGTTTGTGGTGGATAACGTGGCGCAGTGCCAGATTTATTCGATTTCAGGGCAATATGATTTGCTGGCGATTGTGAATTTGGAAGACGAGGTTGATCCTGGCGTGTTTGTCAACAAAAGGTTGCATTGCGTGCCGGGGATTGTGGAGACGAATACGATGATTGCGTTTAATGCGTTTACGCCTTCGGGGAAGGTTTAGGGGTGGTTGCTTAGGCGTGAGGGCGGCTGGTAGGTTGGATGGCCGGCGAATTTGGCTGGGGGAGGCGCATTAACTGATTGACTGGTCGGTCATAGGGGGTAAAAAAATGGAATGAAATCAAGGGGAAAAATTATAAATCGATTGAGCGGTCGGTTAATTAATGAAATATTGGTTTGGTTTCTGTGGGTCAATTGAAATATTTTGTGGTTTTGAGTGTTGGTTTTGGAATTAAGTTTTTGTGGCTGGTTTTTTATTTTTTGGACAGGTTTTTTGGCTGTGGTGGCTTATGCCAAGCGGCTGGGTTTTGGCCCATCGCGAGGGAGCGGATGCTGAGACAAAGTCGTGGATGCCAGCATTCGCTGGCATGACGGGGAGGGGGCTGGCTTATACCAAGCCGCGTTGTCCTTGACTCGTCTGCGATCTCTGATTTGTGGCGCCGAAGTCGTGGATGCCAGCATTCGCTGGCATGACGGGGAGGGGGCTGGATTAGTTTTCGGCGAATGCGGCTAGGAGGCGGGCTTGGGCGCGCATGCCGCGGTGGAAGCAGGCGAGGTCGAATTTTTCGTTGGGGGAGTGGATGGCGTCGTCGTCTAGGCCGAAGCCGGCGAGGAGGGTGTCTAGGCCGAGCTGGGTTTTGAAGATTTCGACGACCGGGATGGAGCCACCGCCACCGATGAGTGCCGGGGGTTTGCCGAATTCGGCGGCGAGGGCGGATTGGGCGGCGCGCATGAAGGGGGCGTCTAGCGCGACGGCGAAGCCGGGGGCGGCGCCGGAGAGTTTGAAGGTTGGTTTGGCGTCTTGGGGCAGGCGTTCCGTGACGAAGGTTTTGAAGTTTTCGAGGATTTGTGAGGCGTTTTGGCCGGGGACGAGCCGGAAGGTGAGTTTGGCAGTGGCGGTGGAGGGGATGACGGTTTTGGTGCCCTCGCCCTGGTAGCCGCCGAAAATGCCGTTGATCTCGGCGGTGGGTCGGGCCCAGAGCTGGGCTAGGGCGGTTTGGTTTTTTTCGCCGGCGGGGTGGGCGAGGCCGACCTCGCCGAGGAATTCTTCTGGCGAAAAGCCTAGGTTGCTCCAGGAGGTTTGCAGAGTTTCCGGGATCGGGGCGATGCCGTCGTAGAAGCCGGGGATTTGGATTTTTCCCTCGGAGTCGTGCAGCTGGCCGAGGATTTTTGTGAGGGCGGTGATGGGGTTTTGGGCGATGCCGCCGTACAGGCCGGAATGCAGGTCGCGCGAGGGGCCGGTGATGGTGAGCTCGGCGGCGGCGAGGCCGCGCAATGTGGCGGTGATGGCGGGGGTTTCAAAGTTCCACATGTTGGTGTCGGCGACCAGAACGAAATCCGCGGCGAGGTTGGCGCGTTCGTTGGTGAGAAGCTCGATGAGGGAGGGGCTGCCGCATTCTTCCTCGCCTTCGAGCAGGATGGTGAGGCGGACGGGGAGGGTGCCGGTGGTGGTGAGGTGGGCGCGGCAGGCTTCGAGGAAGCTGACGACCTGGCCTTTGTCGTCCACCGCGCCGCGGGCGACGATTTTTTTGCCGCGGGGGCCGTCGACGAGTTTTGGGTCGAAGGGGTCTGAGTGCCAGAGATTGAGGGGGTCGGCGGGCTGGACGTCGTAGTGGCCGTAGAACAGGATATGGGGTTTTTCCGGGCCGGCCTGGTGGTGCTGGGCGATGACGCCGGGCAGGCCGGCGGTTTCGGAAATTCGGGCTTCAAAACCCATGCCGGCGAGGGTGTCGCGCGCCCATTGGGCGGCCTTGCGGCAGTCGGCGGCGTGAGAGGACTGGGCGCTGATGCTGGGGATTCTGAGGAATTCGAAGAGGCGGGCGAGGGAGTCGTCCAGGTTGCTGTCGATATGGCGTAAAACTTCGTCGAGCATGGTTAAAACAGTCCTGATCCGGTGATGCCGCCATAGACGCCGAGGCCGGCGGTGAGGGTGGCGGTGCCGATCACCACCCATCTGTACCAGCCTTTTAGGCGCACATTGGCGGGTAGGGCGAAAATGGCAAGGGCGATGAGGAAGCCGAGCACCATGGGGAGGAGCAGGGCGTTCATGACCTCGACGGCGATGTTCATGAAGACGAGGTTGGGGACGATGGCAACCAGGATGGCGCCGGCGATGACGCAGCCGGCGTAGACGCCGTAGAACCATTTGGCTTCCAGCGGGTGGTCTTCCAGCGAGCGGCGGTAGCCGGAGACTTCACCAAGGCCCCAGGCCAAAGCGAGGGAGGCGACGATGGAGGCGACCATGCCGGCGCCGATGACGCCGGCGCCGAACACGGCCTTGCCGATGGTGACGCCGAGGAAGGGGATGAGGGCGTTGGCCATGTCCCCCACCGAATTCAAGCTGGCGTTGGGGTTGTGCTTGCCGATGGTGGCCGCTGCGGCGATGAGGACGGCGGCCATGACGAGCTGGGTGATGATGGCGCCGATGGCCGTGTCCCACCGGGCGAGCGGCAGGTCCGATGGTTTTAGGCGCTTATCGGCGACGGCGGATTGCTGATAAAAAACCATCCAGGGCATGATGACGGCGCCGATATTGGCGGCGACGAGGTAGACGTATTGGGAACTGCCGAGGGCTGGCCGCAGGGCGCCGGCGGCCATTTCCGTGAGGCTGGGATGGGCGAGGTAGGCGACCAGGAAGAAGGAAAATTCGAACAGGCCGAGGAGGATGGCGACACGCTCCACCCGGCGGTAGGAGCCGGTGAGGACGACAACCAGGAGGAAAAAGGCCGAGACGGCGACCGTGGCGGCGCGGGGGATGCCGTAGATTTCTCCGACGCCGGCCACACCTGAGAATTCCGTGAGGATGGCGCCGATGGTGGCGACGCTGAGGCCGGCGGCCGAGAGCCAGGCCCAGGATTTGCCGAAATGGTCGCGGATGAGCTCGCCATGGCCTTTGCCGCTGTAGATGCCGAGGCGGACGGTGAGTTCCTGGACCACATAGAGGATGGGCATGAGGAGGAATTGGAGGAGGAGAAGGCGATAGCCCCATGCGACGCCGGATTGGCCCGCGGTGATGATGCTGCCGACGTCGGTGTCCGCCAGCATGACGACGATGCCGGGGCCGGCGACGGCGAGAAAGCGGGCGAGGCGGCCGCGCTGGGCTGGGCGGGCGAGGGTTTGGGACAAAGACACGCTCTCTAACTAAGAATGATTTGCAATTGCAGCGTGAGGTTTACGGGGTTTTGGGTTTTGGTCAATGGCGGTGGCGGGGGCTTATCCTTGATTTGTGTCGAAGCCTAAACCACAAGGCGGTTATGGAGCCGGTGCCCGAGATTTTGCTGTATAATACCCGGACGCGGGCGAAGGCGCCGTTTGTGCCGCTGGAGGCGGGGCATGTGCGGCTGTATTTGTGTGGGACCACGGTTTATGATTTGGCGCATATCGGCAATGCGCGGAATGTGGTGCTGTTTGATATTCTGGTGCGGCTGCTGCGGCGGGTTTTTGCGCGCGTGACGTATGTGCGGAATATTACGGATATTGATGATAAGATTAATGCGCGCGCGGCGGCGACGGGGGAGAGCATTGGCGAGATAACCGCGAAGACGGCGGCGGCTTATGAGGCGGATATGGCGGCGTTGTATGCGCTGCCGCCGGATGTGGAGCCGCGGGCGACGGGGCATATTGCGGAGATTATCGATATCGCCGAGCGGCTGATTGCGAATGGTCATGCCTATGAGGCGGAGGGGCATGTTTTGTTCGCGGTGAAGTCTGACCCGGATTATGGGAAATTTTCTGGGCGGTCGCTGGAGGATTTGCTGGCGGGGGCGCGGGTGGATGTGGCGCCGTATAAGCGGGATGCGGGGGATTTTGTGTTGTGGAAGCCTTCCACGCCGGATTTGCCGGGGTGGGATAGCCCGTGGGGGCGGGGGCGGCCGGGGTGGCATATTGAGTGCTCGGCGATGGCGTATAAGCATTTGGGGGCGGATTTTGATATTCATGGGGGTGGGGATGATTTGATTTTTCCGCATCATGAGAATGAGATTGCGCAGTCTTGCTGCGCGTTTCCCGGGTCGCGGTTTGCGAATGTTTGGCTGCATAACAGGATGTTGCAGCTGAATGGCGAGAAGATGAGCAAGTCGTTGGGGAATTTTTTGACGGTGAGGGAGGCGTTGAAAATGGCGCCGGGGGAGGCGATTCGGCTGATGCTGATTCGGGCGCATTATAGGTCCACGCTGGATTTTTCCGAAGGCGGGTTGGTGGAGGCGAAGAAGGAGCTGGACCGGTTTTACCGGGCGATTGAGGCGCATCCGGGGGCGGTGGCGGCGACGCAAGTGCCGGATGAGATTTTGGTGCCGTTATGCGATGATTTGAATACGCCACTGGCGATCGCTGGGTTGCATGTGCTGGCGGATGCGGCGATTGCGGGTGATGCGCAGGCGGCGGCTGGATTGTTGGCGGCGGGGCGGATTTTGGGGCTGCTGAATGTGACGCCGGCGGAATGGTTTCGTGGCGATGCGGATTCTGATGGGATTGAGGCGCTGATTGAAGAACGGCGGGCGGCGCGGGCGGCGAAGAATTTTGGCCGGGCTGATGAAATACGGAAGATGCTGGAGGGGCAAGGCATTTTGCTGGAAGACAACGCGGCGGGAACGACCTGGCGGAAGCTTTGACCGGGCGCGATGGAGGGGCGGAGCTGGTGGCGATTGAGCCTTCGCCGGTGGTGATTTTGGTGCGGCCGCAGCTGGCGGAGAATATTGGGGCGGTGGCGCGGGCGATGGGGAATGGGGGTTTGTTTCATTTGCGTCTCGTGGCGCCGCGGGATGGGTGGCCGCAGGAGCGGGCGTGGCGGATGGCGTCCGGTGCTGACCGGATTCTGGATGCGGTGACGGTGCATGAGAGCGTGGCGGCGGCGGTTGGGGATTTGCATCGGGTTTTTGCGACGTGCCCGCGGCCGCGGCATATTATCAAGCCGGTGCTGACGGCGCGGGGGGCCGCGGCGGAGTTGCATGCGGTGGGCGCGCGGGGGCTGCGGGCGGGAGTGTTGTTTGGGCCGGAGCGGGCGGGGTTGGATAATGATGATATTGCGTGCGCGGATTCTTTGATTCGGTATGATTTGAATCCGGGGTTTATGTCGTTGAATCTGGCGCAGGCGGTGATGATTTTGGGGTATGAGTGGTATGTTTCGCGGGAGCCTGAGGCTTTGCCTCGGACTTTTCAGACCAACGAGACGGGGGTTGCGACGAAGGGGGAGCTGGAGAATTTTTTGGGGCATTTGGTGCGGGCTTGCGATGCGAGCGGGTTTTTGAAGAATCCGCAGAAGCGGCCTGGGATGGTGCGGAATATACGGCATTTTTTTCAGCGCGGGGAGGTGACGAGGCAGGAGCTGAATACGCTGCATGGGATTGTGACGGAGCTGGGGCGTAGAGCTAACTAACGTCGCGTTTTGGATATTGGGTTTAATGGCCGGACATTGTGAGACCGAGATAGGCGGTGTTGTTGGCGTAGTCGATGAACACGCGGTGGGTGGCCAGATAGTCCTCGCCGATCACGGAGGGTATTTGGATCGCGGCATGCGTGTTGGCGACTTGCAGCCAGACGTTTGAGAAGCTCTCGGCGCCGATGGTGACGTTGGAGAACTGATCGAATTTTCCTGGGATCGATTTGCCGTTGATCCCCTCAATGTTCGGGGTTTCGGACGTGGAGACGGATTGTGGCGTGATGCCGGCCTTGTCGAGATCGGCCTGTTGCAGCAGGGTTGAGTAGGCGCCGCTATCGAGTATTACCTGGATGTTTTGCCCGTTGATTTGGTAGGGTAGGAGCGGCGCCCCCACATCTGACAGGGTAAAGCTTTCCACGTCGTAGTCGCCGGGCCAGGGCGCCTGATGTTGCGCGCAATCGGACGGCGCGAATAGGGTGATTTGATTCGATGGCAGGTCCCACGCGACGTTGAAGGGTGAGAGAACATCCTCGCCAATGATCCCATCGACCAGCGGGTGCCCGGGGGTGCCGTTGCCGCCGAAATTGGAGATGATCATGGCGTCGTCGTGCAGCTTGGTCTGGCCGACCATGATGTCTTCCAGGATCGCCTTATTTTCACTCATGTCGCCGGAAACGCCCGAAGCTGTGATGTCGAAATTGCGGGTGCCGACGAGGTTCAGGCGGTCATAGGCAGCGGGCGTGAGAATGGAATCGCCGTCGCCGCTATCGACCATCATGCGCAGAGGGTGGCCGGCGATGGTGATGGTGACCACGGGTATGTGGCCGGGCAAATAGGTGACCGGCATGACGGCGGCGACCGTGAAATCGCAGGTTGAGGCGGAGGTGCCGGGTGGGGCGCAGGACGGCAAGGCCAGGAGCAGGGCGAAGGGGGCGAGGCGGATGATTTGACGCATTGTTAGAGTTTACTGGAACGGAACGAATCCGCAATATGAAATCGCGGGAGCGGCGGTATTTCGCGGGTTTCGCGGTGGGGCTGGATGGGTTACATGCTGCCGGCATGACGCGCGGGGAGAGATTCAGCTACTGGTTGCAGGCGTTTTTGGCGCGGGTGTTGATGGGCGGGTTGGGGTTTTTGCCGCTGGATGCGGCGTCTTGGGTTGGGGGGGGTTTGGCGCGGGGGGTGGGGCCGTGGACAGGGGCGCATAAGACGGCGGCGCGGAATTTGCGGCTGGCGTTTCCGGAGAAGGGTGAGGCGGAGATTGCGGGGATTTTGCGGGAGATGTGGGATAATATCGGGCGGACGATGGCGGAGTATCCGCATCTGGCGCGGCTGACGCATGAGGTGGGGCGGGTGGAGATTTTTGACCCGGGGGGAGTGGGGGTAAGGATGCGCGATGATGGGGTTGGGGGGTTGTTGATTGGGATGCATGGGGGGAACTGGGAGCTGTCCGCGCTGCCGGGGCACCGGGCGGGGGTGCGGGCGCGGCATTTTTATAGGGCACCGAATAACCCGTATGTGGATGCGATGCTGGCGCGTTACCGGGCGGCGATTGGGGCGGAAGGGTTTATCCGCAAGGGCGGGGCGGGGGCGCGGGAGGCGCTGAAATTGCTGAAGGGGGGCGGGCATATTGGGATGCTGGTGGACCAGAAGCAGGATGAGGGGATTGCCGTGCGGTTTTTTGGGCGGGATGCGATGACGACCACCGCCCCGGCGGCGTTCGCGCGGCGGATGAATTTGCCGATTGGGGCGGCGCGGGTGGTGCGGCTGAAGGGGGCGCATTTCCATGTGTTTGTGGAGGAGGTGCGGGTGGAGAGGACGGAGGATATGGAAGCCGATATTGTTGCGACGACCGGGCGGATTTCGGCGATGATTGAGAGGTGGATACGGGAGTATCCGGAGCAGTGGTTTTGGGTGCATCGAAGGTGGAAGAAGGGGTAAGACAGAGCGTTTGGCGCCGCTTCTGGATTGAGGGTTGGCTATTTTTCCAGCGACGCCAGCAACGTCGCGAGCGGCAAATATAGCGACATCGGGCGGCTGCTGTAGGGCCGGAAGCCAAGATGTTCATAGAATGAAGCTGCCTGCTCATCCTTTGCGTCAACGATGATCGCAAAAACGGCTTGCGCGGACATCGAGCATTTGCGCGCCGCATCCATGATCAGGGCGCCGCCGAGCCCCCTGCCTCGGAATTTTTCATCGACGGCCAGCCGGCCGATCAGAGACGCGGGAAGCACCCCATAGCGGGGAAGTTTCTTGCGCTCTGGCTCTGGGATGTCGAGCAACGGGACACTGCTTGCGGCGAGTGTGTAATAGGCGGCAATGTTTCCGGCGCCATCGCGGGCGACGAAGCAATTGCTGACGCGCCGGCGAATGTCTTGGGAGGCGAATTCGTGCAAATAACGGTCGAGCGGCGCTACGCCGGAAGAAAACGCCTTGCGGCCAAGACCGGAGCCGAGTGGTTCAACTGTAAACTCAAGCGTCACACGGCGCCCTTGATGAGTTGACGATAGGACGTTGCCGCCCGCTTCATCGCCTCATTTGGCGGTGGCGGATTCAAAATGGCCTCGGCAAGGGCACGCTGATCGCCGACCGACAGGCGGATGATCTGGGCTTCCTCGAGGGTGCGGTTCGCCTCCGCCTGCGCCGCCGCGACGATAAAATCGCTGACGCTACGGCCTTGCAGTTCGGCCGCGCGCTTCACGACGGCGAGCGCGTCAGGGGTGATGCGCGCTTCGATGCGGGCGGTGCGGTGTGGTTCTTGTGGCATGATGAGCCTCACTTTCTGACCTAATTGTACGGCAATTTGACGGACAATTCAAGGCAAATCAGAACGAGGGGTTTCACCGAAGTCGGAAGAAAGAAGCGCTTTTTTGAAAAAAAGTAACTGCTTGCTTAACTTTCTGACTCAATGAAACCCGATCACGCTCTCACTTCAATACTCACCGGCACATGATCCGAAGGCTGCGTCTTCGCACGCTCGGATTTGTGGATTTCGATTTTCGTCAGCCGCTCCGCCGGGCGCGGCGAGAGCAAATGGTGGTCGATGCGTAGGCCGATGTTGCGGTCCCAGGCGCCGGCTTGGTAGTCCCAGAAGGTGTAGAGGGTTTCGGTGGGGTGGAGGGCGCGCAGGGCGTCGGTGAGGCCGGTCCAGAGGAGGGCGTGGAAGGCGTTGCGGGTTTCGGGGCGGATGAGGGCGTCGCCAGCGGGGAGGGCGCGGGGGGCAAAATCGGCGTCGGTGGGACAGACGTTGTAGTCGCCGGCGAGGATGAAGTCTTGGTCGGAGTCCAGGAGGGATTGGGCGTGGGCGCGCAGCGCGGCCATCCATTCTAGTTTGTAGGCGTAGCCGGAGTCGCCGCCGCTGTTGCCGTTGGGGAGGTAGAGGTTGCCGATGGTGAGGTTTTCGGTGCGGATTTCGATGTAGCGGGAATGGGAGTCGGCTTCGGTCATGAAGGGGAGTTTGCGGTGGGTGATTTCGACGGGGGTTTTGTGGAGGATGGCGACGCCGTTATAGGTTTTTTGTCCGACGATGGCGGATTGGTAGCCTAGGTTGGCGAAGGTGAGGGCGGGGAATTGGTGTTCCTCGCATTTGATTTCCTGGAGGAGGAGGAAGTCTGGTTGTTCTCGGATGAGGAAGTCGGCGACGTGGGATTCCCTCGTGCGAACGGAGTTTACGTTCCAGGTCGTGATTTTCATCGGTATGGCTTACTCCGTATGATTTATACCGGATAGCCTGGTGTCTGGCTTAGGGCGACGTCCAGAATGTTGGGGGAAAGTCGTGGATGCCAGCATTCGCTGGCATGACGGGGAGGGGGCGGTATTAGTCGATGGAGAAGGAGGTGCCGCAGCCGCAGGAGGAGGTGGCGTTGGGGTTTTGGACGGCGAAATGGGCGCCCATCAGGGTGTCTTTGTAGTCGAGTTCGGCGCCGGCCAGGAGGTCTAGGCTGACGGGGTCGACGAAGACGGTGGCGCCGGACGATTCGATGACGAGGTCGTCGGGGTTTTGGGCGGCGGTGAGGTCGAATTTGTACTGGAAGCCGGAGCAGCCGCCGGCGAGGACTTCGACTCGGAGGGCTTTGGCCGTGGGTTCGGACTGCAGGATGGTGGCGACCTGGCGGGCGGCGGGGGCGGTGAGGCGGAAGGGGGCTTTGGCTTCGAGTGTTTCGCTCATGCATGGGTATATAGCTGGTTCGGGCCTTGGATTGAAGGGCCGGGGCTTGTAGGACGGTGGGCATGAACCTTGCCCCTTATGCGGTCCAGGCGGCGGAGACGCGCGGCCGGCGGTTTGCCGAGGCGGAAGCGGATGACCGGACGCCGTTTCAGCGGGACCGGGACCGGGTGGTTCATGCGACGGCGTTTCGGAAGTTGCAGTATAAGACGCAGGTGTTTGTGACGCGGGAGGGGGATTTTTATCGGACGCGGCTGACGCATTCGCTGGAGGTGGCGCAGATTGCGCGATCGATTGCGAGGCGGCTGAGGCTGGATGAGGACCTGACTGAGGCGCTGGCGCTGGCGCATGATCTGGGGCATCCGCCGTTTGGGCATGCGGGGGAGACGGGGCTTAATGAGGCGCTGGGGGCGTTTGGGGGGTTTGACCATAACGCGCAGAGTTTCCGGGTGGTGACGCACCTCGAGCATAAGTATGCGGCGTTTGATGGGTTGAATCTGTCTTGGGAGTGTTTGGAGGGGCTGGCGAAGCATAATGGGCCGGTGGTGGGGGCGGGGGGGTATATCGCGGCGTACGATCGGGAGTTTGGGTTGGATTTGGAGCGGCAGCCCTCGGCGGAGGCGCAGGTGGCGGCGCTGGCGGATGATATCGCCTATAATGCGCATGATCTGGATGACGGGCTGCGGGCTGGGCTGTTTGGGATGGACGATGTGGCGGGGCTGCCGGTGGTGGGGGAGGCGCTTTCCGTGGCGCGGGGGCTTACGGATGAGCCGAAGCGGGTGCGGAATGAAATGTCGCGGCGGATTATTCATGCGTTGATTGGGGATGTGGTGGGGGAGAGTGAGCGGCGGTTGGGGGAGCTGGCGCCGCGGCGTGCGGATGCGGTGCGGGGGGCGGCGGGGCCGGTGATTGGGTTTTCGGAGGGTATGGCGGCGGCGAACCGGGCGTGTAAAACGTTTTTGTTTCAGAATATGTATCGGCATTGGCGGGTGAACAGGATGGCGCATAAGGCGCAATTGGTGACGAAAAATCTGGCGGCATTGTTGTTGGAGCGGCCGGATTTGTTGCCGGGTGAATGGCGTGGGCGGGCGGGTGCTGGGGGGAGCGCGCGGGCGGCGGAGGTGGTGCGGGATTATGTGGCGGGGATGACGGATCGGTACGCGATGGAAGAGTATGCGCGGCTGACTGATCCGAATGTGGCGAGTTGAGTATGTTTCTTTTGATTGGTTTGTGATGACTGAAAACCTGTTCGCCACTGTTCGTTCCTGGGTATTGGACGATATTTTGGTTTTTTTGCCGAGCTTGCCGGAGGAGTTGTGCGCCAGGATTGAGGTGACGCCGACGAGGGAGGCGGCGCATGGGGATATGGCGAGTAATGCGGCGTTGGTGGCGGCGAAGGCGGCGGGGATGGCGCCTCGTGTGATTGCGGAGCGGCTGGCGGAGAGGCTTTCGGCTCGGGCGGAGGTGGCGCGGGCGGAGGTGGCGGGGCCGGGGTTTGTGAATGTGACGCTGGAGGCGGGGGTTTTGCTGGGGCAGATTCCGGTGATTCTGGCGGCGGGGGAGGCGTATGGGACGGGGGCGAAGAAGGCTGGGTTGGTGAATGTGGAGTATGTTTCGGCCAATCCGACGGGGCCGTTGCATGTGGGGCATTGCCGGGGGGCGGTGGTGGGGGATGCGCTGGCTAATTTGCTGCAAAAGGCGGGGTTTGCGGTGACGAAGGAGTTTTATGTGAATGATGCGGGGGCGCAGGTGGTGGCGTTGGCGCGGTCGGTTTATTTTCGGTACTTGGAGGCGTTGGATTTGCCGGGGAAGGCGGCGGCGTATGCGGCTTCGGTGGCGGGGGGGTTGCAGTATGGGGGGGAGTATTTGGTGCCGGTGGGGTTTGAGCTGGCGGAGGTGTTTGAGGATCGGTTGGTGGATGTGGCGGAGGCCGAGTGGGTTGATCGGGTGCGGGCGTTTGCGGTTGAGAGGATGTTGGGGCTGATTAAGGAGGACCTTTCCGCGCTGGGGGTTATTTTTGATGTGTTTTCTTCCGAGCGGGCGATGGTGGAGGCGGGGGGGGTGACGCGGGCGCTGGGGGTGCTGGAGAATGCGGGGCTGATTTACCGGGGGGTGCTGGAGCCGCCGAAGGGGAAGACGCCGGAGGACTGGGAGCCGCGGGAGCAGATGCTTTTTAAATCAACGGCGTTTGGCGATGACGTTGATCGGCCGGTGCAGAAAAGTGATGGAAGTAACACATATTTTGCCAATGATATTGCCTATCATGCGGATAAGATGCGGCGTGGGTATGGGGCGATGATTGATGTGTGGGGGGCGGATCATGGCGGGTATGTGAAGCGGATGCAGGCGGCGGTGCGGGCGCTGGCGGGGAGTGGGGCGGCGCGGCTGGATATTGTGCTGTGCCAGATTGTGCGGGTGATGAAGGATGGGGCGCCGGTGCGGATGAGCAAGCGGGCGGGGACGTTTGTTGAGCTGCGGGATTTGATTGAGGAGGTGGGGGCGGACGCGGTGCGGTTTTTGATGCTGATGCGGAAGTCTGACGCGCAGATGGATTTTGATTTGAATGCGGCGGTGGCGCAGACGCGGGATAATCCGGTGTTTTATGTGCAGTATGCGCATGCAAGGTGCCGGAGTGTGTTGCGGGCGGCGGGTGAGATTCTCGGGCTGGAGGGGGCGGATTTGTCCTCATTGAGCGCGCCGGAGGAGCTGGCGGTGATACGGCGGCTGATGGCTTGGCCGCGGATGGTGGAGAGTGCGGCGGAGGCGCGGGAGCCGCACCGGATTGCGTTTTATCTCTATGAGTTAGCCGGGGAGTTTCATGCGCTGTGGAATGCGGGGCGGGATGATGCGGCGTTGAGGTTTCTGCAGGCGGAAAGGCCGGTGGAGACGGCGGCGCGGGTGGCGCTGGTGTCGGCCACCGCCGTTGTGATCCGGTCGGGGCTGGGGGTGTTGGGGGTGAGGCCGGTGGAGGAGATGCGGTAGTGGGGGGCAAGGAGTATCCGGAGTTTTCGTATAAGACGCGGCGGCAGCAGCCGGCGGTGGACCCGGCGATGCGGCGGATTGCGTTGTTGGCGGCGGGTGGGGCGGTGGTGGTGATTGGGGTGGCGATGTTTTGGAGTGGCGTGCGGCCGCGGATGGGTTTTGGGCCGCCGCCGGAGATTGCCGCGCCGGCCACACCCTTGCGGGTGGCACCAGCGGACCCAGGGGGGCTGACGGTGCCGGGGGCGAATGAGGCGATTATGTCTGGGGATGATTCCGGGCCGGCGCCGAGCCTGGCGCCGGCGCCGCCGGCACCAGCTTTGGCGCAGCTGCAGCAGCAGAGTGGGGTGCCGGAGGTTTTGGCGCCGGCGGCGGCGGCGGCGGCGGCCGCCGCCGCACCTGGTGCGGCGCCTGGTGCGGACCAGAGTGCGGGGTCGGTTGAGGTGCAGCTGGCGGCGACGGTGGATCAGGTTTCGGCTGAGAAGAAATGGTCGGAGTTTTTGGGGCGCGTGCCGCAGCTGGTGGGGAGCAAGAAGCCGGAGTTTTTGCCGGCGGTGGTGAATGGGGAGAGTATCTGGCGGCTGCGGCTGGCTGGGTTTGCGGATAAGGATTCGGCGGCGGCGTTTTGCGCGCAGGTGGTGGCGGCTGGAGAGACCTGCACGGTTGCGGGGTTTTGATGCTGCCGGTGATTTTGGGTGTTTCGGGGCCGCGTTTGACGCGTGAGGAGCAGGCGTTATTTTCTGATTATCCGTTGCGCGGCGTGATTTTGTTTGCGCGCAACATTGAGGAACCGGCGCAACTTGCTGATCTTATAGCATCTATCAGGGATGTATTGCCCGACGGAAAGATGATGGTGGACCAGGAGGGTGGGAGGGTGGCGAGGCTGCGGCCGCCGTATTGGGCGGCGCTGCCGGCGGCCGCCAGCCTGACAACCAAGGAGGCAGCGTATGCGCATGGTCTGGCGCTGGGGACCATGTGCCGGGAGGCGGGGTTTGATGTGGTGGCCGCGCCGGTGTTGGATTTGCTGGTGCCGGGTGCGGATGGGGTAATTGGCGACCGGGCGATTGGGGGTGATGCCAGAATGGTGGCGTTGCTGGGGGGCAAGATTGGTGAGGGGATTTTGGCGGCGGGTTGTATTCCGGTGATGAAGCATGTGCCGGGGCATGGGCGGGCGGTGGTGGATAGCCACCACGCGCTGCCGCGGATTGCGGCGGCTGATCTCTCTGAGGATTTTTATCCGTTCGCGCAAAATGCGCATCTGCCTTGGGCGATGACGGCGCATATTGTTTATGAGGCGGTGGATGCGGAGAACCCGGTGACGCTGTCGCGGATTGTGATTCGGGACGTGATCCGGGGTGAGATTGGGTTTGCCGGCACGCTGGTGAGTGATGATCTGGCGATGAACGCGCTCACGGGGGCGCCGGAAGCGCGGGTGATGGCGGCGCTGGCGGCGGGGTGCGATCTGGCGCTGTATTGTAGCGGCGTTTTTGCGGATAATGCGGCGATTCTGCGGGCGGTTGAGAAACATGATTGAGGAGATTGTTTCCGGCGTTTGCGCGACGCTGATCGCGATTATTTTGCATGAGCTGGCGCATGGGCTGGTGGCGCGGGCGTTGGGGGATGCGACGGCGCAGAATGCTGGGCGGCTGACGTTGAACCCGCTGAAGCATGTGGATAATTTTGGGACGGTGTTTTTGCCGCTGTTTCTCGCCGTTAGCCAGATTGCGACCATTGGGCGGATTGATTTCATGTTTGGCTGGGCGAAGCCGGTGCCGGTTAATCCGCTGGCGCTGGAAATCGGCGGCCGGCACAATCCGCGGCGGCTGATGGCGCTGGTGGCGGTGGCGGGGCCGGTGATGAATTTTGTGCTGGCGTTTCTGGGGGCGCTGGCGCTGCATGGCGGGGTGCTGGTCGATTTTTTGAGTTATTTTATTCTTATTAACCTGGTGCTGGGGCTGTTTAATCTGCTGCCGATGCCGCCGATGGATGGCGGGCGGATTGCGGTGGGTTTGTTGCCCCTGAGGGCGGCGCGGGTTTTGGCTAAGACCGAACGGTTCGGTATATTTTTGGTTTTGTTGGTGTTGTTCATTTTACCGGCGGCGCTTGGGCAAATGGGGGTGCATTTTGACCCGTTTCATGACGGGCTGAATGCGATTTTGCCGGCGGCGATGGGTTTTGTGCTGCATCTGGCGGGGATTAAAAATGGAATCTGACTCCCTGGTTTTGCAGCTGGAGGGGTTTGAGGGGCCGCTGGATTTGCTGCTGGAGCTGGCGCGGGCGCAAAAGGTGGATTTGGCGAAAATTTCGATCCTGGCGCTGGTGGAGCAGTTTCTGGCGGTGATTGAGGGGGCCAGGCAGATAAAACTGGAGCTGGCGGCGGACTGGCTGGTGATGGCGGCGTGGCTGACCTGGCTGAAGAGCCGGCTGCTGGTGCCGGCGGCGGGGGAGCCGGATGATGCGGAACAGGCGGCGGAAATTTTGGCGTCGCGGCTGTTGGATTTGCAGGCGATGCGCGCGGCCTCCGCCTGGCTCGGCAGCCGGCCGCAGTTAAATTGGGATTTTTTCATTCGCGGTGCGCCGGAGGATTTTACCGACACGGACCGCAGCCGGCTTTCGATGAGCATGTCAGCGCTGCTTTCGGCCTATCTCGCTGCGCGGCGGCGGGCTGGCGCTAAACTGCAATACCAGCCGAAAATGATGTCTTATTTCTCGGTGCAGAATGCGCTGGAGCGGCTGGGGCGGCTGGTGGGCAGCCTGCCGGATTGGTCCACGCTGGAGGCATTTCTCCCCACCGATCTTGGGGGTGGATTGGAGCGGCGGGCGGCGCTATCGGCAACGTTGGTGGCCAGCCTGGAAATGGCGCGCGCGGGCGGGATTTTGCTCCGCCAGGAGACGCAATTTGGCCCGATTTTGGTCCATAAAGGTGAGAATGAACGATTCTGACGGCGCCGCTTTACCAGACCCCGTCCGCCTCGCCGAGGCGGTGATTTTTGCTAGCCGCGAGCCGGTGAGCGCGCGGACGCTGGCCAATTTGTTACCGGAAAACGAGGACGTGGACGCGGTGGTGGCGGCGCTGGCGGCGGTTTACGCGGGGCGCGGGGTGGAGCTGGCGGCGGTGGCGGGCGGCTGGCAGTTTCGCTCAGCCCCGGATTTGGCGCCGGTGTTGCGGAAGGTTGTGGAGTTGCCGCGAAAATTACCGCGCGTCGCGATGGAAACGCTGGCTATCGTCGCTTATCACCAGCCGGTTACGCGGACTGAGATTGAGGAAATTCGGGGTGCGTCGCTTTCGCAGAACACGTTGGATTTGTTGCTGGAGAATGGGCTGATTACGACCAAGGGCCGGCGGGAGACGCCGGGGCGGCCGACGTTGTGGGGCACGACGCCGGCGTTTTTGGCGCAGTTTGGATTGAATGATGTGCGGGATTTGCCAAGGCGGGACGAGCTGCTGATTGACCCGGAGGTGAAGTTTTCGGCGGCGCAGGAGGTGCTTTTGCCGGCTGAACCGCAGGCGGAGCAGAGCCATGGCGAACCTTAAGATTACGCGCGAGGCGCTGCTGGATGGCTCGATCCGGCAGCGGCAGTTGCAATATGCCGCGGCGAACCCGGATTTGAAAATGCGGACGGAAGCGGAGATGGCCACGCTGCTGGACGCGGCTTTGGCCAGCCACGATGCCGCGGAGGACCTGCATGTGTTTGGCTATGGGTCGTTGATTTGGAACCCGGCGTTTCATTTTGTGGATAGATTTCCGGCGCTGCTGCGCGGCTACCACAGGCGGTTTTGCATGCGCATGTACCAGGGGCGCGGCACGCGGGAGGCGCCGGGGCTGATGCTGGCGCTGGACCATGGCGGGGCGTGCAAGGGGGTGGCGTTTCGCATTGCGGCGGCCAGTGTTCGGCAGGAACTGCAGGTGCTGTGGCAGCGGGAGATGTTTGGCGGGGCGTATAATGCGCGCTGGGTCAATCTTTCGACCGCCGAAGGACCGGTGCGCGGGCTGACGTTTGTGATTAACCGCAGGCATCCGCGCTATTTGCCGGAATTGTCTTTGGAGCAGACCGCGGCGCTGATTGCGACCGGGTGTGGGGATTTGGGGAGCTGCCGGGAATACCTGGAAAATACCATCGAGCACCTGGCGGCTTTGGGGCTGCGGGATGCCGGGTTGGAAAAAATTGCCAAAACTTTGCCGAAGCCCGTCTAGCTGCTAGCAAGCCATCCATGTTTGGATTTTCGTGGGCGGAGATTGCGCTGATACTGGCGGTGGCGCTGATTGCCATTGGGCCGAAGGATTTGCCTGTGGCGATCCGCACCGTGACCGGGCTGATGAAGAAGGCGCGCGGCATGGCGGCGGAGTTTCAGGGCCATGTGGATGAGATGATGCGGGAGGCGAATCTCTCCGACGTGAAGACCGAGCTGAACAAGATAAGGCGGTTCGATTTTAAGACCGAGGCGGAGAAGTTTGTTGACCCGGATGGGAGTTTGAAGGCGGCGGTGGCGGCGCCGAATTTCGGGGGGAATGCGATGACGCCGGTGGCGAATACGATTTACGCCGCGCCGGCTGAAGTGGTGGAGGAGAAGCCGGATGCGCCGGCGTTTATACCACCGGAGGCGGCGCGCAAGGCCCGGGTGCCGGATTTTATTCCGCCGGGTACGCGGCGGTGGGGGTACTGATGGCCGATATTGCCACGCCGCCGGAAGACGAGATTAACGACAAGGAAATGCCGCTGCTGGAGCACCTGGCGGAGCTGCGGAAGCGGCTGTTGTGGTCGGCTGGGGCGTTTATTGTGGCGTTTTTGGCGAGCTACCATTTTGCGCCGCGGATTTATGAGTTTTTGGCGGCGCCGCTGGCGCATGCGCTGGAGGCGCGGGGGGAGAAGCCGCAGCTGATTTATACGGCGCTGTATGAGGCGTTTTTTACGTATATTAAGGTGGCGTTTTTTACGGCGGCATTCGTGTCGTTTCCTGTGGTGGCGTCTGAGCTTTATATGTTTGTGGCGCCGGGGCTTTATAAGCGGGAGAAGCGGGCGATGCTGCCGTTTTTGGTGGTGACGCCGATACTGTTTTTTGCTGGCGGGGCGATGGCGTATTATGTGATTTTTCCGGCGGCTTGGCGGTTGTTGTTGAGTTTTCAGGACACGCCAGCGGGGGGGGATGTGCATATTGTGCTGATGGCGAAGGTTAGTGAGTATCTTGATATTGTTATGAAGTTGATATTTGCGTTTGGGCTTTCGTTTGAGTTGCCGGTGTTGCTGACGTTGTTGGGGCGGGTGGGGATTATTACTTCGGCGGGCTTAAAGAAGTATCGGCGGTATTCTTATGTGGGGTGTTTTATTGTGGCGGCGATTTTGGCGCCGCCGGATGTGCTGACGATGTGTTTGTTGGCGTTTCCGTTGTTGTTGCTTTATGAGATTTCGGTGATTTCGGTTAGGATGGCGGAGCCGAAGGTGAAGGAGGCATGAGGGGGGGAAGGAAGAACTTCTTTTTTTTGAAAAAAAAAGAAGCAAAAAAAACTTTTGCTACTTTAGACCGAGGTGGTGAAAGCGCCTGGGGCCTAGAGGAGCGGAAGTTTTTTGGTGCTTTTTTTCAAAAGAGAACGTCTGTGGCGGTGACACCGTGCACGATATAAAATTGATCCGTGAAGATGAACGCGCGTTTCAAGCCCAGCTTGGCCGCCGCGGTTTTTTTCAGCTCGATGACATCACCGGCCTTGATAATAGGCGCAAGGCTGCGATCGCCGATTTGCAGAATTTGCAGGCTGCCCGGAATGCGCTGGCAAAGAGAATCGGCGAGGCTAAACGGATGAAACAGGACACTTCCCTCCTGGAGTCTGAGGGAATCGAAATTAGAAATAGTATGGACGTGCTTGAGCTGACGGTGCCAAACCTTGAGCACGCTCTAAAGGAAACCTTGGCGGCGCTACCGAATATCCTTGACGGGGACGTGCCGGAGGGCCGGGATGAGACGGATAATGCCGAGGTGAAGACTTTTGGTGACCGGCGCAATTTTGCGTTTGCGCCGAAGCAGCATTTTGAAATTGGTGAAGCCCTGGGGTTGATGGATTTTTCGGCGGCGGCGAAACTTGCCGGTTCTAGGTTTACCGTGTTGCGCGGGGCGCTGGCGCGGCTGGAGCGGGCGCTGGGGCAGTTTATGATTGATGTTCATGTGGACGAACATGGCTACCAGGAGACCGCGGTGCCGTTGTTGGTGAATGATGCGGCGATGTTTGGCACGGGGCAGTTGCCGAAATTTGCTGAGGACCTCTTTAAGACCACGGATGGGCGCTGGCTGATTCCGACGGCGGAGGTTTCGCTGACGAACCTTGTGGCGGGGGAAATTTTGGCGCGGGAGACATTGCCGTTGCGGTTTGCGGCGCTGACGCCGTGTTTTCGGTCTGAGGCGGGCTCGGCGGGGCGGGATGTGCGGGGGATGTTGCGGCAGCATCAGTTTCAGAAGGTTGAGCTGGTGAGTGTGACGCATCCGGAGGAGAGTGGGGACGAGCATGAGCGCATGACGCGTTGTGCGGAGGTTATTTTGGAGAGGCTCGGGTTGCCTTACCGGAAGATGCTGCTTTGCGCGGGGGATACTGGGTTTTCGGCTGCTAAGACCTACGATCTGGAGGTCTGGCTGCCGGGGCAGGGGATGTATCGGGAAATTTCGTCGTGCTCTAACACGCGCGCGTTTCAGGCGCGGCGGATGAATGCGCGGTTTCGGGAGGCGGGGGGGAAACCGGAGTTTGTGCACACGTTGAACGGGTCTGGTGTCGCGGTGGGGCGCGCGCTGATTGCGGTGCTGGAAAATTATCAGAATGAGGATGGGTCCGTCACCGTACCCGCGGTGCTGCGGCCCTATATGGGGGGGATGGAGGCGATTACGGCGGCATAGGATTCTGTTACGTTTTGTGATGATCGTGTAACGCGGCGAAAACCTGGCGGGGATGCATAAGTTTAAACGCGATCTATATGAAATGTCAGAATACGGAGTTTTTGGGTGGTTGAACCAGTGAGCGGCGCCGGCGCGCCACGGAAAAGACGCAGGCGCTGGCCGTGGATTCTTCTCATCCTCCTCATCATTGTTGGCATCGCCGTCTGGCGCCACCACGGCGCTAGTCACGTTGCTTTCGCCCCGGCGCCGCAGGCCGTCGGTGTCGCCAAAGCCGTGTCAGGGTCGATGCCTGTGACCATTGAGGCGCTGGGGACGGTGACGCCGGAGGCGACCGTGACGGTGCTGCCGCAGCTGAGCGGCTACCTGACCCAGGTGGCGTT
>Ga0116226_10001404_pt1 | contig 20855 bp, 15 predicted proteins | sample S1TSphfallax_FD_89692 | JGI IMG/M metagenome (GOLD analysis project Ga0116226, IMG submission 89692) | Host-associated microbial communities from peat moss isolated from Minnesota, USA - S1T2_Fa - Sphagnum fallax MG | ecosystem: Host-associated > Plants > Peat moss > Unclassified | place: USA... | reverse complement strand
TTGCGCACCTTTTCCAGCGGCATGGCGAGCTTTTCGGCCAGCTCCTCCGGGGTGGGTTCGCGGCCGATCTCGTGCAGCATCTGACGGCTGGTGCGGACGATCTTGTTGATCGTCTCGATCATATGCACCGGGATGCGGATCGTGCGGGCCTGATCGGCGATGGAGCGGGTGATCGCCTGACGGATCCACCAGGTGGCGTAGGTCGAGAACTTATAGCCGCGGCGATACTCGAACTTATCCACCGCCTTCATCAGGCCGATATTGCCCTCCTGGATCAGGTCCAGGAACTGCAGGCCGCGATTGGTGTATTTCTTGGCGATGGAGATGACGAGACGCAGATTGGCCTCGACCATCTCCTTCTTGGCCTGACGGGCCTCGCGCTCACCCTTCTGAACGGTCTGGACGATGCGGCGATAGTCGTCGATGGGCACGCCCGAATCCATGGCGAGGGAGGCGAGCTCGCGGCGGATATCGGCTACCGTGGCGGCGTCCTTTTCCACGAAACGGCCCCAACGCACGCCCAGCGCCCCGACCTTCTCGGCCCAGGCGGGATCCATTTCCGAGCCATAGTGAACCTTGACGAATTCCTGGCGGGAAATCCCGTGGGCCTCGGCGGCGCGCAGGAGGCGGCCCTCCAGGCTGATCAGGCGCTTATTGATGGCGTAGAGCTGCTCGACGAGGGCCTCGATGCGGTTGTTGTTGAGGCGCAGGGTCTTCAGGAGACCCACGATCGCGCTGGAGGCGGCTTCATAGGCCCCGCGTTCCTCATCGGAGAGATCCTCGCCGCGCAGGCGGTGCTCCACCAGTTTTTCCTGCAGGCGGCGGAAGCCTTCGAACTCCAGGGCGATGGCGTCGAGGGTCGCCATGACCCCTTCGCGCAGCTCGGCCTCCATGGCGCTGATGGTGGGGCCCGCGCCATCGTCAAAGTCGTCGTCGTCGGAGAGGGGGGGCGTCGCGCCCTCCTCGTCTTCGCTGGCGGCGGCTTCGGCGTCCATGGCCTCGCCCGCCACGGCGGCGTCGGAGAGAGCCTGGGCCACCTGACCGCCATAGGTCTGTTCGAGGTCAATCACCTCGCGCAGCAGGATGCGCCCGCCGCTCAGTTCCTCGCGCCAGACCATGATGGCTTCGAAGGTGAGCGCGCTTTCACAGAGGCCCCGGATCATGGTGTCGCGGCCGGCCTCGATGCGCTTGGCGATGGCGATTTCGCCCTCGCGGGAGAGCAGCTCCACCGAACCCATTTCGCGCAGATACATCCGGACCGGATCATCGGTGCGGTCATAGCCGCTGGGCTTATCGGCCACCTCGACCACGGCTGAGCCTTCGCGCACCGCGACCTCGCCGCCTTCGGTGGTTTCCTCCTCCGCCTCGACCACATTGATGCCCATCTCGGAGAGCATGGCCATGGTGTCTTCGATGGCGTCGGGGGTCACCTCCTCGGAGGGGAGAACCTTGTTCAGCTCGTCCATGGTCACATAGCCACGGGCCTTGGCCAGCTTGATGAACTTCTTGACCGCGGCGTCGGTGAGATCGAGCAGCGGACCATCGGCCACGGGGGCGGTTTCGGTCTCGGGGGCTTCGGCGGCGGCGGTCATGGTCATCTTTTCAAATATCTCCGGCCTCGTCGCGGCCGCCCGTCAGAGGGTGGTCACGGAATATGGTGTCTGACGCCGTCAATCGCGAGGGCGGGCGCCTCAATCGATAACGTCTGTTGTCCAAATGTTACGCGCGGCAATCGCCCGCCGCAGTGAATCGCGCTCCCGCTTCAAGGCCATGAAGGCGCCGGAATCCTCCCCGGCGGCCAGACCCTGTTTAGCCAGGGCCACGGCGTCATCCAGGGCGGCGGCGCGGCTCAGAGCCACAAATCCGTTCGACCACTGCGATCTGGCGGCGATGAGGTTGACGTTCTTTTCCATGAAGGGCGCGCCCGCGAACGCGGCGGCCCGGCGAACATCGATCAACAAAGCAGCAAATCCGCGAGACGCGAGATGGCTGTTCAGACCCTCCGTGTCAAGACGCCCGTCCTCCAGCCTCAGGCGGATGATTTCCTTCGCGAATTCATCGAGCGCTGGATCGCCAAGGCCCCGAGCCTGGATATCCTCCAGATGATCGTCCAGCACGGCGGGGTCTTCCAGGGCGTGGAGGGCCAGGGCGGCCGCAATGGGATCAAGCCCCCGGGCGAGACGATTCGCCGCAACCCTGGCCTCCGAGCCGGCTGGGGCCGGGGGTGGAGGCCCTGGGCGATAGCCGCGTCCCGCGCCGGCCGCCCGGGGGCTATAGGGGGCCGCACGCCGGGCCGGCGGCGCGGTCAGGGCGTCAAAACGGGCAAAGAGATCGTCCCGATAGGCGGTGGCGAGATCAGGATCAGCAATGGATTTGGCGGCGGCGCGCAAGCGCTGCTTCAAGCCGGCCCGCCGTTCGGGTGTGTCCAGCGGTTCGCGATCCCGCTCCCGGGCGAACAAGGCCTCCACGAAGGGCGTCGTCTGGCCGATCTGGGCTTTTAGGGCGGCGGGACCCTGTTCGCGCAGGATCTCATCGGGGTCCTTGCCCCCAGCCACGGCGGCGATGCGAAAGCTGCGGCCAGCGCCGAGGCGCGGCAGCGCTCGGTCCAGGGCGCGGGAGGCGGCCGCAAGACCCGCGCGGTCGGCGTCGAAACAGAGTGTGGGCTCGGGATGCAGACGCCAGAGGGCGTCCATCTGGGGCTCGGTGAGGGACGTGCCCATGGCCGCCACCGCGGCGATCCCCGCCCGCTGACAGGCGATAACGTCCATATAGCCTTCCACCACGACGAGGGCCGTCGACTCCCCAGCATTTGGCCCGCCCGCCAGCAGCAGGCGACGCGCCTCGGCCAGGCCATAGAGCACCGTGGACTTATCGAAGAGATCGGTGTCCGGACCATTGAGGTATTTGGCCCGGGCCTGAGGGTCCATCGCCCGTCCGCCAAAAGAAATCACCCGGCCCCGACCGTCGGCGATGGGAAAGATGATCCGGTCGCGAAACCGGTCATAGGGCGCGCCGCCGTCTTCGGGTTCGATCAGCACCCCCGCGGCGATCAGGTCCGGCGCCGTCGCGCCCTTGGCGATGAGATAGTCCTTGAGGGCCGTGCGCCCGCCGGGCGCGAAGCCGAGGCGAAAGCGGCCCCAATCCGCCGGCGGCAAGCCCCGCTGCTCCAGATAGGCCCGGGCCTCGCGCCCGGCGGGGCGGCGCAGTTCCCCCTCGAACCAGCCTGCGGCCGTCTCCAGCCAATCGGCCAGGGATTGCCGCCGCCGCCCCCGCGCCTCCGCCTCGGGCGACGCCTCGGGCAAGGGCACCCCGGCCTCGGCGGCCAGACGCTCCACAGCCTCGGTGAAGCTCAGGCGCTCGGTCTCCTGGAGAAAGCTGATCAGGTCGCCATGCTTGCCGGAGGAGAAATCGTGGAAGAAACCCTTGTCGTCATTGACGAAAAACGAGGGCGACTTTTCCTTGTTGAAGGGCGAGAGGCCCGCATATTCCCGCCCCTGCCGGCGCAGCTTCACGGTCCTGCCGATCACATCGGACAGGCGCAGCCGGGATTTGATCTCCTCCAGGAACCGTTCGTCGTAGCGCACGGGAGAACCATAGCGCGTTCGTCGGATGAGTCGCGGTAGGGAAGATCGGAATGTCCCTCATCCGCGCCTACCGCCCCGCCACTCTCTCCACGACATCCGCCAATCGCTCCGCCCCATCCGCGCGGCCAAGGCTGGCGGCGGCGGAGGCCATGCGGGTGAGGCGGGAACCGTCCTGGAGCAGGGCCTCAAGTATCGCCGTCATGGCCGTGACGGTCAGATCTCCCTCGCGGATGACCTCCGCGGCGCCGGCGTCGCTTAAGATGGCGGCGTTCTGGCCCTGATCGTCGTCCAGGGCGGCGCCAAGGGGGATGAGGACACTCGGGCGCCCCGCAACGGCCACTTCGGTGACGGTGGAGGCGCCGGCACGGCCGATGACGAGGTGCGCGCGGGCGAGGCGCGCGGCCATGTCGCGGAAGAAGGGTGCGACCTCGGCGATGATGCCGCTCTCCAGAAAAACCTGCCGGGCGAATTCGAGTGACTCGGGCCTCGTCTGCTGTTCGACCCGAAGGCGCGCGCGGAGCGCCTCGGGCAGCGCCGCGAGGGCCTTAGGCGTCAGTTCGGATAACAGCCGGGCGCCCTGACTTCCTCCCGTGATCAACAGGCGGATCTCACCCTGGGGCGGCGCATAACCCTCGCCCGCCAAGGCGGCGATGGCGGGGCGGACGGGATTGCCGGTCACGATCTTGCGCGCGGCGATGCGCGTCGGCGCCTTGCCAAGGACCGGAAAGGCGCAGGCCACTTGGGTGACAAGGGGGGCGAGCAGGCGGTTGGCCCGGCCGAAGACCGCGTTCTGTTCGTGAATGAGGGTGTGACGCCCCTGGCTTATGGCGGCCAGGAGGGCGGGTAGCGAGGGATAACCGCCGAAGCCCACAACGACCTGAGGGTTGGCTTCGCTCAAGGCCGCGCGTCCGGCCATGACGCCGGAGACGATGGTCAGGGCGGCGCGGGCGAGGCTCAACGGATCGCGTCCCCGGATCGTGGCGGCCGGAAGGGTGACGATGGTCTCGGCCGGGAAGTTCCCCGCATGGGCGCCGCCCCGGGCGTCCGTGGCGAGGATGATCCGCCAGCCCCGGGCGATCAGCGCCCGGGCCAGGGCCTCGGCTGGGAAGAGGTGCCCGCCGGTGCCTCCGGCGGCGATGACGACCGTCCGGACCCCAGTCTCAGGCAAAATCACCCGCCCGAGCCAGGGGGTCGCTGGCATAGGCGCCTGGCCGCTTGCGGGTGAGGGCCAAGGCCATACCCAGCGTCAGGCCCATGCCCAGAAGCGAGGAGCCGCCATAGGAAATAAAGGGCAGGGTCATGCCCTTGGTGGGGATGAGGGCGAGATTGACCGCCACGTTGATGAAGGCCTGGAGACCCACCAGAACGAAGAGGCCGGCGCCGGCGATCTGCTCAAAGGGGTCGGCGAGTTTCATGGCCTTATATAGCCCGCGGATCACCAGAACCGCGAAGAGCGAGATCAGCACGAGCGAGAGCCACAGGCCATATTCCTCCGCCGCCGCGCTGTAGGCGAAGTCGGTGTGCATGTCGGGGATCTCCAGCTTCATCACCCCCTCCCCCGGTCCCTTTCCGAAGAGGCCCCCCGCCGCGATGGCCTCCGCCGCGGCATGGACCTGGGTGGGTCCGCTCGTCTTGTCCTGGTGCAGGAAGGTCTGGACCCGCGAGGACACGTGGGGAAAGGCGAAATAGACCGCCGTCAGCCCCGCCCCCGAGGCCGCCCCCATGGCGAGAATCCAACTCGTCGGCACGCCCGCGACCCAGAAGGCCGCGCCAAAGGCGGCGGTGATCAGGATCGTCTGGCCCACATCCGGTTCCACCAGAAGAAGCGCGACCGCGATGAGATAGAGGCTGAAGGCGATGGTGACGCCCGGCACCTCGCCCTTGCGCCCCTCGGCGAACATCCAGGCCACCAGAATGATCAGGCAGGGCTTCATGAACTCCGACGGCTGGAGGGTGAAGCCAGCGATATCCACCCACCGGCCCGCGCCCTTGGCCACGTGGCCCACGAAAGGCAGCGTCATCATGGCGGCGATGGAGACGAGAAAGACAGCCAAAGCGACGCGCCGGATGCCACGGGGGCTCAGCAGCGACACCGCCACCACCAGAAAAGCCCCCCCAGCGGCGAAGACACACTGGCGCGCGGCGAAGTGATAGGGCCAGCGAATGCCGATACGCATCGCGGCGGCGGGACTGGTGCCGAACTGAAGCAGGATGCCCAGGGCGATCAACACCACTGTAGCGCCCAGCAGCACATGGTCGGTCGTCCACCACCACAGGCCCAGGCGCGAGCGGTCGGTGCGCTGGAAGGCGTGCTGACTGTGGCTCATTGCGCCTCCTCCGAACGGGCCGGCGTCAGGCCATGGACAGCGGCGCGGAACGCCTCGCCCCGAGCCTCGAAATCCGCATACTGATCGAACGACGCGCAGGCGGGGGAAAACAGCACCACGGCCTCCTCCCCGCTGGCGGCGGCGTCCGCATAGGCGGCGGCGACCGCGGTCTCCAGGGTTCCCGAGATTTCCACGGGCGCATGGCCCTCCAGAGCGCGAGCGAACTGCGGCGCCGCTTCGCCGATGAGATAGGCCCCCGCGATGGCGGGGAAGAGATCCGCGAGGCAGCTGATACCGCTCTTGGGCCGCCCGCCCGCGATCCAATAGAAGCGCGGATAGCTACTCATGGCCTGCCGCGCGGCGTCTATGTTGGTGGCCTTGGAATCGTTGATGAAGCGCACGCCGCCCAGGGTCCCGATAGTCTCCATGCGGTGGGCAAGACCTGGGAAGCTCATCAGGCCTCTGGCCGCATCTTCCACGCTCACGCCGAGGGCGCGGACGGCGGCAAAGGCGGCGGCGGCGTTCTGCCAGTTGTGGCGCCCGGGAAGCGAGCGGGCGAGGGTCAGGTCGGCGATCTCGGCGACACCCCGCTCGCAGGTGGCGTCATAGAGTCGGCCCTCGAGGCCATAGACGCCCCGGCTCAGGGCCTTGCGGGCGCTGATGGGCCAGATGGTGCGGCGATTGGCGGCGGTGATCTCGGTGCAGATGCGCTGGCCCCAGACATCGTCGACCCCGATCACCGCGGTGTCGCCCTTGCCCTGGTTCAACAGGATCCGGCGTTTGGCGCCGGCATAGCCCTCCATATCCCCATGGCGATCCAGGTGGTCGGGGGAGATGTTGAGGATGATCGCCGCCTTGGGATGCAGGCTGGAGGTGAGGTCAAGCTGGTAGGAGGAGAGCTCCAGCACATAGATCGCCCCGCCGTGCATGGGCTCCAGGCCGAGCACCCCCCAGCCGATATTGCCGCCCATGCGCGCATCGCGCCCCGCCTCGCGCAGCACGTGGGTGATCAGGGCGGTAGTGGTGGATTTGCCATTGGTGCCGGTGACGGCGACCACGGCCGGGCGCTTGTGATCGGGCGCCTCTGCGACGGCTCTCGCGAAAAGCTCGATATCGCCGATGATCTCCACCGCTGCGGCGTGAGCGCGTTCCACGGTCCAGTGAGGGGCGGGATGGCTCAGGGGCACGCCCGGCGAGAGCACCAGGGCGGCGAAGTCTGACCAGTCGGCGGTTTTCAGGTCCGTGAGGGTTAGGCCCTCGGCGGCTGCGACAGCGCGCGCGGCGGGGTTCTCGTCCCAGCAGGCCACCCTTGCGCCGCCCGCGATCAGGGCGCGCGCCGCCGCGAGGCCCGAGCGGGCCAGGCCGAAGATGGCGACGGTGCGACCGGCGAAGGCGGCGACGGGAATCATGAGCTTACGGGACGCCTCACCGCAGCTTGAGGGTCGAGAGACCCAGCAGGGCCAGCATGATGGCCACGATCCAGAAGCGGATGACCACGGTCGGCTCCGACCAGCCCAGGCGCTCGAAATGGTGATGTATCGGGGCCATGAGGAAGACCCGCCGGCCCGTGCGCTTGAACCACAGCACCTGGATGATCACCGAGACGGTCTCGACGACGAAGAGGCCGCCGACAATGCCGAGGACGATCTCGTGCTTGGTGGCCACCGCGATGGCGCCGAGCGCCCCGCCAAGCGACAGCGCCCCGCTATCGCCCATGAAGATCCGCGCCGGCGGCGCATTGTACCAGAGGAAGCCCAGGCCCGCGCCGACCATGGCCGCGCAGATGATGGCCACCTCCCCGGCGCCGGGGACGAAATGCAGCTGCAGGTAGTCTGCAAAGCGGAAATTGCCGACCAGATAGGCGATGAGGCCGAAGGTGGCGGCGGCGATCATCACCGGCACTGTGGCGAGGCCATCCAGGCCATCGGTGAAGTTCACCGCATTGGATGCGCCCACGATGATGAAGGCGCCAAAGACCAGATAGAACCAGGAAAGATTGACGAGGGCCCGCTTGAAGATGGGGAAAGCCACGGAGGTGGAGAGGTTCGCCCCCTCCGGCGAATGCTGGGCGAAAACCACCATGACGCCCACCGCCACGATGGCGATAAGGCTCTCCGCCGCCAGCCGCAGGCGCCCCGACAGCCCCGCCGTCGTCTGTTTGGTGACCTTGGCGTAGTCGTCCATGAACCCGAGCGCGCCGAAGCTCAAAGTCACCATGAGGACCATCCAGACATAGACATTGCTGAGGTCGCCCCACAGCAGGGTCGCCACCGTGATGCCGGCCAGGAACATCAGGCCGCCCATCGTGGGGGTACCGGCCTTTTCGGTGATGTGGCGCTGAATGCCGTCGGTGCGGATGGGCTGGCCGCGACCCTGCTTGGCGCGCATCCAGCGGATGAACCGCGAGCCCATGGCGACAACCACCAGCTGCGAGGTCGCCACGGCCAGACCGCCGCGAAAAGTGAGATACCGCAGAAGGTTTAGGACCGGGATGTAGTGATGGTGCTCGGCCAGCCGCAGATAGAGGAGATACAGCATCAGGCCGTCACTCCCTTGGCGGCGCCGGCGACCAGCGCGGCGGCGATTTCGCTGGCACGGGAGGCCTTGGAGCCCTTCACCATCACCGTATCGCCGGGCCCTATCGCCTCGGCGAGGTAGGGGATCAGGGCCTCAGCCTCGGGCGTCCAGGCGCCGCGCCGGCCAGGTTCCAAGGCGTCATAGAGGCTCTTCATCAGGGTGCCGGCGCAAAAGATGATGTCAATGCCCGCCTGGGTGATCACCGGGGCGAGTGCGGCGTGACGATCAGCGGAGTCGGGCCCAAGTTCCAGCATATCGGTGAGGGCCGCGATCCTGCGCCCGGATGTCGCGCGGGCGCTCAATGCGGCCAGGGCGGAGGCCACCGAGATGGGGCTGGCGTTGTAGCTCTCATCGATCAGCGTAAAGAACTCCGCCCCCAGAGCCACCTCGCGCGCCGCGCCCCGCCCGGCCAGGGGTTCGAAGGCCGACAAGGCCGCCAAGGCGGTGTCGAGATCCACCTCCAGAGCGCGCAGCATGAGCAGAGCCGCCAGACTCATGGGGCCCCAGTGCCCGGCCATCTGGCGGATCGGAAAGGTGATGCGGCGCCCTTCGATCTCGGCCTCGACCCGAGCGCCCTCCACCCCCGGCTGGAAATTGATCAGGCGCGCCGCGCAGGCTTCGCTCTGACCAAAGGCCCGAACCTCCGCGCCCGCCGCCCGCGCCGCGCCCGAGAGGGATTCGAACCATCGATTATCGCCATTGAGGACCGCGACGCCCCCCGGCTCGATGCCAGCCAGGATCTCCGCCTTGGCTTCCGCGACGCCGGCCTCCCCATCGGGGAAATTCTCTACATGCACGGCCTCTACATTGGTGATGGCCACGGCATGGGGGCGGACGAGGCGGGAAAGCGGCGTGATCTCCCCGGCATGGTTCATGCCGATCTCGAAGACGGCGCGGCGCGTCTCCGCCGGCATGCGCGCCAGGGTCAGGGGCACGCCAATACGGTTGTTGAAGGACTTAACCGAGCCATGTCCATGGCCGGCGAGATTGAGGCCCGACAGCACCGCCTGGGTGACGCTGGTCTTGCCCACCGAGCCTGTGACCGCGCCCCGCCGCGCCCCAACAGCCCGGCGGCGCGCGGCTTCGCCAAGACGCTCGAGAGCCCGCAAGGTGTCATCAACCTTGATGCAGGGCTCCGGCGAGTCCTTGCTCACCAGGGATCCCGCCGCGCCATGGGACAGCGCCTGAGGCACGAAGTCGTGGCCGTCGCGGGCGGCGGAAAGCGCCACGAAGAGATCGCCTGTTTCCAGCGCTCGGCTGTCCGTCTCAACGCCGTGGGCGTTGAAGGCCTGGCCCATCAGAACCCCGCCCGTGGCGGCGACGATTTCCTGGGCCGTCCAGAGAGGCGCGGCCGGCGCGCTCTCAGCCATGATCCAGGCCCAGGGCGGCGCGCGTCTCGGCGACATCATCGAAGGGCAGGACCTCTGAGCCAATGATCTGGCCCTGTTCGTGCCCCTTGCCGGCCACAACCAGAATATCCCCAGCTTCGAGATCCGCGGCGGCGGCGCGGATCGCTTCCGCCCGGCCGGGAATCTCGATCAGGCCCGGCGCCCCGGCCAGGATCTCGGCGCGGATCGCGGCGGGCGCCTCGGAGCGAGGATTATCGTCGGTGACGATGGCGGTGTCGGCCAGACGCGCGGCCACGGCGCCCATCAGGGGCCGCTTGCCCCGGTCCCTATCGCCGCCCGCGCCAAACACCACCACCAGCCGGCCCTTCACATGGCCGCGCAAAGCGCCGAGCACCGTTTCTAAGCCGTCTGGCGTGTGAGCATAGTCCACATAGGCGGCCGCGCCCTTGGCCGAACGCCCGACGCTTTGCAGCCGGCCCGGCGCGCCCCGCAGGGTTTCCAGAGCCGCCATGACAGTTTCTGGCCGCTCCCCTGCGGCGATGCAGAGGCCGGCGGCGATCAGGGCGTTGGAGGCCTGGAAGTCTCCCGCTAGCGGCAGATGAATATCGTAGCGGGCGCCGAAGATGCGCACGCCCAGACGCTGCCCCGCCAGATCGGCCTGACGGCTGAGGAGCTTGAGCGCTTGCCCCCCTGCCCCCACCGACATGACGCTGTGCCCATGGGTCACGGCCGTGGCCGCGAAGGCGTTGTAAGATTCGGCATCGGCATTGAGCACCGCCGTGCCCCCGCGCGGCAGCAAGGCCTCGAACAGCCGCAGCTTCGCCGCCTGATAGACCCCCATGGCGCCGTGATAATCCAGATGGTCCTGGGTGAGATTGAGAAAGCCCGCGGCGGTGAGCTTCACCCCGTCCAGGCGGCGCTGATCAAGCCCGTGGGACGACGCCTCCAGGGCCAGATGGGTGACTCCGCCCATGGCCAGTTCGCAGAGGATGCGCGCCACATCGGCGGCATCCGGTGTCGTCAGTCCGCCCGGCTCAAGCTGAACGTCGCCGGCCAGGACGCCCAAAGTCCCCATACTGGCGGACGCGTGGCCGGCGCTTGCGAAAATCTGGCGGCAGAAACCCGCCACCGAGGTCTTGCCGTTGGTGCCCGTGACCGCAACACAGGTCGCCGGCTGGCGGCCCCAGAACGCGGCGGCGGCGAGGGCATAGGCCCGGCGGGGATCCGTCACCTTGACCACCGGCGCGGCGAGGCCCGGCAGCTCGGCATTGGTGAGGACGGCGGCCGCGCCCTGGGCGAGAGCGGCGGGCACGAAGGCCTTGCCGTCGGACTTGGCGCCCGGCAGCGCGGCAAACAGGTAGCCAGGCCTGACCTTCCGGCTATCGGCGGTGACGCCCTCGATCATGGGATCATTGGCAAGATCACGTTGCAGCAGATCGGAGAGGCGGGCGCTCATGGCGTCGGCGCTCCCGCATTGGCGGCGAGGGCGGTGGTGGCTCCGACCGGCTGGATGTGAGCCAGGATCGCGGGCGGCACGGCGTCCTTGGCCGCACCTGGCGCCGGCTCATCGGGCTCACGCGGCCGCCGCGTCATGCCCAGGAACGGGGCGATGCGGGCGATGATATGTCCTGCGATCGGGGCCGAGACGGCGCCGCCGGTTGTGAAACCACCGGTTTCCGACGTGACCTTTGGCTCATCCATCATCACCAGAACGAAATAGCGGTCCTGATCGAACCCGCCGTCGGTGGGGAAAATGGCGGCGAATGAGGCCAGGTTCTTCTTACCCAGATCATAGTGGCCATTGACGAGCTTGGTGGCGGTGCCGGTCTTTCCGCCCAGATTATAGCCAGGCGCCAGGTCATCGGCGAAGCGGCCTGTGCCGTTGGTGGCGTTGAGGCGCATGAGGCCCAGCATCACCCGCGAGGTGGATTCCTTGATCACTCGGCGCCCTTGAGCGGGGGCCTGGCCTGGCGCGAGCTTATGGAGGGTCAGCGGACGATAGACGCCGCCATTGAGGATGGCGCTCATGCCCGTGGCCAGCGCCAGGGGGCTCACGGAAATCGACTGGCCAAAGGCCATGGTGGCCACGGCGTTCTCGCTCATATGGCTGACCGTGAGCGGCCGGGCGGACTCGATTAGCTCGCTAGGGGCCTTCTGGAACAGACCGAAAGAATGGAAATAAGCGTCCTCATTAGCCGCCCCGGCGCGCAGGGCCATCTTGGCCGCGCCAATGTTGGAAGAGTGGGTGAACACTTCCCAAAGGGGCAGGGCGCAGTCGCCCTTGTCGTAGTCATGGATGATCTGGCCGGGCAGAACCAGCGGTGAGCACACATCGAAGACGGTGTGGATATTGACGAGGCCCGTATCCAGCCCCTCGGCCAGGGTGAAGACCTTGAACACCGATCCGGGCTCATAGACCGTGGCGGCGGCATGATTGACCATGTTTTCCGGCGGCGTGTGCTCCGGCGCGTTGGGGTCAAAGGTGGGCCAGCTCGACATGGCGAGGATCTCGCCGGTGCGAACATTGACCACCATGCCCACGGCGTCCTTGACCCCGAAATGCAGTGCGGCCTTGGTCACCTCATCTTGCAAGGCGCCCTGGACGCGCAGGTCGATGGAAAGGGGCACCGGCCCGGCGTCCTTGCGCACGGCGCCGTCCAGGGCCCGCTCCGCGCCTGAGAGACCTCGGCCATCGCGGCTGGCCAGACCAATCATATGAGCGGCCATATCGCCCAAGGGATAGGCGCGCCCTGGCTCATCTTGGAAATAGAGGCCCGGCAAGGCGAGATCGTGCAGCTGATCGCGCGCCTCGGGGCTCAGGTCGCCCGCGATATAAAACTCGCCCTTGTCGTGGCTCAGAACGCTGGACAGCCGCGACCGCGGCACGCCCGGGAGGATTTTCGCGATGGCGTCCAGAGTGGCGGGGGCGTCATAGACCTCCTGAGGGCGCAGATAGAGACCGTAGCGGACCAGATCCACGGCCAGGATCTCGCCATTGCGATCCACCAGATCGCTCCTGGCCACGGCCACGGGCTCGCCCACGGCGCCGTGGGATCCGAGATGGGGCAGCAGGGCCGCCTTGGCCGCGAAGATCCCCGCATAGACAAAGGCGGCGGCGAAGAGGGCCATGACGAAGAAGATGCGCAGCCGCGTGTCGTCCCGCGCCTCGCCGGAGGCCGCCGCGCGGCTGGTGGCGCCTTCGATCGTCGCGAGGATGGCCCGCCAATCCCGCCAGGCCGGAACCTCACGGGGCGCGCCCGGCGTATCAAAGGGCGGTTGGGCGACGCTCATGGCTTCACTGGCGGAGGGCTATTGTCCGTGGACGGAGCGGTGGGCAGGGGCGGCGGCGGGGGCGCAAGGGCGCCGGCCACGCGCGGCAGACTGGCGAGGACGATCTCCTGCTTGGCCGAAATGGGCGCCAGGCCCAGATATTGGGTGGAGAGGGTCTCGATCCGCGCCGGGTCATCCAGATGGGCGAGCTCGGCGTTCAGCAGGCGAATGCGCTTCTGCTCGTCCTGGATCTGGGCCTCGATATTGCTGGCGTCGGCGTCTTCCGCGCCCGCCGAGGTCTTGAAGGCATAGCTAGCCAGGGCGGTGACGATGATCACCATAACCGCAATGATGTCGATGACGCGAAAGCCGCGAACCCGGCGGGTGAAGACGCCCAAGGGGTTCATGCGGCCAGATCCCAGGCCGGCGCGTCGGTGCGCACCGCGCAGCGCAGCTTGGCGGAGCGGGCGCGGGGATTGGCGGCGATCTCCGCCTCGCCGGGGGCGCGCACGCCCTTGTGAATCAGTTCGAAACTGGGGGCCGGTCCTTCGACGCGGGGCGGCGCATGGCGGGAGGTTTCGCTGTGCCGGCCGCAACGGGGGTAGAGGAAGGATTTCACAATACGATCTTCCAGCGAATGGAAGGTGACCACGGCCAGACGCCCCCCGGCCTTAAGGGTTCGCTCCGCCGCCGCCAGGCCGCCTTCCAGTTCGATAAGTTCTTGATTAACCGCGATTCGTAGGGATTGGAAAACCCGCGTCGCGGGATGAATTCGCGCCCCGCGCCGGCCGCCCAGAGCCCGCTCCACGATCTCCGCCAGATCCAGCGTGCGGGTAAAGGGCTGGGTCTCCCGCCGCCGGACGATGGCCTTGGCGACGCGCCGGGACTGGCGCTCCTCTCCATAGACAAAAAAGATCCGCGCCAGCTCTTCCGGTGTCTCGCCGTTCACCAGATCCGCCGCCGTCGGCCCTTCCCCCGACATGCGCATGTCGAGGGGACCATCGCGCATCAGGGAAAACCCGCGTTCAGCCTGGTCGAGCTGCATGGAGGAGAGGCCGAGATCGAGGGCGATGGCGTTTACGCTCTCGCCCGCCAGGGCGCTCTCCATGGCGGAGAAGGGCGCGAGGACGAACCGGAAGCCGGGCGCGGCCTCCAGCGCCCGGGCGAAGACCTGGGCGGCCGGATCGCGGTCAAAGGCGATCACCCGGGCGCCGGCGGCGAGAAAGGTCCGGCTATAGCCGCCCGCTCCGAAAGTGCCGTCGACGATCGTCTGGCCAGGGGCCGGACGCAGGGCCTCCATTACCTCGGCCAGTAGGACCGGGACATGATCTGGCGCATGTCCGGCCAGCTCACTCATGACGCCGCGGCCTTAGCCAGACGTTGCTGGGTGCGAAACGCCGGCAGGCCCTCACGCGCGGCGGCCAGTTGCTGGTCCCGGTGCGCATGGAAGGCGTCGCGGCGCCAGATCTGGAACCGTTCGCCAAGGCCCACCACGGCCACCCAATCGGTGAGGCCAAAACGCTCGCAAAGGGCTTCGGGCAGGGTTATGCGGCCGGCGGTGTCATAGGCGAGGCGCGCCATGCCGCCATAGACGCTGACCTCCAGCGCGCTGCGGAGCGGGTCGCCGAAGGGAAGCTCCTCGATCAGGCCCTTATAGGTGTCGAACAGCGCCTGGCCGCCGCCCTCGATGCAGTCGGCCTCGATGGAGGGAAAACAGAAAACCCCGTCAAAGGGGCCCGCCGCGGCCGCGCGGAAATCCTGCGGCAGAACGATCCGCCGTTTCGCGTCCAGCTGCTTTTCGGCCGTGGAGAGAAACACCGCGTCCAATCACCCCGTTCACGCCGAGCCCTTGACGGCGGCCACAATCTCGCGGGTCTGCGCGATGCGGCTCCAATGGGTTAACATGGGCGTAATTGGGATACAATGACACTCAAGACTAAATGGGGACCAAATTCGGGGGCTATTCTGGCTTGATGACGGGATTGCACAGTCTAGATTGTGAACAATAAGAGAACATGTGTGGCGAGACAGGGGCGTGCGCCGCCCAAAAGGTTAACGCCAAGAGAGGGAAAGGCCAGTTGGCGGAAATTGTGGAAATATTGTCATTTCCGCCAAATGGCGGGGCGGCTATCTCCGGGCGCCAACGGGTGGGAGGGAGAAGCATGGCGCTGGAGATCAGACCGAACTGCGAGTGCTGCGATATGGACCTTCCGCCCCATTCGCTCCTGGCGCGCATCTGCACCTTCGAATGCACCTTCTGCGCAGGCTGCGTCGAGACGGTGCTGTACAATGTCTGCCCCAACTGCGGCGGCGGGTTTCAGCCCCGCCCCATCCGGCCGAGGCAGGAGCTGCGACCGGGCATTTCCCTAACTACGCGCCCGGCGTCGTCTCGCCGTGTGCATTTGAGCTACAGCCTGGACGAAGTGGCGGCGGTCGTGGCGCGGATCAGGGGAATACCGGCTGATGAGCGCTAAGAGCCCCCTCACAAAACCAGCAGACCTCGCCGCCGTCGCCGATGGGCATGCCGGGGGGCGGATCGAAGCCTTTGTCGGCGGCGGCCATCTGGGCGAGCTGGTCGCGGGAGCGGTCGGTGATGAGGCCCGCGAGCCAGGCGGCCTGGGCCTGTTCGGCGACATCGCCGCCCCGGCGGCGGGAGAGAGTCTCGCCCAACAGGTTCAGTTCGCCCCGGACAACGGCCGTCACGGATGGAGACGTGGACTTATCCGCCAGGACGTCGGCGAGGCGCGCCACGAGGCGGGCCTGAACCACCCGGCGCAGGGCCTCCCCCCGCCCCTCCAGGGGCCGTGGGTCGAAGACATAAGCGATGGTGGTATTGAGAAGCTCCGGCAGGGTGAGCTCACCAGCCTGCCGGTCGCCCTGATCGCCGACCCTTTGCAGGCGCGCGGGGTTGAGGAGATCGGCGAGGGTGACATCCGCCGCAGCCTTGGCCGCCGAGTCTATATCGAAGACTGGGCTCTGGGCGTCGCCGAAGACCTCGATGTTGTAGGCCGGATCGTCGTGACCGTCGCGGCCGGCGGAGAGCTGGTCAATCAGCGTGTCGGGAAGATCGAGAGCCTGGGGATCGAGGGTCGTCAACAAAGCCGCGAGCGCCTGACGCTGCCGCGCGGGATCCACTGGATGGCTCGTGGGCAGTCCATCGCCCCGGACGCCATAGGCGAACTCCACCCCACCCACGGACTTGGAGACCGAATCCACCTCGTAGCGGTGGAACAGATAGATCGGCACGATCACCCGGCGCAGGTCCGACAGGGGCGCGCCCTTGGGCAGATTATCGGGACCAAAGCGCGAAAGAGCGATCTTTCGCACCGCCATGACATGGGCGAGGCTGGCGACGCTGTCGGGACCGTCATCCCAGAGGGCGCCATAGGGCTCGCCCGCGCTGGTAGGCCTGGCATCTTCATCGCGCACATAGCGAAGACCAGCGGCGTAGCCCTGGCGGACGATGTCATCCAACACCGCCTGGCCCGCCGCGCCTGAGGGGACCTCGCTATAGAGCCACTTAATGGCGAACCGGTCCCAGGCGCCGATACCCACCTTATAGGCGTCGGTGAAATCCAGCTTGTCGCCGGGCCCGATCCCCACGCGGGGGCCCGGATAGTCCATCACCGAGCCGCGATCATCGAAGGTGCTGCCGGCGAAATTGTGGGCGAGGCCCAGGGCGTGGCCGCTTTCATGGACCGCGAGCTGGCGCAGGCGCGCGAGCGACACCACGATGGGATCATCGCTGGCCCCCGTGCCCGTCTTATCCGCCCCCACGAGCCCCTCGAAGATCATCCGGTCCTGACGCACGCGCAGGGATCCCAGGAGCACGGAGCCCTTGATGATCTCGCCGGTACGCGGGTCCGTGACCGCATAGCCATAGGACCAGCCGCGGGTCTGGCGATGCACCCAGTTGATGATGTTGTAGCGCGCGTCGAGGGGGCTCACGCCCGGCGGCAGGACCTCCACGCGGAAGGCGTCGATGAAGCCCGCGGCGTCAAAGGCCTTGGCCCACCAGCGGGCGCCGTCCATCAGGGCGCTTCGGATGGGCTCGGGCGCGGCGCGGTCCACATAGAAGACGATGGGCTTCTTGACGGTTGAGCGGGCGGCGGTGGGGTCGGTCTTCTCAAGCCGAAAGCGTTCCGCCAAGCGATAGACCGTGGGCTCGCTTAAGGAAGCGCCGTAATTGGCCACCAGCAGGCTGAAGCCGCCCGTGCGAGGATCGGCCAGGCGCGGCGTGAAGCCCGGCGGCGGCAGGCGGATCAGGGATTGGTGCTCGATAAGCGTTATCGAATGCGGGTCGGGAACGAGGCTGAAGGTCTCGCGGCCCGGCGCGTCGCTGACAAAGGTTTCGTGAGCCTCGAATTCGAGGTTGTCCGGGAAGGACTCGATACCCGCCACATCAGCGTAGCTGCGATCAGCGGCCAGCTTGTAGACGCCGGCGTCAGCGCGCTTCAGATCATCGACCACCCCGAAGGCGTCGCGGGTGAGGAAGCTGGTGATGTCGAGGAGCACCGTCCCGTCCGTCGCGGTGGCCGTCACGTCGCCAGACCAGATGATCGAGGGCGGAAACGACTCCCGCACCGCCTCGCGCTCATCGGTCGAACCGCCATCGGCGCGGAAGCCGAAATTCTCGAACTCCGCCATGACCTTGGGGCCGGCCCGCCGGAACCTCAGGACCTCGGTGCGACCGGGATTGGACCGGTCAATGCCGATAGGCGTAGAGCCGACGCCGCTGCGCATATAGGTCTGGTAGATGAACTCCCCGAGGTCGCCGGCGGCATTGGGTTTCAGGGCGACCAGCACGCGCCCCGCCTTGGGATCGAGATAGAGGGGCAGCAGGCCCTCCCGCCGCTCCAGGCCGGCCGTGGCCTTGGCGAAGGCGTCCGGCGTTGGGGTCTGGGCGAGGGAAGGTCCGGCGCACATCGCCACAACGAGGGCCAAAAGGGCGAGCCGCCGGGAGTTTGGTGTCATGGCGTCATCAAGCCCATACCGCCAAGCTAAGGCAAGGCGTGGGACGGCTGAAGCGGGACCTTACCCGTTGCGGCGCCGCCGTTCGCCGTTGCGGGATCCGTTCCGGTCCCCTGGCTCCCGGCTCGCGCTACGTTTGGCCGGGATGACGGTAAGGGGGCGGTTTGCAGCCTTGCAATCGCCTTCAGATGCCGCTCGAGGGCCGCGCCGAAAGCCTTCATCTCGAAGTTCTGGGGATCTTCGTGGGCGTCATCGAGGCCAGCGTCGAGGGTGGCGTGGAAGGTTGGAATCATCCAGGTTCCCGCGCGGCGGCTGGCGACGATGTAGAGTAAAGTCAGGCTGTCGTACTCCGCCCGCGTGAAGCCGTGGCGTGGTGCGATCCAGTCGTTGCCGGGTGGTCCACGCGGGTCGGCGCGGCGCGGCTCGACGTCTTCGATGTTGAGAAACAGGCCCTTTGCGGGAAGTTTCACGACCCGGCTTTCGAATTGTGTCGCCCGCCAGGGTACGGCGAAATCGTGGCCCCAGACGATCGCGCCCGTGCGTTGGACAAAGGCGTGGGCCACCGCATTGGGCCCAAGAAAGGGCGTGACGTCATTGATCTCGGGTGACGTATCGAGGTCTCGCGGAAACGGCTTGGCGCCCAGATAGAGGGAACTGGTGTCGTGGATGACGAAATAGCGGGCCAGGGGCGCGGCGGGATCATTGTCATTAGCCCGGGAAACCGGATCGCGCAGGCCGCCCGGCATGCCCCGACGCCCCGGGCCGAGATAGCGTTCGAGGACGTCGGGATCGATTTCCACAGGCCGGCCGATGCGCGCGGCAAGTACGCGAGGCAGCTTGGCGGAACGGGGCCAGATCACGCCCCGCCGGCCCACATGACGCAGCAGACAGCGGGCCTGGTCCACCGGTGAACCCTGAAAGCTGAAGGCCGGGACAGAGAAGTGGCAAATGCCGGGGAAAGCCTCAGGCGAAGGCGCGGGCTCGGCGCCCATCGCGCGGGCAGATGCCAGAACGAGGCAAAGGCCCGTCAGAAAGGCGCCCGTGCGCGTCCCCGCCGCAACCATTCACAAATTCCCCTCGCTGCGTCACTGCGTCCCTATACTGGGCGCGACATTCACGCGAGCGAGAGGGCCGTGCATCACGCTGACCTGGGCGGGACCCGCCACGTCTTCGCCGATCTGAAGGCGCTGCTGGCGGCGGCGACGCCCCTGCGTTCCGGCGATGAGCTGGCCGGCGTGGCGGCGGCGGGACCGGAGGCGCGGGTGGCGGCCCGCTATGCTCTGGCCGATCTGCCGCTGACGACATTTCTGGAAGAGCTCGTCATCCCTTACGAGGCGGATGAGGTCAGCCGCCTGATTATCGACACCCATGATGACGCCGCTTTCGCGCCCATCGCCCATCTCACGGTGGGCGCGTTTCGCGACTGGCTCCTCGCCAATGAGACGACCAGCGCCGATCTGGCGGCCGTCGCGCCCGGGATCACGCCGGAAATGGCGGCGGCGGTTAGCAAGCTCATGCGCAATCAGGATCTCATCGCCGTGGCGCGCAAACGCCGGGTGGTCACGGCGTTTCGAAACCAGATCGGCCTTCCCGGGCGCCTGGCCGTGCGGCTCCAGCCGAACCACCCCACCGACGATGCGCGGGGCATCGCCGCCTCGATCCTCGATGGTCTGGCGCTCGGCTGCGGCGATGCGGTGATCGGGGTTAATCCGGCCAGCGACAATGTGGAGACGGTGGGCGTGCTCCTGCGGATGATGGACGAGCTTCGCCAACGCTGGGCCATTCCCACCCAGACCTGCGTTCTGGCACACGTCACCACCTCCCTGGAGCTGATGGCCCGGGGGGCTCCGGTGGATCTGGTCTTCCAGTCCATCGCCGGGAGCGAGGGCGCCAATCGCGGCTTTGGGATCGATCTGGCGCTGCTGCGCGAAGCCCATGAGGCCGCGCTGGGTCTTGGTCGCTACGAGCTCGCCGACAATGTCATGTATTTCGAGACCGGCCAGGGATCGGCCCTTTCGGCGGGCGCCCACCACGGAGTAGACCAACAGACCCTCGAGGCGCGGGCCTATGCGGTGGCCAGGCCCTTCCGGCCCCTGCTGATCAATACGGTGGTGGGATTCATTGGCCCGGAATATCTCTATGACGGCAAGCAGATCATCCGCGCGGCGCTTGAGGATCACTTCTGCGGCAAGCTGCTCGGCCTGCCGATGGGGGTGGATATCTGCTACACCAACCACGCCGCCGCCGATGGGGATGACATGGATTCCCTGCTGACCCTTCTGGGCGTGGCCGGGGTGAATTTCATCATGGGCGTGCCCGGCGGCGATGACATCGCGCTCGGTTATCAAAGCACGAGTTTTCATGACGCCCTCTATGCGCGGGAGGTTCTGGGCCTTCGCCCGGCGCCGGAATTCGAAGCCTGGCTGCGGGCCGTGGGGCTTCTCGGCGATGACGGCCGGATGACGCCGCTCAGCGACTCGGCGGCGGCGGGGCGGATGCTGGCGGATATGTCCAGCCATGGCTGAGCCCCCGGAGCCGGCCCCAGCGCGGGACCCCTTCGCGGCCTTGCGCGCCGCGACCCCCGCGAGGATTGGGCTCGGGCGAACCGGACAATCCCTCACCACGGACGCCTTGCTGGCGCTCCAGGGGGCCGAGGCCCTGGCCAGGGGCGCGGTCTTCACCGGGTTGGATGTCGAGACGCTAGCGGCCGAGATCGACGCGCCGAGCCTTGTGGTGAACAGCGCCGCGCCCGATCGTGCAACCTATCTGCGCAATCC
>Ga0116226_10001403_pt1 | contig 20856 bp, 22 predicted proteins | sample S1TSphfallax_FD_89692 | JGI IMG/M metagenome (GOLD analysis project Ga0116226, IMG submission 89692) | Host-associated microbial communities from peat moss isolated from Minnesota, USA - S1T2_Fa - Sphagnum fallax MG | ecosystem: Host-associated > Plants > Peat moss > Unclassified | place: USA... | reverse complement strand
GGGGGTCAGCGCCATCCGGGCGAGGGCGTCTGGCCCAATTGGCTGCGCGCCTCGCGGGTCGCGCGGGCCGAAGCCGCAAGTTTCGCGCGCGCGATGGAATTGCTCGAGTTCCTGAGCTTGGGCGCGCTCGCCTACGCGCCCGCTGCGCAACTCTCGGGCGGGCAACGCAAGCTGCTCGAACTGGCGCGGGTGCTCATGGCCGAGCCCGCCGTGGTCCTGCTCGACGAGCCGGCGGCCGGCGTCGCGCCCGCGCTGCTGGACATCATCATGGACCGTATCGCCACCTTGAATGCACGCGGGATCACTTTTTTGATCGTCGAGCACAATATGGAACTGGTCGCGCGGCTCTGTCGCCATGTGTTCGTCATGGCCGGCGGCAAATTGCTGACCGAAGGCACCGCCGCCGAGGTGGTCGCGGATGCTCGCGTCATCGATGCGTATCTCGGCGGCGTCGCGGCGTGAGCGAACCGGCCTTGGGTCTTCGCATCCGCAATCTGCAAGCGGGCTACGAGCGTGGGAGCCCGATCGTGCGCGGCGTGTCGATCGACGCGAAACGCGGCGAAATCGTCGCGATCCTGGGGCCGAATGGCGCCGGCAAGTCGACCCTGGTCAAGGCCATTGCCGGCACGGTGCCGATCGACTCGGGGGAAGTGAGCCTCGACGAGGAGGACTTCACGGCGAGGCCCGCGCACCGCATGGTCAGTGGCGGCCTCGCGCTCGTTCCGCAGACCGACAATGTGTTCACGATGCTGTCCGTGGACGACAATCTGCGGATCGCGGCCCACGGCTTGTCCACGGCGCAGCGCCGGGCGCGCTTCACGGCCGTCTTCGATCTGTTTCCCGATCTCGCGCGCCAACGCGGGCTCGCCGCGGGCCGGCTGTCGGGGGGGCAACGACAAATGCTCGCCGTGGCGCGGGCCCTGATCGTCGTGCCGAAAGCCTTGCTGCTCGATGAACCCTCCGCAGGATTGTCGCCCAAGGTCGTCGCGGAATTGTTCGCCAAGCTGCTCGAAATTCGCGCGACGGGGGTCTGCATCGTGCTCGTCGAACAAAACGTGCGGGCGGCACTGACGATCGCCGACCGATTGTACGTGCTCGTCGAGGGGCGCAACCGGCTCGAGGGCCCGAGTCGCGATCTGCTCGCAGACCCCGAGATTGCCGCGCTGTATCTCGGTGGTGCGCGCCGGGCCGCCGGGGAAACTCGCGCGTGAGCATGCAATTCCTGGCCGATGGACTCGTCGCGGGTGCCACGATCGGACTCGGCGCCGTGGGCGTGACACTGACTTACTCGATCTTGCGCTTCGCGAATTTTGCCCATGGCGAATTCATTTCCTGGGGCTGCTACCTCGCGCTGGTGATCGCCGGCGCAATCGGCGCCTGGTCGAGTGCGTCGGTCGCAGCGCTCGGCGCCCTGTCGATCGGCGCGAATGTTCTCGCCGCCGGATTGCTGGCGATGGCACTGACCGGCCTGCTCGCAATCGGCCTCGATGCTGTGCTGTTCCGTCGCTTGCGGCGACATGGCGGCTCGATCACGGCGGTGATCGCGAGCTTCGGTGCCGCGCTCGCCTTGCGCGCCGCGCTCGAGGCGATCTTTTCTTCGCGTCCGGTCTATTTGTCGCAGGAGTTGCAGATCGCGATGCGCATCGGCGGCTTGCGCATCACGCCGGATCAATTGGCGCTGCTCGGTGTCGCGGCGCTCCTGGTCGGCTCCCTGCAGCTGCTGCTCACCCGCAGCAATGCCGGCCGGTCGATGCGCGCCGTGAGTGAGAACCCGGCGCTCGCGCGCATCGTCGGCATCGACGTAGCCGCGGTGATCCGGCTCACGTGGTTCATCGGTGGCGCGCTCGCCTGCGCTTCCGGCGTCATGCTCGGCCTGGTCGTGCAGATCCGTCCGACGATGGGTGCCGAACTGCTGTTGCCGCTGTTCGCCGCGGCGATCCTCGGGGGCATCGGCAGCGTACCGGGCGCCCTGCTGGGCGGTCTGATCGTCGGTGTCGCCGAGGCGGCGACCGTGCAAGTCATCGGCGCCGAATGGCGTGCCGCGGTGGCTTTCCTGATCCTGATCGCCGTGCTGCTGCTGCGGCCGTCGGGGCTGTTCGGGCGAGCGGCCTGATGCACGATCTCAGCGGCATCGTCGCTTACGGCAGCGTGTTCCTTAGCCTCGCGCTGATCAACGGCATCGTCTGCCTCGGGCTCAATTTGCAATGGGGTCAAACGGGCCTGTTCAACGTCGGCATTGCCGGCTTCGTCGGCATCGGCGCGTATACCTCCGCGCTATTGACCAGCGCACCGGCCGACGGCCGGTTCGGTGGCTTTGGGTGGCCGATCGCCGTGGGGCTGATCGCCGCGATGCTCACGTCCGGCGCGGTGTCGGCCCTCGTGGGCGCAGCCACCCTGCGACTGCGCGCCGATTATCTCGCGATCACGACGTTCGGCGTCGCGGTCACCGTGCAATTGGTCCTGCGCAATGCGGAGCGAGTGACCGGCGGCAACTTCGGCGTGAGCTTCATTCCCCGCCCGTTCGCGTCGCTCGCCGGGCGGCCCGCGCTGTTCGGCATGCTGAATCTTGTGCTCGTCGCGGTGATCGTCGTTGTGCTCTACGTCGCCCTCGACCGGCTGGTGCGCAGCCCCTGGGGCCGCGTACTGCGCGCGGTGCGCGAGGACGAGCGGGCAGCCGAGGCGCTCGGCAAGAGTGCGGCGCGTTTTCGGCTGCAGGCCTTCGCGATCGGCGGCGCGATCATGGGTCTCGCCGGCGCCATGGAGGCGCACTTGATCGGCTTCATCGCACCGGACAATTTCGAGTCGACGCTGACGTTTCAGATCTGGACGATGCTGATCATCGGCGGCTCAGGCAACAATCTCGGCGCGCTCTTGGGCGCACTGCTCGTCGCGACGATTTGGAGCGTGACCGGACTCGCGACCGGCGCGTTGTTCCCGCCTGAGGATCAGGCCCGCGCCGCCGCGTTGCGCATCGTCGCCATCGGTGTGCTGCTCGCCGCCACGATCGTGCTCCGGCCCCGCGGGCTGCTCGGTGAGCGCCTGAACGTGTCGCGGCATCTGACCCCATCGCGCCACCGGTAGTTCGCTTGCCGCTACGGTGGCCCCGTCACGCCTTCGGCAGCCAGGGAAAGAAGGCATTCGTGCGCCGTACGTAGTCGGCGTATTTCGGCCGGCGCTCGCCGATGTCCTTTTCCAGCAGCGCGACGCCTGACACCCGCATCAGCAGCACGGACATGAGCACGGGACCGACGATGCTCCACCAGGCACCGGCGGAGAGGGCGAGCAAATACAGTCCCCACCAGACGCAGAAGTCGCCGAAATAATTCGGGTGGCGCGTCAGTCGCCAGAAGCCGCGATCCATGACCTTGTCACGGTTCGCGGGATCGGCCTTGAAGCGCACGAGCTGCCAATCACCGCCGGCTTCGAACACGAAGCCGGTCAACCAGACCGCCGCACCGGCGTAATCGAGCCAGCCGAGCGCACCGGGATCGGCCGCACCGGCCGTCCCGAGCGCGCCGAGCAGGGGCAGGGAAATGAGCCAGGCAAGCACCGCCTGCAGCACGAACACGAGATAAAGACTCTTGATGGCGAAATTCGGTTCGTTGCGGGCGCGAATCGCCTGGTAGCGACGATCCTCGCCATGGCCCCAGTTACGCCAGGTGATGTGCAGAGCGAGGCGCAAGCCCCAGACGGTGACGAGAACCAGCATCAACGGGCCCCGCGGGCCCGGTGCGGGCGCGAGCGACGCGTAGGTGAACCCCAGCATCAGGAACATCGGCGACCAGAGACTGTCGACGATCGCGACGTTGCGCTTGAAGAGGCTCACGACCCAGGTGAGGCAGGCCGCGAACACGACCACGGGCAGACCGCATAAAAATATGGTGAGTGCATCCATGGAAACGAGTTTAAACGATCGCCGGCTCGATACGAGTCACGCGCACTCCATCGACGTCGCGAGGCAGGCGACGCCGCACTAGCGGCAGGCCGTCAGAGGCTGCTGCAGCGCCTGGCGCATCGCCTCTTCCGTGCCGGGATGCCGGTCCTGGGGTGCAAAGTCGATCGTCGTCTTGAAATTATTCCCTGACGTGTCGCGCAGATCCGAGAGACCGTCATAGCGGACCAACACGTGGTCTGCGTCGCCGTACCACACGTCGATACCCGGCAGCAGCCATCCCCAGAAACCCGAGAGGCGCAGGCGAAACACTTCGGCGCCCATGCCATGCACGGGTTCACTGCGCAGGCGCTGCACTTGGAAGCCGTAATCCGCGAGTCGGCTCGGCACGAGGAAGCGCATCTCTAGGGCGTTGCCGCCCATGAGTTGGCTCCAATGGGTTTGGACGAATTCGTCGAAGCCCGCGTCGGCGACCAGTCCCGGCGCCTGCGGCAAAGGTCCGGCCTTCTCCTGGGAGCGCGCATTCTCCCGAAAAAACACGATCCGCTCGGCGGCGCCGGCCAGGAGCGCAGTCGGTGAGGTCCGGGCCGCAGCGGACGAGGCCGCCGTGCGGATGCCCTCGCGCATGCCGTTGCTCGCATCCTCGACGAGGAAATCCGGTGCCAAAGGATCGACATAGGCGACGTGTTTGCGTGCGAACGCCGAACCATCCCGGCAGGTATAGAGCACGACGCGCTCGGCGAGGCGACCGCCGCGGAACGACAGGACATGTCGTTCGCCATAGAGAAAATCGTTGCTGCGGCGAGCCGTCGCGACGCCGCCATAGGTAAGGAATCCCTCGGCCGGCGCGCAGCACGCCCCCTCCACGAGACCGAAAATCAGTACGACTAGAACGATGAACCGGCGTGACATGCATACTCCTGGGCTTGCCTGGAGTATTCGAGACTCTCGGCCGCTCGGATGCACGCCCCCGGTGGAAACGCCGCTCGAGTTCGCCGTGCCATCAGCCGACCGCTCAAATCACCGCCCGGCTCCTATGCATAATCGTAGCTGCCACCCCGCGCCAGAGCGCGCTGGTAGGCTGCACGCGCATGAATCGAGCTCAGAAACTCGAGAATTCGCGGCCGGCCGGCGGTAATGCCCGCGCGATGCGCGGCCGCTTCGAGTGGAAAGCTCATCTGCACATCGGCGGCCGTGAATTCGGCGCCGGCGAACCAGGCTTGGCGCGCGAGTTCGGACTCGACGTAGTCGAAGTGCAGTCGCAACTGCGGCGCGATGAAACTGCCCTGGACTTTGGCCGCGATCCCGCGCGCAATCACGCTGATCGGCCAGGACGGCGTCGCTGCGACGCGATTGAAGATGAGATTCAGCAACAGCGGCGGCATTGCCGAGCCTTCCGCATAATGCAGCCAGTAGGTGTAGCGCAGCCGCTCGGCGCTGCCCGCGGGCGGTATCAAGCGACCCTCACCGTATCGCCCCACCAGATATTCGATGATGGCGCCGGATTCGGCCACGGTCGTCTCACCGTCGGTGATGATCGGTGATTTCCCGAGCGGATGCACGGCGCGCAATTCCGGCGGTGCGAGCATGGTTTGCGCGTCGCGTTCGTAGCGCCGCACTTCGTAACCGAGCCCGAGTTCCTCGAGCAACCAGAGCACGCGCTGCGAACGCGAATTGTTGAGATGATGAACCGTCAGCATCTCTCATTGTAACTCATTGATGCAATTGGCCAACGCGGGGCCGCCGCGCGTCCGCTCCAAGACCCGATGTACAGCGCCGTGGGCGGATGTCATGCTAGGGCGCATGAGTCCTGCCGTGCAAACCAAGTCCGATACGGTCGGCGAATCGATTCGCATCGTCTCGCTGCAGTCACATATTCTCGCCGAACAGGTCCACCATCCGAACGCCACCGGCACGTTTTCGTGGATCCTCTCCGCGCTGTCGATCTCGGCGAAGATCATCGCCGACAAGGTTCGACGCGCGCGCCTCGAGAACGTGCTCGGCAGCGTCGGCCAGGAAAACGTGCAGGGCGAGGTGCAGCAGAAACTGGATGTAATTGCGAACGACGTACTGCTCGGGACACTCGGCGGACGCGACGGTGTCGCGATCGTGGCTTCCGAGGAAAACGAGGAGCCCGTGATCCTGCGCGAACAACAGGAAGGCGTGCCGCGTTACTGCGTCTTGTTCGACCCGCTGGATGGTTCCTCGAACCTCGACATCTGTGGCGGCGTCGGCACGATTTTCAGCATCTTGAGCCACGATGCGCGCATTCAACCGGCGCGCGACTCCCTGCTGCAGCCGGGCGTCAGGCAAGTTGCCGCGGGCTATGTCCTGTATGGCTCGTCGACGGTCTTCGTGCTGACCCTGGGCAAGGGCGTCGACATGTTCGTCCTCGATCCGGGCATCGGCTCGTTCATGCGCGTCGAAAGGAACTTGCGGATCCCGAGCGGCAACAAGACCTACTCGGTCAACGAAGGCAACCGCAAGAGCTTTCCCGCCGGTTATCAGCAGTATCTCGACTGGGCGCAGAGCAACGGCTACTCGAGCCGTTATGCCGGCGCCATGGTCGGTGACGTGCATCGAATTCTGTTGAAGGGCGGAGTGTTCCTCTATCCACCGACGGCGAAAGCGCCCCAGGGCAAGCTGCGGCTGATGTACGAGGCGAACCCCATGGCCATGATCATCGAGCAGGCGGGCGGCAAGACGCTGGCCGCGCCCGACGAACGCGTGCTCGAGATCCAACCCACGGCAATTCATCAGCGCACGCCCGTGATCCTCGGCGCCGCCGACCAAGTCGACCATGTCGTGGCGCACTTGCGCTAGATCGATCGACTCGCCCCAGGGACCGACACGATGCCCGCTAAGCGGGTGCGGGCGCGCAAAACGCCGGCACCGGTACGGCGCGAAATGCAGTGGAGCTTTCGCAGCGCGCGGCAAATGCCGCCAGGCAGGGGTACTCGCTGCGCTCCGGGTCGACGCCGACGCTGCCGTACAAGAACCCCAATACACAGCCTAGCGTGACGTCCGCCTGGGTGAGCTCCGTGCCCAGCAGCCAACCGGTACCGCCGTCCGCTGCCCTGCGCTCGAGTGCCACGAGCGCCGATCGCACCTGCAGTCGGCAGCGGTCCAGCCATGGTTCATGGCGCTTCTCGGCGGGGCGAAATGCAGTCTCGTAGATCTGCATCACCGCCTTGTCCGCCGCGCCGGTCGCGAGCGCGATCAGCTGCAGCGCGTCACGCCGGCGTCGGCCCGCCGCCGGCAGCAAGGCCCGTGCCGGCCCGACAAGTTCATCGAGATGATCGAGAATGGCCGCCGACTCGGCGAGCACCTCACCGTCGTCGAGCACGAGTGTGGGCACCCGGCCCAGCGGATTGAATTCCCGGATCCGGTCGAAGTCCTTGCCGACCGACCAATCGCGATGGACGAACGGGAGGTCCAGGCACTGCATGCTCACGGCAACGCGCCGCACGTAGGGTGAATCGAACATGCCGATCAGCATCATGTCAGTGGCCTCCGTGGACGAGAAACCCGGCGGCGCGCAAGACCTCGGCGAGCTGTTCCTCGATGCTCGCCGCCTCGCTGCGCCGCAAGTATTGTAAGTGCAAAGTGGGTCCGGTCAGCACCTCGAGGCCCCGACGCAGAACGCTCCCGGCCGCGCGAATGCCGGCCTTGTGTTGATCGAAGCGCTGCGCCGGAGTGTAATGGCTCATGCCCACGTAGAGGCCAAAAGGCCCGCTGCGGCTGTCCGCATAATCGAGCAGCACCAGGTAGATGTTCGAGCGCCCCTTGGCCACGCGTCCGAAACGGAGCGCGATCTCGTAGATCTCGGGCAGGCGCTCGACGTAGCGCATCGGCAACCAAGCGGGAATCGACTCGGCCGCGACCGCCCAGAGTGCCGCGAGCGCGCGCTCGATGTTGAGCGACATTTCGCCGCGCATCCACAATTCGTGGATCGCATGCGCGCCGGCCGGACCGTCGGCCTGCGCGAGCGCCCGCGCCAGCGCCGCTTGCAGCGCCGCTGCGCCGAGCGCGCCGAGCGGCCGCTCGGCCGGTGCGCGAACGGTCGCCCGGGATCGGAGTGCGCGTTTCACGGCAACATGGTGTCAGCAAAGCGTTGGCTTGCAAAGGTCGACCGGGAGCCTCACGGACAACGATGCGCATCCCCGCGCCGCCAGCGGATCGCGCCGACGCAAGGATCGATCAAGCGGGTGACATCGGCAACGAGGCCCATCGTGCGCAGTAGCGCGAAGGCCGTGATATGCGCCCGCGGGCAGGCTTCCTGCAGGCGGCTCGCCGCGGCCATCAGGGTGCGGCCCTTGCTGACCACGTCGTCGACGAGGACGAGCTTCGGTGCCGCATCGCCCAGTTGCTCCACGGCAAAGGAGGCGTAGTGCGAAGCTACGCTCGGCCGCCGGCCGCCTGCGGCGGTCGCGGACTTGGGCACGGGAATGGCCCTGCGCAAACCCAGCCACAAGCGACCCCCCAAGCCCACGGCCAGCATCGCGAGCGCGAGCGCCTCGGGCGTCGAGGCCGTGCCGGGTGCGCGCGGGACGCTGCCGGGGACCGGGACCAAGATGGTCGCAGCATCGAACCAGCCGGCGAAGCGATGCGCCTCCAGGGCTTCACGGCGCACCCGCGCGGCGTAGCGCGCGAGGAAGCGAGGATCACGGTCCTTGAGGCGCGCACAGAGCAGCCGCGAGCGGACCGAAATCGCGCACGTGCCCTGCGGCGAGTAGACGTAACAGGAAGCGAATGGGACGGCCGCGAGCATGCGCTAACGACCGAGATCGTCCTCATGCGAGCGCCCGAACTGACGCGCAACATCCCGATCCGCGCGATCGGGCGGCGCCTCGCCGCGCGCTTCGGCGCGCATGCGCAACCAGTTCTCGCGCGCCTGACGGCGCACGTCCTCGAGCGGCTGCGGCCGGCCGCTCTGGCGCGCCGGCGCCATTTCCTTGACCGCTCGCTGCACGCGCTCCGCGACGCGGGCCTGGTGTTCTGCGCGCAGGCGGTCGGCCACGGCATTGCGCTCGCCGCGCCGCTCCATTTCATAGATGGGGCGGGGAAGATGCAGCGCGGGCTCGCGATCGATGCCTTGCGCCGCGAGCGAGCGGTGGTCGATGCGCTCAGGCGTCCTGGCCGCGCCCAGGGCCTCGTTGGCCCGCTGCGCCCAGCGCGCTCGGGTGGCGACGAGTTCCTGGAGGAAAGGACTCATGCCCCGCTCGAGACGCTGCTGGTCGCTGATCTCGAGCGCCGTCTTCGCGCCGAACCCGGTCGAGTGGATCTCGCGGGTACTCGTCAACAGGTGCGCGTGGAAATTACGGGGATCGGTCCGCGGCGCGTGGATCGCGAAGTCGACGACGAAGCGGTGCCGGTCGGCGAGTTCTTGCGAGAAGCCGCGCACCAGCCCCAGCCGCTGTTCGGCGTCGAGTTCGGCGGGCAAGGCGACCAGAAATTCCCGGGCGACGCGAGAGTTGCTGCGCGTTTCCGCGGCTTCGACACTGTTCCAGAGATTCGCGCGATCCTTCGCCCAGCTCATGTCGGCGTCGGCGAGCCTCTCCGGCAGGACGATCTCCGTGTGCAGCACGCCGCCACGACTTCGATGATCGAAGATCTTGCCGGTCCTCTCGTCCCGGATGCGCTCGCCTGCGCGGTAGGCGATCGCGCTGGTCGCGCTGCTGCCGTTGGCGCGACCGAAGGTCTTCATGTTGAGGAAATACACGGCCATGGTTCAAAAATCCGGGTCGTGGCTGAACCCGGACGCGTCCGCGTCCAGCGCTTCCTCGATGTCCCAGAGGCTCAAGGCCTGCGCCGCGCCGACGGTCTCAGGCTGAAAGGCTCCGCCAGGCTCACAATGCAGGTCGTGGTCCTCGAGCGCCTGCGCGCAATGCTCGCAGTGATTGGCGTAACAGGCTTCGGGACTTGCGGCCGTCTTCCGGTACCAGGGATTCAACGATGCGAGGCGACGCGACACGGACGCGGACAGGTCCGTGACGTAGAAGATGCTCGCGCGCTCGGCGACGGGCTCCCAACCCTGCTCGCCCCAGCACGCGTGCTGCTGCGGGGCCACGAGCGCCACCACGTGTGTCCAGCGGCCACAGGCGGGACACAGTGCACTTGCGCTGACGATCGCATAGCGTTCGGCACGGATTTTCATCGCGCCGCCTGCTGCAGCGACACGCGGCGCCAGCTGGGCGAGGAGGCCCACTTGCAGTACCCTTGCAGATCCGGCAGCTGTTCGAGCTCCGAGGGCAGCACCGCCGCCTCGACCACATGCTGCGCGCTCACGTTCGTCGAACGACGACCGCCTCGTGCGGAGAAACCGCTGTCGTGATCGCGGCCACGACTGACTTGCCGCCGCACGAGTTCACGCTCGCCGATGAGTTTCGAGGCGAATTGCGAAGTGCCGCCGTTCTCGCTGCCGGAGCAACGCAGAATCAGCGTGTTGCTACAGTTCTCGATGATCGTGTGCGCGCCGGCTCCGTACGTGGACGAGACCTGCGAAATCGACTGCAGTCCCAGGACGCACCGCCCACCGAATTTGCGCAAGCGCGCCAGCGCGTCCTTGAGACCGTCGATCGCGCCAAGGGCGTCGAGTTCGTCGACGACGAACCAGAGCCTCTGATCGCGTCCCTCGGGGCCGCTCATCGCCTCGAAAATGGCGAGCCGCATCCAGGCCGCGATCATGGCGCGCAGCGCCGCGATCTGCCCCGCCTTGTACGGAATGAACAGCAGGCTCGCCGAATCCCGCCGGCGCACCCACTGACGGACCGAAAACGGCGCGGCCCGTTGCACACGGATGTACTCGAACGCGGCGACGGCCGAGCCGGTCACGGAGCGGATCGAGCCGAACATGCGCGCATTGTCCGGATCCAAGAAAGGCTGCGCCGGAGTGTCATGGACCAAAGTTCGCAGCTCCTCGACGGGCGCTACGGTCAACAGGCGCCAGAGCTCCGCTGGATCGCGACGGCCGGCCTCATGGCAACGCCGCGCGACCGCCGCCAAGAACGTGCGCGCATAAGCCCGCCACTCCTCACCCGAAGCGTCGCTGCTCGAGGGGATCAGGCCGCTCGCCAGCTGCTCCACGTCGTAGGCGTCGTGAATCTCCGCGCCCCAATCCCATTTGGCGGATAGCGGCTCGAACGGGTTCAAGACGATGTCGCCCCGATAGCGATCGAAGAAGCGATCCCGGTAGCCACCGTCGGGGTCGGCAAAGATGGCGCGATCGCCGCGCCCTATCGCGGTGCCCAGCAGTTCGCGGATCGCCGTGGACTTGCCGGTACCGGTCGAGCCGATGAACTTGAAGTGCTTGGTTTCGTCCAGCGCCGACAAGCGCTGGCCGGCGACGCTCAAATCCGCACGGATCGGCCGGGGACGATCGCCCACGAGGCGCATCGGCCGCTTGTCCAGCAGGCGTACGCCCCGCCTCAGGGTCTCCCGATGGCGCCCGCGCCAGGAACCGGCGCGGGCCGCGACGAGCAGCAAAACGGCGGCCCCGACGGCGAGGTACGGCAAAGCAGCCTTGCCTGAAGGAAGCTGGGTCAGGATCGCGGCCATCGTAATCATTTCTGCGCCTCGCTGAGTCAGTAACCTTTGACGATGAGGAAGTCCCCGGCCTCGCCGTAGGCGGGAGCGCTGCGATCGATGCGCACGCAGAGGCGTTGCGGTTCGCCGCAGTGTCGCCAAACGGCGCGTCCGCCCTGCAACTCGAGTTGCGCGACCGTCGCGGCGAGCGCGTCCCGCCGCTCGCGCAGCGCCGACAATTCGGCCGGCGCCGGCACGCTCCACCAGAGCAGCACCCCGGGAATCAGCGCCGCGAGACCGGCACAGGCGAAGCTCCAGAGCGATGCGCGCAGACTGGCGGCGCGGCCCATGGCGCGCAGGGCGCCCAGCGCACGATTGGTTTCCGCGCTGAGCGCCTGCATCTCGTCGATCAGCGTGCGACGGATTTCATCCCGCACGACGGTATCGAGGTCTCGCGTATGCGCTTTGAGCGATTCCAGGTTCTGCTCGACCGAACGTTGATGGGCTTGCGCACTTTCCAGCAACAGGCCGAATTTCATCGTGTCCTCGTTCATCGAACTGCCTCCTTCATTCGATTTCTCTTGCGCGTGTGGTGCGCCCGCCCTGATCGCGGGCGTCGCGATCGCTTGCTCTTTGCGCCGTTGCCGGCGCGGAAGCTGTGCGCTCGGTCGCCGCGCTGCGCGGCGGCGACAGCAGAACCCGCTGCCAAACCGGATTCGAGGCATACTTGAGATACGCGGTCAGGTCGGGCAGCTGCTCGATCTGGGAAGGCAGCAGTGCGGGCTCCACACTGATCTGCTCGCTGTCGGTGATCGAGCCGATGCGTTCGTCATAGCGACGGCTCATCGAGCGTGTCGTGCGAATGATTTCGCGCTCGCCGACCAGCTGCGATGCAAACCGCGCCGTGCCGCCGCCCTCGCTCGCCGCGCAGCGAAAAATCATGCTATTGCTGCAGTTTTCGACGATTGTGTGGGCTTCACCCTGGCCGTAGCTGCTGGAGACCTGCGCCACCGATTGAATGCCGATGATGCAACGACCGTCGAACTTGCGCAGTCGCGCGAGCGCATCCTTCAAGCCGTCGATCGGTCCCAGCGCGTCGAGTTCGTCGATCACGAACCAGAGCCGCCGGCTACCGCGTTCGGGACCCTGCACGGGTTCGCGATTCATCGTTTCGAAGATCGCCAATCGCATCCAGGCGGAGATCGAACTGCTCAGGGCCGCAATCTGCGCGGCCTTGTAAGGCATGAAGAGCACGCCCGGCTGTTCGTCCCGCACCCAGTGACGAACCGATTGCCCCGGCGCGTCCTGGGCGGCGACATACTGCAGGGCGCTGACGGCATCGATGGTGACCGAGCGGATGGAGTCGAACATCTTGGCGTTGTGGTCGGCGAGGAAGGGCTGCGCCGGCGTCCCCTCGACGAGCGCACGCAACTCCTTTGGTTCGGCGGATGCGAGCAGGCGATAGAGTTCGCTGGGATCGCGTTCTCCCGCCTCGTGGAGTTGGCGCGTGACCGCCGTGAAGAAGGTGCGCGCGTATCCGGTCCAGGTCGGATCCGAGTGTGGACGGTCCGGAATCATCGAACGCGCCAATTGTTCCGCGTCATAGGGGCTTTCGATCTCGGCGAACAGATCCCACTTCTTCGCGCGCGCATCGAACGGATTCAAGATGACATCGCCGCGATCCGCGTTGTAGTGGTCGCGGAGGTATCCGCCGTCGGGGTCGGCGATGACCGCTCGGTCGCCCCGCCGCAGGGCGCCGCCCAGCAACTCAGCGATCGCCGTGCTCTTGCCGGTGCCGGTCGTACCGATCAACTTGAAATGCTTGGCTTCGTCCTCGGGCGGGACGTGCGTGCCAGCCAAGTTCAAGGGCCGATCCCGGTGGGCCGTGCTCGCGCGTTCAGCGGCGGATCGGTCGCGATCCCCTGCGGCCGGCGTCGCAGCCGTCTCGATGCGGGTGCCACGGCGGTGCGGCGACTGCACCGGCGGTTCGCGCATCCACCAACGGCCGCCGGCATAGCCCACTGAGGCCGCGATCCCCGAGGCGAAGGCGGCATGCATGAAGCCGCCGTAGGCGATACCGGCACCCTGGATCAACGGATTGGCAATCATCACGGCGGCGCCCGCCGCCGCCGTGAGTGCGACACCGGCGAGCGGCGCCCGCAGGTACTGCCTTGGCGTAGCTCCGCTACCGGCCATGGCGGCGAACATCGGTCCTTGAACGCTCGCATAGTCCATGAGCAATCCCCACCAGCCGCTCATGCCGGATCCACGGGTTCCGCGCCGCGCCGCTTGCGCTCCGGATCGAACCAGATCTCTTTGATGTAGCGTTCATGCCGCTCGACACCGAACTGGATCACCACGTCGATCAGGAGATGGAGCAGGTTCTTGATGTCGCGGCGCGCCAGTTCGCGGCCGCCGGGATTCTGCTTGACGAGCAGCACGAGTTGCTCGAACGCGAGCTCGGCGCTCGCGGCGTGCACACTCGTGATGGAGCCGGGATGTCCCGAGTTGACGTTGCGCAAATAGTCGAACGCCTCCTCGGCGCGCAATTCCGCGAGCAGGATCCGGTCCGGTTTCATGCGCAGGCAGGATTCCAACAATTGTTTGGGAGTGACTCGCGCGACGCCCTGATCGTCCTTGGAATAGAACAGGCGCACGTGATTCGGGTGCCGGTCGAGCACGAGTTCCTGGGCATCTTCGATCGTGATGAGCCGCTCGTCCTCCGGGATTTCGCGGATCAAGGCTTTGGTCCACGTCGTCTTACCCGATCCGGTCGGACCGGACACGAGGATGTTCTTGCGGCTTGCGACGGCGAGGCGCATGAAGGCCTCGAACTCCGCGTTCGCCAACAGGCCCAGCAGCTGCGCATCCACGGGGTCCGAAAGCCGAGTTGGCCCCAGGGTCTTGCGAAAGATCCCCCGCTCCGCCAACTCACGGATCGACCAGACCTGAGTCGCGGGTCTGCGTATCGTGATTGCCACGCAGCCCGTGCTCGTCGCGGGCGGCAGGACGATTTGCACGCGCTCGCCGCCGGGCAGCGATGCGGAGAGCAGCGGTGACGAGGCATCGATGCGTTGATGTGTCGCATTCGCGGTGAGTTTGGCGAAGCGCTGACACCAATCGAAGTCGGCGAAATCCAGGCATTCGCGCTGCCAACCGCGGGAGGTCTCCACATAGGCTTCCCCCGGACGGTTGATGCACAGCTCCGTGACCGAAGCGTCGTCCAGCCAGGGTCGCAAGCCCTGCAAGGTCAGTGCGAGCGAGGACGCCGCCGGCTGTGCGTCGCCGCGCCGGTGACTCTCAATGCGCGCTGGGTCGGAGCGCATAGACAGTCCGGAAGTCCAAATCGCGGGCGACCAATACCTGGACTCGATCGCCTTGCATCTTGGTGATGGTCGGCGGAATGTTGATCGTATTCTTCAACACCTCGGTCATCACGCCCTGACCGGCCGACGGGTTGTAAATCACGGTGCCGTCGCCCCGGCTGGCGGACTGCACGGCCGCCTGAACCGCGCCGTCGATCACCGTCACCAGCATTGCGGCGCCGAAGCGCTGCCAGAAATGACGCTCGACCTCGCCCGAGAGACCCGCCCGACCCAGTTCGTCCGCGCCCGGCGAGGCGAGCGGAATGATCACGCCCGTGGGTGTTCGCGCTTCGGTCCACAGAACGAAAATCCGTGCGGCGCCCTGTTGCGCCTGTCCCCGCACTTCGCCGACGAGCTTGGTACCACGCTCCAGCAGCACGACTTGGCCATCGACGCCGAAGGTGTCGGTGGCCGTTACACAGGTCGTCATGCCGGGCAGGGTCGAGTCGATAGCCGTCTCCAAGGTGCAATCGATGAAAGCGCCTTTCGGCAGCAACAAGCGCATCGTCGGCAGCAGCTCGGCGCTGACGGCCGAAGTCAGGCTCGGACGCAGCAACTCGGTGAGATCGTGCGCATTTGGGCCGGACGCATCGGCCCGCGCCGGCTCGATGGGCTGCCCGAACGGCGGTGCCTTGCCGGGCTCCGCCGAACTCACCGACGGCGGCATGGCGCCCGGTGCCACGAAAGCCGTGCCGGAGAGTTGCCGTTCGCGATCGACTTCAGCGGGTGTTTTCGGCGGCGGTCCCGCGACCGTGCCATAGCCCCCGCCGAGCGCAGTGCTTCCCGGCGCCGCGAGCAATGGCGTCGAGGGCGCCGCGGGCGTCGACCTCACTTCGGTCAAGAATTGCGGTGGGACTTCGGGCGGTGCGGTGGCGGCCGGCGTGGGGCCGGCCGTTCCGCTGTCTTGGGACGTGGAATCCTGCGACGCGGAGAACGGCGGCGCATCGATGCGGCCCAGCGGCGGCAGCGGCACATCACCCTCCCCGCGCCGGGCTGCCGCCGCCTGGACCGTGCGACGCAGGTCGCCCTGGCGCGTCAACGCATGCGCGTAATACCAGCCCAAGCCGCCGATCCCGAGCGCGGACATGAGTCCAAGCGCGAGCAGGCTGCTGACTCGCGACTGGATCGAGCGGGCGCGATCCGCCGCGGTCTCGGCACGCTCGCCCTCGACGCCCTGCGTCCCATGTTGGGGGAGTTCAACGGGTTCGACGCGGCTCATGGCGTGCCCCCCCGGGTCCTGCGCTGCACGCCGGGCGTGACCGTCCCGGAGTCGAGGCGCACGCCGCCACCGCCGAATTGTTGATTGAACACACACGCCGTGAGCTTGCCGCGACGTAGAATGAAGCGGCGAGCGATACGGTGAATGACGACGTCGCCGTCGTCCATGCTGTAGTTGAGCAGCGACTCGCTGCCATCGTCGTTGCGCACGAAAATCGCCGGCAATTCGGCCCGCGCCGGAAAGCGCAGACGCGTGTGCACGCCGTCGTCCGCGGCAGCCTCGGGCTTCAGAGAGCCATCGCCGCAAAACCAGTAGTCGACGTTGCGCGGCCGTTCAGCCGCCGCTTCGCGCAGACGCTTTTCGAGCTCCGCGGATTCGGCGGCGCTTGCCTGCCGGGCGAGATCCGGCGGGTAGGTGAATCGCAAGGCGTAGATGACCGCGGGGTCACCGGCGACCGGCCGGTTGGAGAAGGTGGTGTAATCGATCTGATATTCGCGGCGATTGGTCAGCACGGTCAGGTTCGTCGCGATCCTGGCCGCCTTGGGCTTCAGGAACAGATGATTACCCTGGCCGACGAAGGAGAGCGCCTCGATGTCGCCCGCTCCCAGGCCGACGAAGGCCTCACCGGCCTCGAACTCGAGGTCGATCTGATAACCCACATAGCCATGCAGGCGGTAAACCTCGTCGGCGCGGAACATCGCCGTACGCACTCGCGGGTCCGTCGTGCCGGGTGCCGGTACGGTTTCGGCGCCGAGCTTCGCCGCCAGCAAGAGCGTGCCCAGGCCGACTGCGGCGACAGCGGCGCGGCGCCTCGTCACGGCGTCCTCCCGCTCGGATCCGATGGCGCCGGGCGCTCGGGCAGGACTTCGGGCTCGGACTTGAACTCGATGATCTTGAAACCGAGCGGATTCCAGCGACGCACCTTTGGATCTTTGGCCGGTTGCGCGTAGGTGAACTGGATCGTCGCGATCCAATGCGTAAAGCTTTCAGCCGAACCGGGCCCGCGGCGCATCGCCTTGAGATAACGCACCTGGGCGAGATCGGACAGTCCGCTGGCGCGCGTGAAGAAGCTCACGGACTCGACTTGTGCTCGAACGCTGCTGCCATCCTTGTGCAGATTCAGCGGCGACTGCGGGTTGGTCGTAGTCCACTCGGCGTACCAGGCTTGATTACGCGCCGCCGAGTGAAAAGCACCGCATTCCTCGTAGTCGCTTTCGGCGGTCCCGAAATCGAAGCGTTCACAAACCGTTACATAGTGCGAGAGGAAATAACGGGTCACCGCTTCGGCGGGAGCCGCCGTGCCTTCATACGCCGGGACGACGTCGACGATACCGGTCGTGTTGTCGACCCGCACGACGAAGGGTTCGACGCGCTTCAAGGGCATCAAGGCGATCAAAGCCGCGCAGCCGGCGAGAGCGCAAGTCCAACCGGCGCCGGCCACCCACCAGGCCGTTCTTGCGGTTCTCTCCATGCGCCAGGTACGGTCGCGATCCCAGCTCTCCGCTTCGTCGAAGTAGGCGAGCAACCCGGGATCCGCACTCATGGCTGCGCCTCGGGCGGCGACGCCTCAGGCGCTTTATTTTGCGGCGCACGGGTGATCGCGGCGGGGGCCGGCTTCGGCATATTGATCGCCTCGAGCCGTCCGTCGCAGCGCACGCCATGCTTCGCGCAGGCACACAGGCTCAGCGCGAGCCAGATGATCGACGAGGTTTTCATACACTCTCCTTGTGTTACCGCGGTGAACGCGCCAGCAAGCGCACGGGCTCGGCCGTTGGTACCGTGACCTCCGGCACCGCCCCAGCCAGCCGTCGCTCGCGCCGTTCCGCCCGGGCTTTCATGCCGGCGTCCCAGAGTTCGCGGCGGGCTCCGTGCAGGGCGCCACCGGCCGAGCGACTGATCACACCGAGCGTGCTCAAAGCGGCGCCACCGCCCAGCGTCGCGGCGATGGGCATGACCTGGCGCAGCACCAAGAACACGATCATCGCGACCAGCAACATGTTCAAGGTATCGACGAAATGCACGCCGGTCCCGAGGGCGGCGGTTTGACTGGCGAAGCTAGCGACGACATTCAGCAGCAGAGCACCCAACATCACCGTCAGAATCGTGATCAAGGCATAGTTCGAGAGTTGCGCGAGCCAGGCCGTGAAGTAGCGCTTCGTACTGTCGAAGAACAGCAAGGCGATGAACAAAGGTCCCAGCGCCAGCAAGACGGACAAGGCGATCTTGGCGAGAGCGATCAAGAACATGGTGTAAACGCACAGCACGCCCATGAGGACCCAGATCAGAGCGATCGTGACGTAGCCGAGAATGTCCCATTGCGAGATCGCCTGAAAAAGACTCTCCGCCACGCTGCCGGCGCTATTCCAGATCGCGTCGACAATCGTGACCGGATCCGTCGCGCCGACCACGGCGGCGGCGAGCTGGGCCGGCGCGTTGTAGAAGGTGTCGACGATCACGCTGTTGTAGAGCCAGAGGTCGAGACTCATGCCGAGCACGACCGCGAGCACGATGATCCGCCGCAAGCCCTCGACGAAAGGTTCGCTGATCCTGCCCGTGAGATGCAGATAGCCCCACCCCATGCAATAAACGGTCGCCAGGCTCACTATCGCCGGCTCGAGCAGAGTCGCAAGCCGCGCAGTATTGGTGCCGATGTAGCCGGCGAGCTGCGCATCGAGCCAGGCGGCGAAGGTCGCAAAGAATCCCATGATCGAGCGCTCCGTGGTCGGACGAAAGGGGTGGGAATGGACGATCTCAAGGAACGGCTTGAAAGCGCGTCGAGAACTGGCCGTGCGCCGCGACCGCAAGTTCGCGTTGTTGCTGGTCTGCGACCGCTTTTTGCGATTCGATGACCTGCGTCAAGGTCTGCAGCTTGATCTGCTCGTTTTGCACCATGGCGAGCTGTGCCGCGATGCGCGCTTGCAGTTCGAGGATGCCTTTCTGATCGACGGCCGACGACATCGCGTTGATCAACGTCTGCAACGAGCCGAAGCGGCCGCTCGCGGTCGCCAGTGCGGTTTGCGAGACCGCCTGCTCCGTCGCGGTCCATTGCCTCGCCGCGGCGATTTGCTGTTGATTGGCCGGCGAGAGCGTCGCCAATTGCGCGCTCGACAGCCTGGCATTCGTGGTGATCAGGCTTTGAATACTCGCCCCCAAGCCCTGGTAGGAGCCGGCGGCTCCGGTGCCTGCGCCATTGAGCTGGTCCCAGTTGGTCGGCAGATAGTTGAGGTTCGTGCCGCTCAGAAGCTGCTGCATCCCACGCAGCCCGCTCATCGACTGCAGGGTTTGCTCGACCTGCGTCAGTTGTGACTTGAGCGTCGCCAGTTGCTGCGCCGCGGTTTGCACCTCCTGGACGAGCTGTATCGTCGCGGGCACGTCGACGACGGCCCATTGGGCATGAACCGGCGAGACGGCGCAAACGGTAAGAGTCGCCACAACGAACCACGATTTCGCACTCATGATCTTCTCCTTTGTCGATCAGCGGTTGAGTAAGGTTTGCGGGTCCGGCGATGCGACAGCCGCGCAATCGCGTCCCCCCATGAACGCGGGCAGCCAGTCGCAGGGCTTCGCTCCGACCTGCGCAATCAGGCGATGCATGCGCGCAACTTCGCCGCGGCGACCGGAGATCACGGCAAGTTCGGCGTCGAAGCCCTTCAGGTCGAGTTGACAGACGACGCTGTGGTGACCCTGTTTGACGAGAAAGCGTCGCGAACCGGGCACGATTTGCTCCTTGATGAGCTTGAACTCGCGTTCCGTCAACCCAAGACCGCGAGTGTATTCGGCGCAGTCGGCGTCGCCGTTCGGGAAGATGACCTTGGTCGGCGTCTGTTCGACCAGGGTTCGGCTGATCGGGCTGTCGAGCACGTCGTTCGCGCTTTGCGTCGCAAGGCAGATCACGGCGTTCAGCTTGCGCCAGGTCTTCGGGCCGTCCTTCGCAAAGCTCTCGAATCCGGGGTCGGCGAGCAGTCGCCAGAACTCGTCCAGCCAACAGACGAATCGGCGACCGTCGAGCATCCGGCGCACGAGGTGAAAGAGGTAGAGCGTTACCGGCGTACGGGTGAGCGCATTGTCGAGAAATTCCGTGACGTCGAAGCCCAGGACGTCCGCGGTCCCGAGGCGCGGGATGAGGCTGTCGTCGGCGTTGTCGAACACCCAGGCGTACTCGCCGCGGCGACCCGCACACCAGCGTGACAGCCGTGCGTGCAGGCCCTCCGGATCCGTGGGATCCAGGAATTCGATGAGGCGGGAGAGCCGCCGCGCAGCCGGCAGCAGCGCCAAGGTGCCGCGCAACGCCTGATCGAGGTCCGCTTGTTCGCGCACGGATGGTGGCGCGGCGCCGGCAACGGTCGCGCGCGCGCCGGCGAGCGCGCGCAGCCAGGTCTTGAGAAATTCCACGTTCTCGGCGCTCGCCGGTAGCTGCAAGGGATTGAAGCCGGTCGGTACGCCGCTCACGAGCGGCAGGTATTCGCCCCCCAGTGCGCGGACGAGAATCTCGAGTCCGCGGTCCTTGTCGAACAGCACCTGCGTGACCCCTTGGCGGCGGAGCATTGCGACGAGGAAGCCGATGAAGACCGTCTTTCCCGAGCCGGTCGGCCCGCAGATCAGCGTATGCCCGGCGTCCTTGCGACTGCCACCGTCGGGATCGGCGGGATCGCTTGCATGCAGCGAGAAGTGATAGGCCGAACCCGCGCTCGTCATGAGCGTGGTCAGTGCCTCGCCCCAATGGTTACCGGTCGCGCGGCCCGCCGCATAGTTGTGCAGGGGCGCCATCGCGGCGAAATTACGCGACGTGATCGGCGCCTTGCGCGGGCGCATCGCAAAGTTACCCGGCAGCTGTGACCAGAAAGCCGCTTCGAGTG
>Ga0116226_10001401_pt1 | contig 20864 bp, 20 predicted proteins | sample S1TSphfallax_FD_89692 | JGI IMG/M metagenome (GOLD analysis project Ga0116226, IMG submission 89692) | Host-associated microbial communities from peat moss isolated from Minnesota, USA - S1T2_Fa - Sphagnum fallax MG | ecosystem: Host-associated > Plants > Peat moss > Unclassified | place: USA... | reverse complement strand
GTTGCGAGCCGCGGCGAAGCAATCTCAGGACGACGCGCGAGATCTCGCCTGCGGCGCTGGATTGCCGCGCGAGGACCGCGCTGACCTACCCGGCCTATTTCAAAATCGCCCGCGTACGCCCAGGAGCAAAAGTTTTGCTTCTTTTTTTCAAAAAATAAGTCCTTCCTTCCCTTGCCTTACCGCCTGCCCGGCCCACCTGAATAACGTCATTGGAATGTCGCCATGCTGCGTTACGCGGTCACCTACGTCACCACCCTGCTCGCCTTCGCGCTGATCGACGCCGTCTGGCTCACGCTGGTCGCGGGCCCGCTCTATAAACAGACGCTGGGTCCGATCCTGCTGGACAATTTCCGCGCGGCACCCGCGATCGTCTTCTACTTGCTGCAAATCGCCGGCATCATGGTGTTCGTCGTGCCGCGCGTGCCCGGTGGGCAGACCGTTCTCATGAATTTCGTTTTCGGCGCGCTGTTCGGCCTGTTCACCTATGCATGTTTCGACCTGACCAATTTTGCCGTGCTCCGGTCCTGGACGCTGTATCTTACCGTCACCGACATTGTCTGGGGCTGCGTGCTGACCGGCGCCGCGTCTGCGATCGGGATTTTCGCCGCCGACCTGATTTTGCGTAAATTGTCATGAAAGCGGAGCGGCCCGCCGGCCTTTCCACCCGCCTGCTCGCCCTGCGTCTGCTGGTGCCCTATCTGCGGCCCTATCTTTGGCAGGTCGCCGGTGCTGCCGTAGCGCTGCTCGCCTCGACCGGCCTGCTGCTGGCGATCGGCCAGGGCGTGCGCGCACTGATCGACCATGGATTTTCCGGCCATAGCACCGCGGCGCTGAATACCGCGGCACTCACCATGTTCGCGGTCGTTGCGGGCCTGGCCTGCGCCACCGCCAGCCGGTTCGCGCTGGTCTCCTGGCTCGGCGAACGGACCACCGCGGATTTGCGGCGCGACCTGTATGCGCATATCATTTCGCTGAGCCCGGAATTTTTCGAAACCGCACGCACCGGCGACATCCTGTCGCGCATGACCGCCGATGTCAGCCTGCTGCAATCGCTGGTCGGCTCTGCGATTTCCATGGCCTTGCGCAACGTGCTGACGCTGGTCGGCGCTTTAGCCATGCTGATCGTCACCAGCCCGAAACTGGCCGGCATCATCGTGCTGGTGGTGCCGCTGGTGGTGGTGCCGCTGCTCGCGTTCGGCCGGCGCGAGCGCAAATTTTCCCGCATCGCGCAGGATCGCGTCGGCGATCTCGGCGCCTATGCCGAGGAGACCCTGACCGGTCTGACCACGGTGCAATCCTTCACGCACGAGGCGATCGACCGCGCCCGCTACGGCGAGCGTATCGAACTCTCGGTCGGCGCCGCGGTGCGTCGCATCCGCACGCGCGCGATGCTGCTGATCGCGGTCATCCTGCTCGGTTTCGGCGCCATCACGTTCAGCCTGTGGGTCGGCGGCCGCGATGTGATCGCCGGGCAAATGACCGGCGGCCAACTGACCGCGTTCGTGTTCTACGCGGTGATGTTGGCGACCTCGGGCGCCACGCTGAGCGAATTATGGGGCGAGGTGCAGCGCGCCGCCGGCGCCGCCGAACGCCTGTCCGAGCTCTTCGCCGCCCGCCCGGCCGTCGCCGCACCGGCGGCGCCGGTGCGCCTGCCAAAAGCCCGCGGCGACGTAACGTTCGAAAACGTGACGTTCTTCTATCCCAGCCGCCCCGAAATCCCGGCGCTGGACGGTTTTTCCGCGCGCATCGAGGCCGGCGAAACCGTGGCGCTGGTGGGCCCTTCCGGTGCCGGAAAAACCACCGTGTTCCAGTTGCTGTTGCGCTTCTACGATGTGCAGAGCGGCACGGTGCGCATCGATGGCGTGGATGTGCGCGACGCCGACCCGACCGCGCTGCGCGCCCGCATCGCCGTGGTGCCGCAGGACCCGGTGATTTTCAGCGTGAGCGCGCTGGAAAATATCCGCTATGGCCGGCCGGACGCCACCGTCCCTGAAGTCCACGCCGCGGTCGAAGCCGCCGCCGCCGATTTCCTGTTCGACCTGCCGCAAGGCCTGGACACGTTCCTCGGCGAAAAAGGCGTGCGCCTGTCCGGCGGCCAGCGCCAGCGCGTCGCCATCGCCCGCGCCATGTTGCGCGACGCCCCGATCCTGCTGCTGGACGAAGCGACCAGCGCGCTCGACGCAGAATCCGAACAAGCCGTGCAGCACGCGCTGACCGTGCTGGCGCACCAGCGCACGACGTTGGTGGTCGCGCACCGCCTGGCCACCGTCCGCCGCGCGGATCGCATCCTGGTCATCGAAGCCGGCCGCGTGGTGGCCACCGGCACCCACGACAGCCTGGCGCGCGGCGAAGGGCTCTACGCGCGGCTGGCCGCGTTGCAATTTGATATGACGTAACGGCAACTCGTATCGGCCAGCGCTGACATCAACTCGCCCCGTCATTACGAGCCGCGGCGAAGCAATCCAGGAACACAGGCGAAATCCCGCCTGCGACCCCGGTTTGCTTCGCGAGGGCTCGCAATGACAAGCTGCCAGTGCCTTACGGCAATTCCTGGAATACGATCTCGAAATTGTCGGGGTCACGTATATCGAATCGTCTGAGCCCGTAGGCCGTTCTTGCCGGCGGTTCGACATCCAGCCCTACTTGCGTGAGCGCAACATACACAGCGTCAATATCGCGGCAGCCAATGAAGAGACTCGTGTCCGCGTGCGCCTTCAGCCTATCCGCATCCGGCAACGGCGGCCGCTCTCCGCTATCATAAGCCGTGTTGAGCATGAGATCGACACCGCCCGAACGCAGCAACATCCAATGCGAGAAACGGCCTTCGGGCGTATCGACCTCCGGCGAAGCCGCAACGACCTCAAACCCCAGCTTGCCTGCGTAGAAGTCGAGTGACCTGACCATGTCGAAGACCTGAAACAGGGGCGTGACACCGGTCAGTGGCGATGACATGGGTAACCCCGCCGCTTCTTCAGAGCATATTATCCCCGCCTGCCAAGCGCCGCGCGCGTCAGCCGCACCCCGCCATCGTCGCGATCGAAATAGCCCACGCCCATCATCAGCAGCATGCCGGCATGAAACAGCACGGCGCCGATCGCCACATGCGCCATGCCCCAGATGAGCCCGGCGCCGGCCGGCATCAGCCCGCACGCCACGGCATACCACGTCGCCATCCCAGGCCGCGCCGGAAACCCCATCCGCCACGCCGCCAGCGCCACCAGCCCCAAAGCCATGCCGGTCTTCACCGTCGCCATGAACCGCAACAGCATCACCAGCTCGCCGCCATCGGCCCGCACAGCCCCCGCCGTCGCCGCCGCGCTGGTCACCATGAAACCGGCCACGCCGCACACCAGCGCCACGCCCCACATGGCCGCGCGCCAATTCCCGGCCCACCGGGGCCGCGCCGCCACGCCGACGCTGCAAGCCAGATGTTGCTCGGCCATCGCGACCTCCGCCATTCCGCGGCAAACCCTAGCGCCGGCCATGGGTCCGTGCCAATGCCAAACGACGCTTGGCAGTGGGTGGGCGTGAATTGCGTCATCGAATGCTGCGTGTGAGACCTTTGTTGGTATCAACAGGTGCAGATGATTCTCAATGCGTGCCGATGCGCCGATTTATCGGCAGCAGCACGCAGCGCCTTGCCTATCCAAAACGAGTCAGGTCAGCATTTCCGAGCGCAACGCCGCGAAGCTTTCGTTGAGATAGTCTTGAAGCGAGCCCGAGGCATCCAAATGCCACCGATCGACCGCTACCCTCAACGCGCTAACCCCGACGATTGCGATCAGTCGCAGCCGCACGTGGCCGCTTGGTTCTGGCCACTTCTCGGCGAGCGCTGAAAACACGAGACTTTCCAGCCGCTCGTAGTCGGCTTGTTGGCAAGCGCGTAGCGCATCCGTCGCGTGCATGACGCTGTGGACCTTGCGTGCTCTTTCGCTGCCGAAGCTGGCAATCAGGTCTCGCAGAGCCAGAGCCATCGCCTCAAACGCGGGGGTGTTGCTGTCCAGGTCGGCGAGGGCTGCGCGGAAGCTGTGTTCCACCTCGTCCTCGTAGGCGTAAAGCAACGCTTCCTTGCTGTCGAAATAGTGAAAGAAGGTGCGGCGGGCGATGCCGGCCGCCGCGGCAATCGCATCCAGCGTAGTCGCCTCGAATCCGTGTTCCAGGAACAGGCGCAGCCCGGCATCGGCGATGCGCTGCCGGGTTTGCTGCCGTTTGCGCGCGCGCCAGCCTTCTTCGGGGTGCTCGGGGAGGGCACGCTTCACTAACATTCACGCCCCGTATCATGCCGACTGCACTCCTTGCAAATTTGCACGGGGTGCATATTATAACTCCCATCGGTAGGAGGCATGTGCGGCATGGCGGTTGTCTGTTTGGAGCCGCGCGCGGCGCTCACCAGGACATGCGCGGTTCGGCCGGGAGCGATGCGCGATGCTGCCGGAAGGTTTCGCTAAACAGATTTTGTCATTCAGTGAAAAGGGCATCGAGATGGCGGGAACGGCACTGGTGACCGGGGCCTCATCCGGGATCGGCGAGGAAACCGCCAAGGGCCTGCTCGCCGCCGGCTACATCGTCTATGCCGGCGCACGGCGCGTGGGCGCCATGCGTTCGCTCGAAACCGCGGGCGCGCGCGTGTTGTCGCTCGATGTGACCGACGACGCATCAATGACCGAAGCCGTGGACGCCATCCTGCGCGAGACGGGCCGCATCGACGTCCTCGTCAACAATGCCGGCTATGGCTCTTTCGGCGCGTTGGAGGATGTGCCGCTGGACGAAGGGCGGCGGCAGTTCGAGGTCAATATTTTCGGCCTGGCGCGCCTCACTCAGCTCGTCCTGCCGACGATGCGGGCGCAGCGCGCCGGGCGGATCGTCAACGTCTCGTCGGTGAGCGGCAAGATCGGCGAACCATTCGGCGCCTGGTATCATGCCAGCAAGCATGCGCTTGAGGGGCTAAGCGATTCGCTGCGCATGGAGCTGCGCCCGTTCGGTATCGATGTCGTTATTATCGAGCCTGGGTCGACTCGCACCGCGTGGGGCGGGATCGCGCGCGACAGTCTAACGCGGCATTCGGGCGAGGGGCCGTATCGCGACGGCGCGCGCGTACATGTCCAGATGATGGCCTCTATCAGCGAAGGGTCATTGCCGAGACCGCCCAGCGACGTTGCCGCTACCATCGTCAAGGCGGTGCGGTCGCGCCGGCCCAGGACACGCTATCCCACCGGTGGCGGGGCAAGGATCGCCCTGTTCCTGCGCCGCACATTATCCGATCGCGGCTTCGATACGGTTATACGGCTGGCGACCGACCGGGCACGAAGGTCGATGAATAAAGGCCAGAAGTAAAAACGCTCTGCAAATTTCAATTGGGAACGGCGGTGCGGCCAGATCGTCGACGCCGCGTTGCTCATCTTGACGTGTCGAGAGCCAAAAACAGGAGGCTAGATTTGCCCAAAACGGTACTCATAACGGGAGCGTAGGACCGCTGGTATGACTTCCCCTACCCCCATAACCGCCGCACGCCATAAGCATCGAACGGCGCCTCATTCGACACCAGCCACAAATCCTCGATCATCGCTTGCGCCATCAACATGCGGTCGAACGGATCGCGGTGCGGCCCCGGCAGGCCGCCCGCCACTTCGCCATGCCGCAGCGTAATCGGCAGCGGCACAAATCCCTGCCCGGCCAAAACGCCCGCAAAGTCGCGCATCACCGCGTCCAGGCCCGGCAGCCGCCCGGTGCGGTGTTTGGTCGCGAGTTCCCAGGCAGAAGCAGCGCTGACGAACACATCGGCGCCATCCGCCGCAATCGCGTCCCGCGCCCGCGTGGCCAGTGCCTCGTCCCCCGCCAGCCACCAGATCAGCGCATGCGTATCCAGCAGCAGCCGCACGCTACTGGCCCCAGTCGGCCAGCTCCTCATCAGGCAGCGGATCGAAGAACGCCGCGTCCAGCCGCACCTGCCCCCGCATCGCGCCGAATTGCCGGCGCACCGCGGGCGGCGAGAACGGCACCAGCTTGGCGATCGGCACCTTCCCGCGCGCCAGCACGACCTCCTCCCCCGCCTCCACCCGCGCCAGCAACTGCGACAGGTGGGTCTTGGCAGTATGGACGGTAACGGTTTGCATCGACTGAGGCCCTGGCTAATCTTACCTAGCTAAGCTCTCCACGCCACGGACGCAAGTCATCCGCGTCAATACCCCGTCACCAGCGCATCCAGCAGCGCCTTGCCATCCGGCGCGCCCAGCCCGGTCACCAGGTCGAACGACGGCGTCGCGCTATACACGCCGCTGGTGCCCTTTGTGATGTCGTGGAACTGGCTCTTGTAGGCCAGCTTGCTGCCAAGCCGATACAAAGCCGGATTGACAAAGCCGATGCGCGGCTTGCCGGCCGTCGCCGCCTGTTCATTCGCCAGCGCCAGGAACCCGGTCCAGATCGGCGAGGCGAAGCTGGTGCCCTCCCAGCCGCCATTACACGTCGCGTCACCGCAAATGTAGAAATTGGACGCGACGGCCGCGATATCCGGCACGTTGCGCAACGTCGTCGAGCCCTTGTTCGCCGCGGTGATGAACGGCTTCTGGTATGTCTCGATCTTGATGGTGGTATCCAGCGACGGACCGCCAGCACTGCCGGACCAGCCGGTCTCGGTTTTCCAGGCGCCGGAGTTCTTCGTCGTGATCAGGTCGGTGCCGCCCACCGCGGTGATGTTCGCATCCTCCTCCGGCCACGGTCCGCTGGCCGACAGCGATGAATAATCGCCGCTCGCAGTCAGCAGACTCTGCCCCTGTGCCGCCATTTCCTTGAACACCGCATCGTCGGTCGCGAAGGCCTCGTTCCAGCCCCAGGACGTGCTGAGCTGCGCGCTGGTATTGTCGCTGGCCATGCGGTTCAGCACCGATTCCGGGCTGGTGTCGGACACATAGACCTGCACTTCCTTCAACCCCGGCGCCATGGCGATCGCATATTCGATATCCAGCGCCTGCTCGGTATCGTCACAGCCCTGCGCGTAGGTGCACGCAACCTTCGACCCGTCGGTGGAGATCCCGTCGATGACGACGCTATTCTTCGGTCCGTAATCGGCAAAGAAAGTCGTCACGTCCTTGATGTCGTAGCCTTCAAGTTCCATCAGGCCCAGCACCTGGCCGGTGCCGGTCAGCGTGCCCTTCGGATAATAGGCGGCGCGGATATCGGTGCCGATGAAATACCCGCCCGGCCCCGTGCCGGTGCCGGCGCGGCCGGTGGCGGCGCGTGCCACGCGCGGCCGCGGCAGCACCTTATTGTCCAGCCCGATCACCTGCAGCACGGGCACCGCAAGATCCAGCGTCGGCGCCTGGTCCGGCGCGAAGAACAGGCGGTTCTCGGTCGGATGTTGATATAATCCCATATGCACATGGAACACGCGTTCCACATCGGCGACCGTGCCGCTGATATCGATCAGCGCGCGATTTGCTGCCGTCGACGCAATGCGCAAGCCGTTTGCCGCGAAGAATTTGACCGCTTCATCGTAATCCGCCTGCGTCGGACCAAACCGCTCGGTGAATGCGGCGACCGAGAGGTAATGACGAAAATTGGGGCTCGCGGGATTATAGATATCGTGGAGCAGCGCATCGAGCCCGGCCGTGTCCCGCTGCGGCAGCGAAATGGAGAGATGCATGATCCTGTCGGCAGCCGGCGCGCCAACCAGCGGCGCCACAGAAGCCGGAATTTGTGTCGCCAGCGTAGGCACCGCCGCCTGCGCCGCCCCGCCACCCAACAACATCAAAATACCAGCGCGTAAATACATAATGAATCTCTCCCAACGAACGCGTTAGACTAGCAAAAGTTTTTTGCTTCTTTTTTTCAAAAAATAAGGCCTTCTTTTTTGAAAAACAGAAGCAAAAAACTTTTGCTCTTTTGGTTCCGGCTAGCGCGGAATCATCCAGGGTACGAGGTATTGCTGCGCCAGGACTAACACGCCTAACAGCACCGTCAAAATGACGCTGTGAGGGAAGGTGCGCGCGAACACCAGACCCTCCTTGCCTTTCAGGTCCGTTACAGCCACGCCGGTCGAAATATTTTGCGGCGACACCATCTTGCCCATCACGCCGCCGGACGAATTGGTCGCGGCGAACAGCACCGGGTTCAAATTCAGTTGGTGCGCCGCCACCACCTGCAAATTGCCGAACAGCGCATTGCCCGACGTATCGGACCCCGACAGCATCACCGCGACCCACCCCAGGAACGGCGATACCAGCGGGAACAGCAACCCGAGCGACGCCGCAGCAGCACCCAGCGTGTAGGTCAGCCCGGCATAATTCATCAAATACGCCAGGCCGATAATCAGCGCCACGGTCACCGCTGCCAGCCATACCTGCACCAGCGTTTGCCCGATGCAGGTCAGAAACGTACGCGCGGACATATGCACGATGCCCGCGGTCAGCAACGCGGACAGGATCACCGCAGTGCCCGCCGCCAGCGGCTGGAACGCATACACCAGCGCATAAGGCTTCTTATAAAGCGAAATGAAAACCTGGTTGTCGAGCCCCGGCCAATGGATCGAAACCTGGCCGATCAGCGGCACCGCGAAATGTGTCCACACGATCACGGTGACGGCCACCATCACCCACGGCACCCAGCCACCCCAGCCGCCCCGCGCGCCGGCGGCATGGCCCGACAGCGCGGCGATCGCGTAGGCCGGGTCCGGCGCCGGCTGCCACACTTGCAGGAACAGCACGCTGACGATCAGCGACGTCAGCGCCGCGAACACGTCGGTCAGTTGGTAATCGCCGAAATTGCTGACCAGGAATTGCGCGCCGGCGAAGCTGCCCCCAGCCATCAGCAGCAGCGGCCACAATGCCGCGACACTCCGCCTTCCGCCGAACAGCGCCATGACATAGAACGGTAGCAAAATAGCCAGGAACGGCAATTGCCGCCCCACCGCCGCCGCCAGCACCGTGGCCGGCAGGCCGGTCACCTTGCCGAGCACCGTAATCGGCACGCCGAGCGCCCCGAACGCCACCGGCGCGGTATTGAAAATCAGCGTGAAGGTCAGCGCATCGATCGCCGCCCACCCGGTCAGGATCAGCAGCGACGAGGTGATCGCGATCGGCGCGCCGAACCCCGCCACGCCTTCCAGCAAGGCGCCGAAGCTGAAGCCGATTACCACCAGCACCACCCGGCGGTCGTTCGGCAGATGCGTCAACACCCAGTCGCGGAACGCATCGAACCGCCCGCTCGCAACCGCGACATTATAGAGCAGCAGCGCGCCGGTCACGATCCACATCACCGGCCACAGCGCGAACACCGCCCCCGCCGCGGCCGCGTTCAGCGCCATCAGCGGCGGAAACCCCCACACCAGGATCGCGAGCCCCAGCCCCACCGCGAGCCCCGCCGCCGACGCCTGCCACGCCGGCCGCCGCAGCGCACCCAGCAACAGCAGCACGCACAACACCGGCAGCAAGGCGACCAGCGCCGACAGCACCAGGCTGCCGCCCACCGGGGTCAGAGGTTGATGGAACATGGTGGTTCGGGTTTCCTCCGCACTCTTACGGCGATGTATGACGTCAAGCTGCAAGGCGCGGAAGACGAAGTGTTCTTCTTTTGAAAAAAAGAACCAAAAAACTTTTGCTCCGGCGCTCTTGCCACCTGACGCAGAACGGGTTGCCTTGCGCGGAACCAAACAGACAAAAGTTTTTTCGTTCTTCTTTCAAAAAAGAACACCTCTTCCTGTATCGCGCGCCGATGGCTCATCACCCGGTCACACTCCGTTGCGCGGAACCGCTTCCACAAACATCAATCTGCCGCCATCGTCGGTGTCGCACCATGCCGGGAGACGCCACCATGCGCATCGCCACACTCGCCCTGGTTCCTGTCCTGCTCGTGTCCAACGCGGTCGCTGCCCCCGCCTTCCGCCACATCATCATCGTGGTGCAGGAAAATCGAACGCCCGATAATATCTTCGGCAGCAACCCGACCTTCGAGCCCGGCGTCGACATCGCCACCTCCGGCAAGAACTCGCTCGGCCAGATCATTCCGCTCACGCCGGTGGCGCTGGCAAATTGTTACGATATCTCGCATGCCCACAGCGCCTTCGAAGCGTCGCTCAAGCACGGCGCGGACCAGGACCCGGTGGCGCCGAAGCCAGGCTGTGTGGTGCCGGCCGACCCGCAATTCAAATATGTCGACAATTCCAAGGGAACCGTGCAACCCTATTTTGACCTCGCCACGAACTACGGTTTTGCCAACCGCATGTTCCAGACCAACCAAGGCCCGAGCTTTCCCGCGCACCAGTTTCTGTTCGGCGCAACCTCCGCCCCCAACGCCGACACGCCTTTGTTCGCGGCCGAAAATATGAACAAGAAAGTCGGCGGCGCCGGCTGCACCGCGTCGGCGACGCAAACCGTCAACCTGATCAACGCCGCCGGCAGCGAAACGGCACAGCAGCCGATCTTTCCGTGCTTCACGCACCCGACCCTGGGCAGCCTGCTCGACAGTGCGGCGACGCCGGTGTCATGGCGCTATTACAGCAATGGCGACCTGTCGATCTGGACGGCGCCGAACGCTATTCGCAGCATTTGCCAGCCGCAGAAGATCGGCACGATGATGCAATGCACCGGGCCCGATTGGGTGCAGAACGTGGTGGCCGACAATCCGGCGCGCGTGCTGTCCGATATCGGCGGCTGCACCCTACCCGGCGTCGCCTGGGTTATTCCGAACGGGCTCGAATCCGACCACGCGGCCGGCAATAACGGCACCGGACCGCAATGGGTAGCGTCGATCGTCAACGCTGTCGGCAACCAGCCCGGCTGCCCGGATCACGAGCTCTACTGGAACGATACCGCCATCCTGATCACCTGGGACGATTGGGGCGGCTGGTACGACCACGTCAAGCCGTTCAAAATCGATACCACGCCGACCGTCAAATGGGGCGACGGCTACACCTACGGATTCCGGGTGCCGCTGCTGGTCGTCTCCGCCTATACGAAGCCCGGCCATGTCAGCAACGATATCCTGGATTTCGGCAGCCTGCTGTTCTTCGTCGAACAGAATTTCGGCCTCGGCTTCATCGGCTCCGGCGCTTCAATCTACAGCAACTATGCCGATTATCACGCCGCCGCGCGCGGCGACATGTCGGACTTCTTCACCCTGAGCAAGCCGCGTCCCTTCACGCCGATTACAAGCACGATGAAAGCCACCGATTTCATCAACGCCCCGCCGTCGTCGGCGCCGCCGGATGATGATTGAGAGAGGACGAAGGCGGGGGCTCTGCCCCTCGACCCCGCTGGGGCCTGAGGCCCCAGACCCCCATCACTTGGTTGGGGATAAGGCGGGGGGCATGCGTACTTTCACCACGCGAGGTGTGCCCCCCGCCTTATCCCCCAACTCAAATAGCGGGGGTTTGGGGCCTCAGGCCCCGTCACGCGAATGCGTGCTGCGCACGACGGGGGTCGAGGGGGCAGAGCCCCCCGCCTTCTTCTTTCCTCAAGCCGCTTCCTGCCCCATATACGCGGCCAGCACGTCCTCTACCGGGCCGTCCGCCCGCATGCGCCCGTGATCGAGCCAGATCAGCCGGGTGCACCATTCACGTAGCGCATTGTTCTGGTGCGTCGACAGCACCAGAATTTCCGCGCCCTGCACCACATTCTCCAGCCGCTCGGTCGCTTTGCTCATGAAGCGCGCATCGCCGGCCAGGAACCACTCATCCATCAGCAGCACCTGCGGATTGATCGCGGTCGCCAGGCCGAACCCAAGCCGCACCACCATGCCGCTGGAATAAACCCGCACCGGCAGATCCATGAACGCGCCGAGTTCGGCGAAATCCTGCACATCCTCCTCCAACTGGCGGATGCGCGCGCGGCTCAGCCCGGCATACAGGCCGCGCAGCAGAATATTCTCCCGCCCCGTCAGCTCCATGTTCATGCCGAGCTGCGTGTCCAGCAGCGCATTCACGCTGCCTTCCACATGCACCATCCCGCGCACCGGCTCATAAATGCCGGCCAGCGTGCGCAGCAGCGTGGTTTTGCCGGCGCCGTTGGTGCCGATCAGGCCCAGCCGGTCACCCGACTTGAGCGAAAAATCGATATCGCGCAGCGCCTGCACCACGGTGCGATGCTGGTTGTCTTCGCCCAGGCGGCCGGCCGCGCGGGAAAAAATGCTCTTTTTCAGGCTGCGGGCGCTGCCGTGATAAAGCGGAAAATCCACCGAAACATTTTCGGCCAGCAATCGCGCCATGCGCCTACATCCAGAACGCAAGCCGTCCGCGCACCCGCACGAACAGCAACGATGTCAGCAGCCCGAAGGCGACGCTGTAGCCGACCGCGGCAATCCACATGCTGGGCGTGGGCACGATGCCCAGCAACGGCTGCCGCACCACCTCCAGAAGATCATTGAACGGATTGAGTTTCAGCCACCATCCATGCGTGCCCAGCTGTTCCGGCTGCCACATGATCGGGGTAATGAAGAAGGCGATTTGCATCACACTAGCAACGATCGGCGGGATGTCGCGGAACCGCGCGCACAGCGTGCCAAGCGCGATGCATGTCGTGAACGCATCCACGGTCCATAGCGCGAAGCCGGGCAGGCTCCAGGCCGCGGCGGCACCTGGCCAACTGCCGAACAGTGCGAACACGACCAGGATCACCGGTATATTATGCGCCAGCCCGATCACGGTGCGCACCACAACGCGCACCGCATGCACGAAATACGGCATGCGCATGGAACGAATGGTTGCCTCGGATTGCAGGAACGTGTTGCAGCCGTCACCCACCAATCCACCCAGCGCGGTCCACAGCACCAGCGACAGCGCCAGGAACGGCAGGTAGCCGTGCAGTTCCATGTGGAAGAGCAGGCTGTAGAGCGCGCCCATCGCGCCGATCCAGACCGCGGTGGAAATCGTCAGCCAGAACGGCCCAAGCATCGAGCCGCGATAGCGCAGCTTGATATCCAGCCAGCCCAGCGTGAAGCCCAGACGCCACAACGAAACCGCGCCCGTGACATCCGCCAGCGCCTGGCTGACGCGGCCGCCAGCCGCCGCGCCCACGCCAACATCCATGCGGGCGGTGGGCATATGCTCCACTGGCATACGCTCCGCCGGCATGTGCCCAGCGGGCATGTGAACGGTGGGCAGCAGCGGTGCTGCGTGATCCAAACCTTGGTCCATAGGTCCTGGCCGGTACCCTATCCGCCAACTGGCCGCAACATCGTCGCAACCTGGCGGATGAAACCGAATGTTGCAGGACGCCGTCCGCTCACGAATCCGTGCAAGAGTTTCTTGCACCGCGTCGCCTGATTGGTTAACCACTTAGGACAGGTCGTTGAGGTTTGACTCCAGCGGCAGATCGGACGTCGCCCGCGGTTTTGTGGCGCGAAACAGTCTGATGATGTGCGTTTCATGTCGCGCGGGGAGACTGCATGCTGACTAGCATCCATCGGGCATTCACCACCCGGCTACGCCCGGCCTTGCAGGCCGGTGCATCGCTCGCGGTGGTGAGTTGGCTGGCCGCCTGCGCCACGCCGCCAAAGCCGGGCGCGCTCACGCAAGCCCCGCCGATGCTGAGCCCCCAGCAGGAAGCCGCCGACTACCTCGCCCACGCCCGCGCCAAATACCTGCCGCCCGGGCCGCCCTCCGATCCGTGGGGCCCCTACGTCGTCGAGGCGTCGCGCCGCTTCGACGTGCCGGAAACCTGGATCCGCGAAGTGATGCAGGTCGAGTCCGCCGGCTACCAGTTCCGCGCGACCGGGGAACTGACCGTGTCGCCCGCCGGCGCCATGGGCCTGATGCAGTTGATGCCGGAAACCTACGACGAAATGCGCGGGCGTTATAATCTGGGTCCCGACGCGTACGAGCCGCATGACAATATCCTCGCCGGCTCCGCCTATCTGCGCGAAATGTATGATGCGTTCGGCGCGCCGGCGTTCCTCGCCGCCTACAATGCCGGCCCGGCCCGCCTGCAGGACTACCTGGTGCACAACAAGCCGCTGCCGGACGAAACCCGGCGCTATGTATGGATGATCGGCAACCGCATCGCCGGCGTCTGGCCGCAGAGCCGCTCACCCGCCGAGCAACTGGCAGTCAATCATCTGCCGCTCAACATTCCCCCCGGGCCACGCTGGGCCCGCCACACCACAGCCAGGCTCGCTGCCCGCGACCGTCGCCGCCACGAGGCCGCAATTCGCACCGCCGCACTCCACACACGCGGCCACGGCCATGTGCACGAGGCAGCGCCAGTCGAAGTCGCCATGGCACCCGAACCGCGTCCGACCCGTGTCGCTGCGCTCACGCCCACGCCCGCCGTCCACCGCGGCGGCACGCTGCATCTCATTACCCCCGCCATGGCCGCCGACCACGTCGCCCTCGGTGGCAACCACTGGGCCGTGCAGGTCGGCGCCTACGCCAACCGCCAACAGGCGGAACACGCCGCCGGCGCCGCCCGCGGCCTCGTCTCCCACGCCAACTCCGCCGTCGCCACCGTCCACACCGGACACGCCACCCTTTATCGCGCCCGCCTCAGCGGCCTAACCCACGACGGCGCCGTCACCGCCTGCCACCGCCTGTCGCATTGCCTGGTCGTGTCGCCGGCTAGTCAGTGAAGGAAGGCGGGGGGCTCTGCCGCCTCGACCCCCGCTTAGGACAAGTCCCCAGCGGGGTCGAGGGGCGGAGCCCCCGCCTTCCTTCACTTACCATCCAGCGTCGCCACGGCAGCGCGCAGGGCGTCCAGGCGGCGCAGGGCGATGGGGTCGGCAATTTCGTTTCGATTATACGTATCAAATTCCTCCAGTTTGCGGATGGCGACATCGCTGGGGTAGCCCCGTTGCAGCTTGGCGAGCCAGTGTGCCCGACTGCGCGTGAAGTAGTGATTAACCCGCGCCACCGAATAATCCGGCTGTGCGCGGCTGACGCCGCGGAGCACGCCGTCGGGTGATTCGGGCGCTTGCAGCCACAGCATGTAGCTGCCGTGCGTGTCGCAATAATGCCCGTCCCGGTCCTCCGCCATGTCGAAATAATGCGGGTTCGGGCAGGTGCGCACCAGGCGGGGGCGGACGATTGATTTCACGTGCCGGGCGGGAAAGAAATCTTCCGCCGCGCGCGCGGTGAAATTTTCCGCCACCAGGCCGGCCGGAAAATCCTCGTGGCCGTTCGCGCCGTAGACCGCCCAGTTCACCGCGATCGCGCTCCAGCCTTCGTAGCGCGCGAGGAAATTGTTGGCTGGCTCGCCGTTGGCGGTGAGGAAGAATTCGTCCGAATCCAGGAACGCGATCCAGTCGAATTCCAGTTTGTAGGCGCGGCAGGCCGCCTCGTAGGCCAGGGTCTGGCTTTGCTGGGACCGGTTCAGCCAGGCATGGTAGCGGATATCGTAATGCTGTGCCGCGGCACGGATGCAGTCGCTGGTGCCGTCGCTGCTGACATTGTCGAAAATGATCTGGGCATCGAAGCCGGCCAGCGCGTGGTGCGCAATCCATTCGTTAATGTCGCGCGCCTCGTTGCGCACGATCAGGCAGACGGCGGATTTCATGCGTGCGTCCTGGCAGCTTCGGCGCGACAACCTGGGATTGCGCTGCGCGGCGCCCATGCTACCGTCATCCGGTGGGCGCGGCCAGCGCCCGGCAATGCGGCGGGCGCATGGCGGGGTAAGCGTCTGTGGTCAGCGATGCGGGGCCGGAGCATCCGGTGGTGCATGTCAGCCGGATGGGCAATCTGGGCAACCAGATGATTCAGTACATGGTTGCGCGCGCGGTCGCCGACCATGCCGGTCCGGCGCGCCTCTCCGGCATCGGGCTGCCGTCGTTCGGCCTGCATCATCCCCCCATCGACGGCGATTTTCCGGCAACCGAAATCGTGACGAGCCACCGCGTGGAGGTAGACCGGCTGGCGCGCGCCCTGGCCGCCGGCCGGCTGCAACGGGTCGATATAAGAACCTACGGCCAAAGGCTTGAGAATTTCTTACCCGCACAAGCCTACCGCAATGTTTTCACCGCTGACGCGCCGCAGGCCAACGGCGCCGCCGACGACGAACTGCTCTGCAACGTCCGCCAGGGCGACATCCTGGACGGCCACCACCCCGACTACGTACTGTTGCCGGTTAATTTCTATGCGGCACTGGTCGAACAGACCGGCCTGCGCCCGGTCTTCATGGGCCAGCTCGAGACCTCGCCCTATCTCGATGCGCTGCGCGCCCGTTTCCCCGCCGCGCGCTTCGTTCCGAGCGCCGGTGCTGCCACGGATTTCGAACGCATCAAACGCGCGCGCTTCATCGTGCCGGCCATCAGCACGTTCTCCTGGCTCGCCGCCTGGCTCTCGGACGCCGAGCGTATTTTCCTGCCCGTGCTCGGCCTGTTCAATCCGGCACAAAATCGCGGCGTGGATTTGCTGCCGTTGCATGACCCGCGCTATCGTTTCTTTCAGTTTCCATTGCATTATGCGAGCCCGGTCGCCTTCATCGATGCCGCGCACGCATCCTTGCGCGGCCTGTGGCGCCAGATGCACCCGGCCGCGTTGGCCGCGTTGCTGGCGCAGATCCCGCCGCCGCGGCAAAAACCGAAATACCTGGCGGCCTTCGACGAGGGGTTCTACCGCAACACCCATGCGGATATCGCCGCCGCGGTCGCCGAAGGACATCTGCCGAGCGGTCGGTATCATTACGAAATGTCCGGCTTCGACGAAGGCCGCATCGCCTTCGCGCTCGACCGCGCCTTTTATTGCCGCGAGTACCCGATCGCCGCGCTGGAAATCGCCGAGGGCAAATGCCACGATCCGGAGCACCACTGGCTGGAGCTCGGCCAGGATCGCGGCTACCGCAGGTTCTGAAAAGCGGGCGAACGCAACCAATGCGCGGCCGCGGCGTTGCCCGACGTCACCCATAACCTCCGGCAAGCCCGCATGCCCCGTTTGAGCGCACTGGTCCTGGTGCCGCTGGCACTTGCCGGCTGTGCCATCAACGATTCGCGTGTCGCCCACGACGCCGAGAAAACGCTGCTTGGCCTGCGCGAAGTCGATCTGCAATCCTGCCTCGGCGCGCCCGATCAGCACAGCACGTTCGGCACCACCGATATTCTCACCTACTATGCAGGGTCCACCAGCAACATAAATTACGGCATTCCGTTCGTCGGCGGCGTGTCACTGACCAACGGCGGCTACTGCCACGCCACGTTCCAGATCAAGAACGGCATCGTCACGCAAATCCTCTATTCCGGCGAAAAAAACGCCATGCTGGCGCCGGACTCCTATTGCGCGCCTATCGTGCGCACCTGCCTCGACCATCTGCGCACGCTGCCACCGGCGTCACACTGACGTAAACGGATCCGAAACAAGTAGCACCCGCCTGCATCGACTCCGATTCTCTGCGTCATTGCGAGCCGCGGCGAAGCAATCCAGAGCCACAGGCGAGGACTCTGGGTTGCTTCGCACCGGTCTGCGGACCTGACGCACATGAACGCAGATATAGCTCGCCCCTCATAACCAAATTAGAAAAGATCGCAGCATATAAAACATGTTTGTGAAGAGCGGCTGCATCTGCGTGCATCTGCGTGCATCTGCGTGCATCTGCGGTTTCAATTTCCTTTTCTTACTCACTCAGAACAGGCCTGAGGCCACCCCGCCAGGCCGCAAGTTTTTCCGCCCGTGGCCGCGTGCAAGCCGGGCTTGTCGACAGCAAAACCTGCCGCGGCAACGCACCCTGCTCCGTCGACAACGAAGGCACCACCAGCCGCCGAAATATCGCCGCCGCTTTCGCGCCATTGAAACAAATCAACGCGATCCCGGAATGCGCCGCCAACAGCCCCGCAATATCGTTCGGCACAATACTGTCAGCCGCAATGTCCGTATCCAGGCTGCCTGGCCGCTCCGCCGACCCGCAAACATCCCACAACGCAATGCCCCGCCGCCGCAGCACATCGAGCCGTTCACCATACGGCAACGCGGGCCGCGCCCCCACGAGCTCGCCCATGATCCACCAGAACGCATTCGCTGGATGCGCGTAATATTCCTGCCGCGCGAGCGAAACCTGCCCCGGCAGACTGCCCAGGATCAAAACGCGCGCGCCTCGCACTACGACGGGCGGAAAACTGCAAGCCATAGAAAAAGCAAGTGTTATTTTTTGAAAAAAAGAACCAAAAAACTTTTGCTCGTTTCGGCTGGCATTGACACCTCATGGAGACTCAATGCTGGCCGCAACTAGCAAAATTCTTTTTTTCAAAAAAGCACACTTCCTTCCTTCAACTGCCGCGCCGCCTCCACCGCAAAATACGTCAAAATCCCATCCGCCCCGGCCCGCTTGAAGCATAGCAGCGTCTCCAGAATAATCCTGGCTGGATCAAGCCACCCACGCTCGATCGCACCCGCCAGCATCGCGTATTCGCCGCTCACCTGATACGCAAATGTCGGCACCCCGAACTGCGTCTTCACCCGCTGAATAATATCCAGATACGGCATGCCGGGCTTCACCATCACCATGTCCGCGCCCTCGGCAATATCCAGCGCCACCTCGCGCAGCGCCTCGTCGCTGTTCGCCGGGTCCATCTGATATGTCTTCTTGTCGCCGCCGGAGAGCGCCTTGCCGGAGCCGAGCGCCTCACGGAACGGCCCATAATACGCCGACGCATATTTCGCCGCATAACTCATGATCCGCGTATGGATCAGCCCCTCCGCGTCCAGCGCCGCCCGGATCGCGCCTACCCGCCCATCCATCATGTCGGAAGGCGCGATAATATCGATCCCCGCCTGCGCCTGGATCACCGCCTGCCGCGTCAATTTCTCCAGCGTCTCGTCATTGGCCACATAGCCGTTCCGGATCACGCCATCATGCCCATGGTCGGTATACGGATCGAGCGCCACGTCCCCCACCAGCCCAATATGCGGAAACGCCTGCTTCAGCAGCCGCGTCGCCGAGCAGATCAAATTCTCCGGATTGCCGCTCTCGGTGCCCTCGGCGTCCTTCTTGCCCGCCGGTGTCGCCGGAAACAGCGCAATCGCCTGCACCCCCAATTTCGCCGCCGGCTCCACATGCGCCGCCACCAAATCCAGCGTCACCCGATCCACCCCCGGCATGCTGCCCACCGGCACCCGCTGGCCCGCACCCTCGATAATAAAAATCGGCCAGATCAGGTCGTTGGTGGTCAGTGTGTTTTCCGCCACCAGCTTGCGCGTGAACGCGTCATAACGATTGCGGCGCAACCGCGTGGCGGGGAAATGTCCCTCGGTCATGAAGCAAAATCCGGTCAGAAAACCAAAGAAAGGACTTCTTTTTTGAAAAAAAGAAGCAAAAAACTTCTGCTAGTTGCTCGCCGCATCTTGTTCAAACATGGCACCACACGGCTGCCTTACCCGCGCGCCAGCCGCGAATGCACCCGGCTGTAAGAGAAATACACGCCCAACCCGATCACCAGCCACACCATCGCCAGAACCCAGGTCTGCAACGGCAGCGACAGCATCAACGCGCCGCACACCAGAATGCCCGCAATCGGCACCACCGGCACATAAGGCGTGCGGAACGCCCGCCGCCGCGTAGGGTCGGTGCGCCGCAGCACCAGCACGCCGACGCACACGATCACGAACGCCAGCAACGTGCCAAACGACGTCATGTGCCCCAGCGAACTGATCGGCAAAAAACCGCCGGCCACCCCCGCGAACACCATGAACAGCAGGTTCGACAGCCATGGCGTGCGGAATTTCGGGTGCACGGTGGCGAACACCGGCGGCAACAACCCGTCCCGCGCCATCGAATAAAACACCCGGCTCTGGCCGAGCAGCATCACCAATATCACCGACGTCAGCCCGGCAATCGCACCCACCGTCACCGCCACGCGCAACCACAGGAACGGCGTCTGGCTGATCGCCAGCGCCACCGGCGCCGCATCATGCAGCTTCGTGTAGCTGATCAGCCCGGTCACCACGAGGCAGACCAGCACATACAGCACGGTGCAGATCGCCAGCGAGCCGAGAATCCCGATCGGCATGTCCCGCTCCGGATTCTTGGTCTCCTGCGCGGCGGTGGAAACCGCATCGAACCCGATATAAGCAAAAAACACCGTCGCCGCGCCACGGAACACGCCGGACAAGCCGAAATGCCCGAACGTGCCGTCATTCGGCGGAATGAACGGATGCCAGTTCGCCGGCTTCACATAAAACGCGCCGAACACGATCACCGCGGCCACTACCGCCAGCTTCAGCGCCACGATCGCGCCGTTCACCTTCGCCGATTCGGAAATGCCGCGGATCAGCAGCAACGACACCAGAACAATGATGATCATCGCCGGCAAATTGACCAGCCCCGGGTCCGGATGCCCCATCGCGTCCGCATCGAACGGCGACGCGGTCAGCGCATGCGGCAGCGCCACGCCGAAACTGCCCAGGAAACTGGTGACATAGGCCGACCACGACACCGACACCGTCGCCGCCCCCACCGCATATTCCAGCGTCAGCGCCCAGCCGATGATCCACGCCACCAGCTCGCCCAGCGACGCATAGGCGTAGCTGTAAGCCGACCCGGCCGCCGGGATCATGCCCGAAAGCTCGCTGTAGCAAAGCCCCGCAAACGCGCAGCCAAGGGCTGCGATCAGAAAGCTGATCACCACCGCCGGCCCCGCATTGTCCGCCGCCGCAATGCCCGTCAGCGAAAAGATGCCGGCGCCGATAATGGCGCCAATCCCCAGCGCCACCAGGCTCAACGGCCCCAACGTGCGCTTGAACTCGTGCTGCCCAACAGCGCCCAGCGCTTCAATGGGCTTCTTGGCAAACAGCGGATTGGCGGTGGTGGCGCTCATGACCGTCCTGCAAGTGGAAAAACTCCCACCGAATGTGCCCCGTCCATGCACGCCACGCAAATCGGCCTTGCCGTGCGCCGGGGGCGGAAGGAAGGTAAGAAAGGCGGGGGGCTCTGCCCCCTCGACCCCCGTTGGGGCCTGAG
>Ga0116226_10001400_pt1 | contig 20879 bp, 15 predicted proteins | sample S1TSphfallax_FD_89692 | JGI IMG/M metagenome (GOLD analysis project Ga0116226, IMG submission 89692) | Host-associated microbial communities from peat moss isolated from Minnesota, USA - S1T2_Fa - Sphagnum fallax MG | ecosystem: Host-associated > Plants > Peat moss > Unclassified | place: USA... | reverse complement strand
CGCCATCGCCACCATGTGCATCGGCGTCGGCCAAGGCATCGCGGCTTTGATCGAACTCGTATGACGGCAAGGGGGCGGCCCTACCAGGTCCCAAGCGCGCCGTCGCGCGCCGGGTAGACCTGAGAGTCCGTTTGAGAACTCACCTATGGTGGCCATCTGACGCGCTTTTCCTGCGCTCCGTTCGCTCGGCGAGCGACCGAGCGGAGCTCACGACCGATCGGTCGCTCCGCTTCGGCGCTTGGAAAAACACGCCAGCTTGCTGACCCTAGCGAGTTTTCAAACAGACCCGTAAGTCTGGGGGTTCAAAGGGGCGTGTGCCCCTTTGCGGGTCTGGGCGGAGGTGGCTCAAGGTTCCGCGCGACGGCTTGGTCGCGTGGAATAGCCACCGGAGGGGGAGCCCAGCCTTACTTGCTTCCACCCGTCGCCCCAAACCTACTTGTTATAGACGATGTCAGGCAGCCACATGGCGATGCCTGGCGCGAGTGACAGGATCACCACCCCCAGGGCCATCAGCATCACGAATGGCAGTGTGCCGCGGATCACCTGGCCCAGTCCGATATCCGGGGCGATGCGGTTGATGACGAAGATGTTCAGACCGACCGGCGGGTGGATCAGCCCCATTTCCATCACCACCGCCATCACCACGCCGAACCAGATCAGGTCGAACCCGGCGGCGCGCAGCGGGGGAAGGATGATCGGGGCGGTCATCAGGATGATCGAGACCGGCGGCAGGAAGAAGCCGAGCATGATCACCAGGATCAGAATCGCTATCAGCAGCAGCCATTTCGAGAGATGCAGTGAGACGATCCAGCCGGCGGCCCCTTGGCTGATGTGCAGATAGCTCATCACGTAGCTGTAGAGCAGGCTCATGCCGATGATCATCAGCAACATGCCGCTTTCGCCAAGCGTGCCGGCGAAGATCGGTTTGACATCGGCGAGCCGCCACGCCCCGTAGACGGCGGCGATCAGCAGCAGCGCCATGACAGCGCCGAGGCCAGCGGTCTCGCTGGGTGTGGCGATGCCGCCGTAGAGGGCGACCATCACGCCGGTGAGCAGGATCAGGAACGGGGCGACGCGGGGGAGGGCCGCGAGCTTCTGGCGGAATGTGAAGCTTTCGACGAGGAGAATATCGCCCCGCGCGCCGCCGGCGTCCGCGGTGGCCGTGGCGCGGCGATGTTCGGTGCGCCAGTGCAGCATGGCGTAGCCCGCGAACAGGATCACCAGCAGCAGGCCCGGTCCGAGACCAGCCAGGAAGAGTCGGCCGAGCGATTGTTCGGAGGCGACAGCATACAGGATCAGCACGATCGACGGTGGCAACAGGATCCCGAGCGTGCCGCCGGCGGCGACCAGGCCCGCGGCGAAGCCGGGGGAGTAGCCGCGTCGCCGCATTTCGGGAATCCCAGAGCTGCCGATGGCCGAGCAGGTCGCCGGGCTCGATCCGGCCATGGCCGCGAACAGTCCGCAGGCGATCACCACCGCCACGCCAAGGCCGCCGGGGACCCGGTTCAGCCAGGTATGCAGCGCGTCATAGAGATCCTTGCCGGCGCGTGACTTGCCGATCGCGGCCCCCTTGAGGATGAACAGCGGGATGGTCAGCAAAGTGATGCTGGCCAGTTCCTCATAGACGTTCTGGGCGATGGTATCGACCGAGGCTGCCGGCATGAAGATCATCATGAACATGGTGGCGACACCGCCGAGCGCGAAGGCGATGGGAATGCCCGAGAACAAGGCGAGCACAGTCGCACCGCCATACATCAGGCCGATCTGCAGCGTGCTCATGGGCGGCGTGACCCGCCGAGCAGCTGCAGCAGCACCTGCAGCGACAGCAGCGCCATGCCGATGGTCATGCAGCCATAGGGGATCCACAACGGCGGCCCCCAGGCCGATGGTGTGGTCTGGCCTTCCTGCCATGCCTCGTTGAGCAGTTCGGCGCATTTCCAGGCGAAGTAGCCAGTGAACGCCAGCGTGCAGAGATCGGCGAGCAGGCGGCGCGCCCGATCGAGGGCCGGCGGCAGCACGTGGGCGAGCGCATCGATTGCCACATGGCCGCGTCGTGCCTGGGTCCAGGACGCGGCGCCGAAGGTGGCGCCGATCAGCAGGAACGTGGAAAACTCGTCCTGCCAGTCGCTGGGGATGCCGAGGAAATAGCGTCCGATCACTTCCCAGGTCAGCACACCTCCGGCCACGCCTATGGCGACCGCGGACGCCACCGCCATGACATTGTTGATCAGCGTGAGTGCTGCCTGCACCACGCCCAGCGCGCCGTGGCGCGGCACATCCAGGGGCGGCGTCGCGGCGGCGGTGGCGTCGAAGGCGACGTGGCTGCTCACGCCACCGCTTCGGCGAGCTTCAGCAGTCCTGCGCATGAGCTGTTGCGGGCGGCGAAGTCCTGCCAGGCGGTCGTCTCGGCGATGGCCCGCCATTTGGCGAGCGCGTCGGTGTTGAAGTCGGACACTTTGACGCCCGCGTGGCCGTAGATCGCCGCCAGCGCGTCGTCGTCGGCCTTGGCCTGTTGGAGTGCCCAGGCTTCCTGCGCGGTGCCTGCCTCGGAGATCACTTTCTGCTCGTCCGTGGTCAGACTGTCGTAAATTGCTTTGGACATGAGCAGGGGTTCCAGCATGAACCAGAAGCTGCCGCCGCGGCCGGCGGTGACGTTCTTGGCGATCTCCTGCAGTCGGAAGCTGATCAGGCTGGTCGATGATGTCACCGCGGCATCCAGCGATCCCGTTTGCATGGCCGCGTAGATTTCATCCGATGGCACCGAGGAGATGATGCCGCCGGCGGCTTTCAGCATCAGATCCATCTCGCGTGAGCCGCCGCGGATTTTTAGACCCTTGGCGTCATCGGGTCTGATCACGCCGCCGGCGCGTGACGCCACCCCGCCGGCCTGCCAGATCCAGGTCAGGATCTTCACGCCACGCTTGTCGAGCACCGCTTCCAGCTCGTGCCCGATCGCCGAGCTTTTCCACGCCAGGCCCTGCTCGTAACTGGTGACCAGGCAGGGCATCAGTCCGATATTGACCTCGGGGACCTCGCCGCCGGCGTAGGCCAGCGGATAAAGTGTGAGATCGAGCGCGCCGCGCCGCAGGGCCGAGAATTGCGCGACCGTCTTCATCAACGAGGCGCCGGGGTAGATCTCGAACGCCAGGCTGCCGTTGGTGCGCTGCTGCACGTCGGCCGCGAATCTGCGCACCAGTCGATCGCGAAAATCGCCATGCTCGGCATCGCCACCGGGGAATTGATGGCTGATTTTCAGGGTGCGTGTCGCGGCTCTCGCAGCGCCGCCAGCGACAATCGCCGGCGTCGCCAGCAGGCCGCTGACGGCGGTGCGACGTGTGATGATCATGATCTGCTGCTCCCTTTGGCGTCTCTTTGATGGACGCTGATTGTTCGGTCGATGACCGTTCGCCAACCTGCGATGGGCGCTGCGTTACGTCAATTGCCAGTTCCCGTTCCCGCCCGCGCGCGCAAGGTCCCGGGATCGCGATTAACCGGCGTTGCCACGCCGTTTCACCAGATGTGCGCGCACTGGCCCGGGGCCCGCCGACGGCTCGATGCGCACCTCGTTGTCGCCCGCGCCCTTCAATGATTGCGTGAAGCCGGGGGCCGCCTCGGCGGTGATCTCGAACTTGGTTTCGCGGTCGAAGATACGGATCGCGCCGATCTCCTGCTTGGTGACGTCGCCGAGCCGGCAGATCAGCGGGACCAGCCATTTCGGATCGGCGTTGTTGCGGCGTCCGACGGTGGCGCGAAACCACACCATGTCCGATGAGGGCTGGCGCTTGCGGCTGGACGTCTCGCGCCGCTGATCGGGAGCGGGGCGAGGCTCACGGCGTGGTGCGTCGGCTACCTTGCGCTGCGGATGGCTTTGCGCATGGCTGTCGAACAGCTCCTCCGGGGCCGGCAGCCGCGAACGGTACAGCCGGATCAACGCCGTCGCGATGTCCTCGGCCGAGCGGTTGGCGAGCAGGGCGCGGGCCAGCGTCCGGTCCTCCTCCTGCGACGGTTCGGTCAGCGCGGGATCGAGCAGCATGCGCTCCTGGTCGCGCGCGCGGACCGCCTCGGCGGTGGGGGCTGACTCCCACGCGGCTTCGATGCTCGCTGAACTCAGCAGCATTTCCGCCCGACGCCGCTTGGTGAACGGGACCATCAGCAGGCAGATGCCCTTGCGTCCGGCGCGCCCGGTGCGGCCACTGCGGTGCAGTAGGCTGGCGCGATTGGTCGGCAAGTCAGCGTGCACGACGAGGTCGAGGTCGGGCAGATCGAGCCCGCGGGCGGCCACATCGGTTGCGATGCATACCCGCGCGCGGCCGTCGCGCAGCGATTGCAGGGCGTGGCTGCGTTCGGTCTGGCTGAGTTCGCCGGACAGCGCGACCGCGGCGAAGCCACGCTCCAGCAGGCGCCCGTGCAGCCGCCGCACGGCGTCACGGGTGGCGCAGAACACCAAGGTACCGCGCGCCTCGTGATAGCGCAGCACATTCACGATGGCGTTTTCCAACTCGTGCCCGGCGACCCCGATGATGCGGTAGTCGATGTCGGCGTGGGACTGGTTGCGCGCCACTGTGTCGATGCGCACGGCATCGGTCTGATAGTCGCGCGCCAAAGCTGCGATCTCGCGGGCGATGGTGGCGGAGAACAGCAGCGTGCGGCGGGTGGTCGGGGTGGCCTCCAGGATCGCCTGCAGCTCATCGCGAAAGCCAAGATCGAGCATCTCATCGGCCTCGTCGAGCACCACCACACGAAGGGCTGACACATCGAGCTGCTGGCGGGTCAGGTGATCGCGCAGTCGGCCGGGCGTGCCGACGACAATGTGGCAGCCGGCGTTGAGGCGTTGGCGCTCGAGCCTTGGATCCATGCCGCCGACGCAGGTCACCACGACGGCGCCGGCCGGCTCGTACAGCCAGGCGAGCTCGCCATGCACCTGGATCGCGAGTTCGCGGGTCGGCGCCACGACCAGCACCAGCGGAGCCCCCGCCTGGCCCAGCCGGTCCGCCTCGCCCAGCAGTTCATGCGCGAATGCGAGCCCATAGGCGACGGTCTTGCCCGAGCCGGTCTGCGCGGACACCAGGAGGTCGCGTCCGCTGGCGGCCTCGCCCAGCACGGCGGACTGCACGGGGGTTGGTTCGGCATAGCCTCGCACGTCGAGCGCGCGGTGCAGGGCAGGGTGGACAATGGGGAACGGCATGCGCGGGGAATCCGGGGGTTGGAGGGCACGAGGTAGTCGGGTTGATGTCCGGGGGCAATCAATCCTGCCGCAATGCAGCGGTGCTGCCCGCTGCGGAGCAGCTTCAAAGCCCGCTGCGGAGCAGCTTCAACGCCCGCTACGAAGCCGCACCACCAATTGACTTCCACGCCCGACGATCGTATTTCCGCAGCGTCCCACGTTGGGACCGCGGTAATTTGATCGGGGTCTTCGGATCCCCGGCAGCTTGCGCCGCGACACCAAACGCTAAAGCGCCACGAACGTCCTCGTGGTCATGGATATGGAGTGACTGCGTTGACGTCCCCACAGATCGCGGGGCCGACGGCCGACCTGTCGACGACGTATTTGGTCAGCCTGCGGCGTCTGCATAAACGCTATGGCTCGGCGAGCGCCTTGAACGGCGTGTCGCTCGATGTTGCCGCGGGCGAAATTTTCGGCATCGTCGGCCGCTCCGGCGCCGGCAAATCCACGTTGCTGCGCTGCGTCAATATGCTCGAACGGCCGGATGACGGGCATGTGCTGGTTGACGGCCAGTCGATGACCGACCTGTCCGAGGTCGCCTTGCGCGCGGCCCGGCTGCGCATCGGCATGGTGTTCCAGCATTTCAATCTGCTGGCGCGCCGCAGCGTGGCCGCCAATGTCGCGCTGCCATTGGAGATCGCGGGTGTTCCGGCTGCGGAACGGCGTGCCCGGGTCGCCGAGCTGTTGGCCCTGGTCGGCCTGGCGCACCGAGCCGACGCGATGCCCGCTCAGCTTTCCGGTGGGCAGAAACAGCGTGTCGGCATCGCCCGCGCGCTCGCCGCCCGTCCGCGTCTGCTGCTATGCGACGAGGCCACCAGCGCGCTCGACCCCGAGACCACGGCCGAAATCCTCAACTTGATCCGCGATCTGCAACAGCAGCTTGGCCTTACCGTGCTGCTGATCACCCATGAGATGAGCGTGGTGACCGCGATCTGCGATCGCGTAGCGGTGATGGAGGCTGGTGTTATCATCGAGCAAGGGCGGGTGTTCGACGTATTCACCAAACCGCGCCACCCCACGACGGCGCGCTTCGTGTCCGAGGTGATCGGCGCTGATCTGCCGGCCGGCACGCTGGCCCGGCTGCCCCAGCCCGCCACCGGCGAGCAGCGCCGCATCCTGCGCATCCTGTTCGCGGGCGCGCATGCGACCCGCGCCGTGATCAGCGAGATTTCCCGCAATTTCACTGTCGATATCAACATCATCGCCGGCCGCGTCGACGAGATCGGCGGCGAGCCGTTCGGCGTGCTGGCGGTGGCTGCCTACGGCACGCCGGCCCGTATCGCCGAGGCAATCGGCTGGATGCACGAACTCAATCTGGTGGTCGATGACATCGCAGGTGCCGCGCCGGAACGGGAGGCCGCGTGACATGTGGTTGACACCGACCTTGCGGGACCTGCTGTGGCAGGCCGCGCTGGAAACCGCCGAGATGGTGGGTTTGGCCGGCGCTGTGGCGGTGATCGTCGGCCTGCCGCTCGCCTTGCTGCTGCTGACCACGTCCGGTCAGGGCATCGCGCCGAGCGGCTGGATCAATCGGCCCCTCGGGCTGCTGGTCAATGCGGTCCGCTCGGTGCCGTTTATCATCCTGGTGGTGGCAATCGTGCCGATGACGCGGGCGATCGCCGGCACCTCGATCGGCACCATGGCGGCCGTCGTGCCGCTGGCGATCGCGGCGACCGCGTTCATCGCCCGGCTGTTCGAGACCGCCCTGCGCGAGGTGGACGGCGGCCTGGTCGAGGCGGCCCAGGCGATGGGCGCCAGTCGGCTGCAGATCGTCACCAAAGTGCTGGTGCCGGAAGCCGCCCCTGGCTTGCTCGCCGCGATCACCGTCACCCTGGTCTCGCTTGTCGGCTACTCGGCGATGGCCGGGGCGGTCGGCGGCGGCGGTCTCGGCGATCTCGGTATCCGCTTCGGTTACCAGCGTTTCATGCCCAGCGTGATGGTCACCGTGGTGGTGCTACTGATCGTTGTGGTGCAGGGACTGCAATCGTTGGGCGAATGGCTTGTCCGTAAAGTTTCTTACAAATAGAAGGTTTTTGGAAAATGTTGCTCACACGACGAGCCGCCCTGGGCGCGGCCACCCTGCTGCTTCCCGTTGCTGCCCGCGCGCAAAGCGTCGGTACCGTCAGTCGGCCGTTGAAAGTCGGCGTGACCAGCGGCGTGCATGCGCAAGTGCTGGAGAAAGTCCGCGACGTCGTGGCCCCCGAGGGGCTGACGCTTAAAATCATCGAGTTCGGCGATTTCATCCAGCCGAACGCGGCGCTGGCCGCAGGCGACATCGACGTCAATGTGTATCAGCACAAACCCTTCCTCGATCAGCAGATCCATGATCGCGGCTATGATTTCGTGTCGGTCGGCCGCACCGTGCTGACCGCGATGGCGGTGTTCAGCCGCAAGGCCAAGACAATCGCCGACCTGCCGCAGGGCGCCCGCATCGCCATCCCCAACGACCCCACCAACGGCGGCCGCGCGCTGCTGCTGCTGGCACAGGCCGGACTATTCACGCTCACGCCGGGCGTCGATTTCCGCGCCAGCGAGGCGGATATCGTCGACAACCCCAAGAAAGTGCGCATCGTCGAACTGGACGCGGCGCAAATCGCGCGATCCCTTGACGATGTCGACGCCGCGGCGGTGACCGGCAATTACGCGGTGCCGGCCGGGCTCGACCCGATCCATGACAGTCTGGCGGTGGAAAAAGGCGATAGCGCCTATTGCTGCCTGGTGGTGGTGCGGCGAGCGGACGCCTCGGCATCTTGGGCGAAGATTTTGGCCAGCGGGTATGCGGACCCGGGGGTGAAGGCGTGGGTGACGACGACGTTTAAGGGGGCGGTCATAGCGGGGGCGTAGGATCAAGGATGGGAAGGGGTAGGAAGGCCAGGGCGTTGCCCTGGACTCGCTGGGGACGGGGGTCCCCAGACCCTATGGCGTAAGACCAGTATAAGAGATTTTGAGCTTCGCCAGAAGTTTCTCGCAGGTATCTTCGCAGGCCAGTAGGGCATCAGGACGTAAGGTAGGATCTTCTTTTTCTGAAGAAAAGAAGCAAAAAGACTTTAGTCCATGAAGACATAGCAGCCGCAACTGCCGATTCTAAACGGATAAGAGTTCTTTGGTTCTTTCTTTCAAGAAAGAACGATTCTCGTCTGTGTTGTCACCCCGCCGGCTTAGCCGGTGCCGGCGTTTTCATCATCGTTCCGGTCATCGGGATGAAGAACACCCCGACGTCCTTGCGGGAGTGGATCTTGCCTTCCTCGTCTTTGGTGTAGACGTAGAGGAATTGCCCGCGTTTGAACGGCTGACCGATCGGGATGATCAGTTTGCCGCCGGTTTTAAGCTGTTTGAACAGGTCCGGCGGTGCGTATTGCGCGGCACAGGTCACGATGATCGTGTCGAACCCGTCCTTGACCTCGGGCCAGCCGAAATAGCCGTCGCCGACCCGGGTTTCGACGTTGTCGTAGCCGAGCGGGGCGAAGATTTTGCCAACGGCGTGGCCGAGCGGCTCGATGATCTCGATCGAGTAGGCGCGGCTGACAACGCGTGACAGCAGCGAGGATTGGAAACCGCTGCCGGTGCCGATTTCGAGTGTGACGTCGGTGGGTTTCGGTTTGGCGATCTGCGTCATGTAGGCCTGCCCGAGATAGTCGGACAAAGCCGAGCCATAGCCGAGCGCCCAGGGTTTCGGGTTGTCCTCGTAGGCATCACCGGGCGTGGCGCGGTGTACGTCATACATATAATGGAAATATTCGCGCGGCACGGCCTGAAAGGCGGCCATCACGGCCGGGTCGGCGCTGCCGAGGCGTTCCTTGAGGTAGCTTTCGATGCGTTTCATCGCCGCCGGCTTGCGGGCCTGGATGGCATTGAACTGCGCGTCCGTCAGGTCCACCGGGCGGCCGGATTTGGCCATCGCGTCCATATAGGCCTGCCGGGTCCAGGGCGCGCCTGCGGCACGGGCGCTCCGGGCAATGAAGGGGGCGGCGAGGCTGCTGGCGATCAGCAGGCGGCGGGTCAGGGCGTGGGCCAAGGGAAATGCTTTCGGGCACGAGGAAAGGCGATCAGGCTGGTCACATACAGCAGCATCGCCACGATAAGAACCCTGTCATAGCCGAACTGTTGTGCGGTCAGGTTGGCCAGCGGCGTGGACACCACGGAAAACGCCCCGTTGAGGCCCCACGCCCAAGGCAGAAAGCTGCCCGACCCTACGCGGGACAGTCCGAGCGGAAAGGGTAGGCCGAGTGCCAGTGACAAGGGGGCGACCATGGCGATCACGATTCCTGCCCGGAGCAGCCAGGGCCAGTCGAGGGTTGCCAGCATCAACGGCTGGAGGCCCGCCAGCAAGCCGGCTGACCAGATCAGCACCACGCTGACGGCGATCAGAATGCCGCGGCGTGGGGCAGCCTCGAACCAATGCTCGGTCATACTGCCAAGGCCGGAGAAGATCAGCATGCCGGTCAGCACCAGGGCAAAACCACTGGTGCGGTCGTTGAGGTAGAAGCTGGCGCGGTCGATGAGAAACAGTTCGAGGAACAGGAACCCCAGCCCGAGGGCCGAGAAATAGATCATCGCGCGCAGCGTGCCGCCGCCCGGCACGCGCATGCGGCGGCCGCCGAGCAGCGGCACCGCGAGCACCACCAGCGCCACGACGATGGCCTGGGCGAGCACGGCGAGGTTGACCAGCGCGCCGATTTCCCCCTGGGGCAGGATTTCGAGGCGCTTCAGAATCGTGCCCAGATCCTCCAGTCGCAGCACGGAATAGAACGCCGGCCGGTCGTAGGTGATGGGCGACAACTCAAACGCGCGCGAGGATTCGCTGCTGTTGCCCGCCAGCACCGCGCCGGCTTCGTCGGCGATCGCGTCGTGCGCGCCGTCGCCCGAGGTGACTTCGCCCTGCTCGAAGGACACCGCAGGTAAATCATTGTAGATGTTGGCCCTTGCAGTGACGACATCGATGCCGGGGAAGTAGCTGACATCGAATGAGCGATCGTCGCAGAACTTCTTGGCAGCCGCGATGCGGGTCGCGTCAAACGGCGTGGTGGACAGCAGGATGCGCACATTCCAGGCCGACCGGTAGACCAGCACGTGGGTCTCGACGTCGCTGATGCCGGCGTCGCGTAGGCCGAGCCGCGCGGTTGCCAGCATGCGGATGGCATAGGCCGGGAATTCGCGGATCGACACTGGGATGGATACCAGTCCGCCAGGGCGCAGTGCCTTGAGGTAAGTCGCCAGCGCCTCGGCGGCGAAGGCGCTGGTGTTGGCTTCCGCCTCATCCAGAAAATCGCTGGACAGGTCGATCAGGTCGTATGGGCCGTCTCGTCGGGCGGCAGCGATCGGGCTGTCGGCGAGAATGCGCAGGTTGGGGATGTCAGGAAAGGCGGGCGAGCCGCCGAGACCGTGCAGCAGGGCGTCGCGCAGCACGGGCTCGGGTTCCACAGCATTGATCGCCGAGGCGCCGAGGGCGGCGGCCTCGGCGATGCGGAAGCCTCCGGAGGCGCCGGCCAGCAGTACCTTGGGATGGCTCAGCAGCCGGTAGGGCAAAGCGGACAAAGCGGCGTCGGCATAGGGCGCCTGGACCGGGCCTGGTTTGGGCAGGGAGGCCAGTCGGTTGCCGTCCCGATACAGGCCGAACGAGGTGGGCGGCCCGGGCAATCCGAGCTGGGCGGCGTCGTTCGAGACATCGGTATCGACCCGCTCGGTGAAATCGTCGAGCAGGGCGTAGAGGCCGCGCGGGGTGCGCAGTTCAGCCAAGGTGCGCGCGTCCGGCACGTGCAGCGGGGCGTAAATGGCTTTGTAATCGTTGATCGACGCCTGGTTATCCAGCAGCAGCAGACTGCCGCCGCCGGCCAGCAGCATAAGGGCCGCGATACTGGCCAAGCCGCGCCGATGCGGGGTTGCGAGGGCGGCCAGCGCCAACGGCACCAGCAGGCAGGGCACCAGGTCGAACGGATGGACCAGGGACATCAAGCCAAGCACCAGCAGCGCGCCGATACCGGCGCCGGTCAGGTCGAACCCGTACACCCTGCCGATATGCTGGTCGTTGAGCACGAAGCTGAGGCTGACGAACAGGCCGGACAAAAAGAAGAATGGCAGCAGGCACAGATAATAGCCGGCGATGTTCCACAGCTGGGCGGCGACGGTCGCCTGGTTCTGCAGTTGCAGCGGGTTGAACGGGTTGGTCGTGACAAAATGGTAGCCGACGGCGGCGGCGAGGATGAGGGCCGCGGGCAAGCCGGCCAGCAGGGCAGCACCGTGACGGGCGAACCAACCCCGCCCCAGCGCCATCACAACGCCGGACAAGGCGAAGCCGGCCAGCACGATGGAGATGACCCAGTAGCCATACTCGGACCATTTCGCCACGGCGAAATAGCGTGTCAGTGCGATCTCGTAGCCGACGGTCGCCATCGACACGAGAAACAGCGGCGCCATCGCCGCACCCGCCTTGGGGGGAGCAACACTCAATGCCAGATCCGCCGGCGGATGAAATCCTGCAGCAGCGCGTCGAAATGCGGTGCGTCATCAACGAACAGCGCGTGACCGACGCCTTGCAGGACGATGGATTCCGCGCCCGGCCGATGCGCCGCCAGGTTGGCGGCCTGGCCGGCGAGGCCAGGGCGCACGATATAGAACACCGGTTTCGGCGTACTGTAGACCGCCTCCTTCCAGTAGCTGCGTGGCACGGGATAGGACAGCAGTTCACGTGCGGCCGCAGGGGGCGTGCGCAGGGCGGTCTCGGTCAGCTCATTCAGGTAGGCGGCCGGCTGCTGCGTGTGGAACATACTGCGGACAAAGCGGCTCATCGCCGCCTCACGACTCAGCCGGGGGCCGTGGACAATGGGTGGCCTGGAGGGGGCAGGCGGCGGCTCCTCGCCGACCGAATTGTCGATTAGCACGAGTCCGGCAATATCGGCGTCGCCATGGCTGTGCACATAGGCCAGCGCGTCGAGCACGCCGAGCGACCAGCCGATCAGCAGTACCGGCTGCGGCGTGTGCAGTTCGGCGATCAGGTCGGCGATGTCCTGGCCGCGCCGCCCGGGCTCGTAGCCGCCTTCGGTGACGGTGCTGTCACCCTGGCCGCGGGGATCGAATGCCACCACGTGGTAGTGCTTCGACAGGTCCGCGATCTGTCGATCGAAGATCCACGCCGGCATCGTCCAGCCCGGCACGAACACCAGCGTCTGGCCGCGGCCGGCCTCCAGGTAGTGCAGTTGCACGTGATCGCTGGAGATGAAGAACCGGTCCCGCGCCATCGCGGGAGACTGATACGACGCCATCGCCCATCTCGGCGCGCCGAGCAGCAGAACCAGCAAAAGCCCGATTGCGGATATCCAGCGCATGCGGTGAAGTGACGAGGCGACTCCCCTGCTGTCAACCGACGAACGATCGAGCGTCTATCCGACATGACTGAAAATGAAGATGATGAGCCGAGCCGGCGCGGACCGCTGGTTGCCCTGGTGGCGGTGGTCGTCCTGGTGATCGGTGGCCTGTGGCTGAGCCACGTGCTGGGCGGCGTCAGCCATATGCAGGATTGCGTGATGTCCGGACGCTCCAACTGCGCGCCCGTCGCCTCCGGCAAATAGCAGCCGTACTCGGCGGTTGCGTGCTGCGGTGCGGCAGAGGATGCTCCGGACATGGAGCAGAATTCATATGATGCGATCGTCGTGGGTGCCGGCATCGCTGGCGCCACGGCAGCCTGCAACCTGGCCGCCGACCGCAAGGTGGCGCTGATCGAAGCAGAGGAGGTGGCGGGCTACCACAGCACCGGGCGTTCCGCGGCCATCTGGATCCAGAATTATGGGCCGCCCGACGTGCAGGCGCTCAGCCGGATTTCCCGGAGCTTTTTCGAGCGTCCGCCGCCGGGATTTTCGGACAGTCCGATCATGGCGCATCGCCCGGTGGTGTTCGTGGCGCCGGCTGAGCAACTGACCCAACTGCAGGGCCTGTTGGCTGCCGGCCTGGGATTGCGCGAGGTTGCCATCCCCGACCTGCGCGCGCTGGTCCCCGCCTTGCGAGAGGATTACGCGGTCGCGGCGGCGATCGAGGACGACGCGTTCGACATGGATGTCGCCGGGTTGCATCAAGGCTTCCTGCGTCTGTTGCGCGCCCGGGGCGGGGTGCTCGCCCTGCGTAGTCGGACCGGGCGGATCGAGCGGCGGGACGGGGCCTGGCAGGTCGACGTCAGTGGTGGTGCACGGTTCACGGCGCCGGTGATCGTCAATGCATCGGGCGCGTGGGGCGACGAGGTTGCCCGCCAGGCGGGGGTGGCGCCGCTCGGCCTGCAGCCGATGCGCCGGACCGCGGTGATCGTCGATCCCGCGCCGGTCAATCCCGATGGCTGGCCGATGATCAACGACGTCGCGCACACCTGGTATTGCCGGCCCGAGGCGCGCACCAAGCTGCTGCTGTCGCCGGCCGACGAGACGCCGATGCCGGCGCATGATGTGCGGCCCGACGAGCTCGACATCGCGATCGGCATCGACCGGGTGCAGCAGGCGCTGGCGATCGAGGTGCGTCGGGTGGAGCATAGCTGGGCTGGCCTGCGCAGCTTTACCCCGGACCGTAGCCTGGCCATCGGCTGGGACGTCGAAGCACCTGGCTTCTTCTGGAGCGTCGGCCAGGGCGGTTATGGCATTCAAACTTCGCCGGCCGCCGGACAATTGGTGGCGGATCTGGTCAGCCATCGTGATCCCGGGGCGGCCGCCGCGGTGGTGAAACAGGTAGACCCCAGGCGTTTTGTCACCGTAAACACCTGATCATTTCCGAACACTTTACGATCGGCCAGCCATGTCCATCCATGTCGCCCTGACCCACCGCACGTCCTATCGCTACGACCGCGCGGTGACATTGGGACCGCAGACCATCCGGCTGCGTCCGGCGCCGCATGCGCGCACGCCGGTGCTGGCCTACTCGCTCACCATTGCGCCCGAGCCGCATTTTCTGAACTGGCAGCAGGACCCGCAGGGAAATTTCCTGGCCCGTGTGGTGTTTCCAGAGAAAGTCACGCATTTCGACGTCACGGTCGATCTGGTCGCCGACATGGCGACCATCAACCCTTTCGACTTCTTCCTGGAGCCCGACGCCGAGACCTTCCCGTTCAGCTACGATCCGGTGCTGGAGCAGGAGCTGTCGCCGTTCCGCAAGCTGGCCCCGGTGGGGCCAAAGCTGGCAGCCCTGCTGGCCGAGATCCCGCGTGACGGCAAGCCGCGCACCATCGACATGCTGGTGGCGTTGAACCGGGCAGTGCAGAGCCGGGTCGGTTATATCGTGCGCATGGAGCCCGGTGTGTGGACGCCGGAGCAGACGCTGAGCGAGGGGCGGGGCAGTTGTCGTGATTCGGCGTGGCTGCTGGTGCAGGTGTTGCGCCAGCTCGGCTATGCCGCGCGTTTCGTGTCCGGCTATCTGATCCAGCTGGTCGGGGACGTGAAGCCGCTGGAGGGCCCGGAAGGCCCGACCTCGGATTTCACTGATCTGCATGCCTGGGCGGAGGTCTATCTGCCCGGCGCCGGGTGGATCGGGCTCGACGCCACCTCCGGACTGATGACCGGCGAGGGGCATATTCCGCTGGCGGCCAGTCCCGAGCCGCAATCCGCGGCGGCGATTTCGGGTGGGGTGGAGGCGTCCGAGTCGACGTTCGACTTCGAGATGACGGTCAAGCGGGTGCTGGAGTCACCGCGGACCACGCTGCCTTACACCGAGCGGACCTGGCAGGATATTCTGGCCGCCGGGGCCAAAGTCGACCGGGCGTTGGCGGCTGGCGACGTGCGGCTGACGCTGGGCGGCGAGCCGACCTTCGTCGCCAATAGCGACGTCGAGGCGGCCGAGTGGAACACCGACGCGATGGGGCCGACCAAGCGGGGTTATGGCGGACGGCTGATCCGCCGGCTGGCCAAGCTGTGGGCGCCGGGGGCGGCGCTGCATTACGGCATGGGCAAATTGTATCCGGGTGAGCAGCTGCCGCGCTGGGCCCTGTCCGCGCATTGGCGGGCCGATGGTGAGCTGGTGTGGCAGGAGCCGGAGCTGCTGGCCGATCCCGATCGCGCCAAGGGGCAGGCCACTGCGGAACACGCTCAGGCGTTCGCGACGGCGCTGGCGGAGCGATTGCAGGTGGATCCCGGCATGGTGCTGCAGGCGCATGAGGATGTGCATTATTACCTCTGGAAGGAGCACCGGCTGCCGGCCAACGTGGTGGTCGAGGATAATCGGCTGCGGGACGCGCTGGAACGCGAGCGTATGGCCCGGGTGTTCGACCAGGGGCTGGCGTCGCCGGTCGGCAGCGTGCTGCCGTTGCGCCGGCGTGAGCTGAACGGCAGCCGTCGCTGGCAGACCGGGCGCTGGTTTCTGCGCAGCGATATTCTGTTCCTGGTTCCCGGCGATAGCCCGATCGGCCTGCGCCTACCGCTCGACAGCCTGCCCTGGGCCGATCCGGACAGCATCGAGCCGGAGTTCGAACCCGATCCGTTCGCGCCCCGCCCCGCATTGCCGCCGCAGGCCGTGCTGCGCTGCACCCGGTCGGTGCCGCCGCTCGGGGCGCTGGATGGGGCGTATCCCGCCGTGCCGCAGGACGCGCCGCGGGTTGGTAAGCCGGAGCCGGGGCTGGTGCGCACCGCGCTGACGGTGGAGGCGCGCGACGGTGTGGTGCACGTGTTCTACCCGCCACTCTATGCCGCGGAGGACTGGCTCGATCTGACCGCGGCCGTCGAGGCGACGGCGCGTGAGTTCGGTCAGCCGATCGTGCTGGAGGGCTATACGCCGCCGGATGATCCGCGGCTGCTGAATTTCTCGGTGACGCCCGATCCCGGCGTGGTCGAGGTCAACGTGCATCCGGCGGCGAGCTGGGCTGCGCACGTCACGCGGACCGAGCAGCTGTATGAGGAGGCGCGGCAGATCGGGCTGACCGCCGAGAAATTCATGCTGGACGGCCGCCATGTCGGCACCGGCGGCGGCAATCACGTGGTGATGGGCAGCGCCAGCCCGGAGGATTCGCCGTTCCTGCGCCGGCCCGATCTGCTGAAGAGCCTGTTGGGATTCTGGCACAACCACCCCAGCCTGTCGTTCCTGTTCAGCGGCCTGTTCATCGGGCCGACCAGCCAGCATCCGCGCATCGACGAGGCGCGGGACGACGCCACCAATGAGCTGGAGATCGCGTTCAGCCAGATCAGCCCGTTCAAAGCCACCCCGCCCTGGCTGACCGACCGCATCTTCCGCAACATCCTGACCGACATGGCCGGCAATACCCACCGCACGGAGTTCTGTATCGATAAGATGTATGACCCGAACGGCGGCTCGGGGCGGCGGGGGCTGGTGGAGATGCGCGCCTTCGAGATGCCGCCGCATGCGCGCATGTCGGCGGCCCAGATGCTGCTGATGCGGGCCGCAGTAGCGGCGTTCTGGCAGCATCCTTATGAGCGACGCATGGTGCGCTGGGGGACGCGGCTGCATGACCAGTTTCTGCTGCCGCATTTCTGCGAGGCGGATTTCAACGACGCGCTGGAAGAGCTGTCCGGACTCGGCACCAAGCTGGAAGCGGACTGGTTCGCGCCGCATCTGGCGTTCCGTTTTCCGGTGGTCGGGCAGACCAGTGTGCGCGGGATGGATATCGAGCTGCGACATGCGTTGGAGCCGTGGCATGTGCTGGGCGAGGACACCACGCCGACCGGCACCGTGCGCTATGTCGACAGCTCGCTCGAACGGCTGCAGGTGAAGCTGAATGGCTGGATCGAGGAGCGCTACGTGCTCGCCTGCAATGACGTGGCGGTGCCGCTGTCGCGCACCGAGCGGGCGGGGGAGTATGTCGCGGGGGTGCGGTTCAAGGCGTGGAACCCGCCGAGCGCGCTGCATCCGACGATCACGGCACAGGCGCCGCTGGTGTTCGATGTGTATGATCGCTGGACCGGCCGCAGCCTGGGCGGCATGAGCCATCATGTGGCGCACCCCGGTGGTCTGTCGTACGATACGTTTCCGGTAAATGCCAATGAGGCCGAGGCGCGGCGGCGCTCGCGGTTCTTCCCGTTCGGCCATACGCCAGGGCCGATGACCGAGCCGCGGTTGGCGGTGGGGCTGGAGCATCCGCGCACGCTCGATCTGCGCCGGTTCGGCTGAGATGCCGTGACCCGACCGGCGGCGATCGATGAGATGGTGGACGGGCGCGGCGGGCTGCGGCCGCACTGGCGCACCTTGCTCGGCGCGTTTTCGCTGCTCGGTGAGGAAGGGCTCGCCGGGCGGGCGCGCAGGCTCGATCGCGCGTTCGAGGAGGAGGGGGTTACCAGTGTGCTCCCCGGCGATACCGCGCAGGAGGAATCCTGGCGGTGCGACCCGATTCCGCTGCCGATGTCCGAGCGGGAGTTTCTCGACCTCGAGGCCGGTCTCGCGCAGCGGGCGGGGCTGCTGGAGAGCATCCTGCGGGATATCTATGGCGGGCAGAGCCTGCTCGCCGAGGGGCAGCTGCCGCCGGCGTTGGTGTTCGCCAATCCAGGGTTTCTGCGGGCCTGCGCCGGTGACCGGCCGGCGGGGCAGGCGTTTCTGCATTTCTATGCCGCCGATCTGGTGCGCGGCCCCGATGGCGCCTGGCGGGTGCTGGCGGATCGCACCGCGGGCGGTGGCGGGATCGGCTATGCGCGGGAAAACCGGCGGCTGCTGACCCGGGTGGTGCCGGAGCTGTTCAGCACCATGCAGGTGCGTCAGCTCAGGCCGTTCTTCGATGTGTGGCAGGACGCGTTGCAGCGGCTCGCGCCGGATCGGGCCAACCCGGCGATCGCCCTGCTGACGCCGGGGACACGGGACCCGCAATGGTTCGAGCATATGTATTTGTCGCGCGAATTGTCCTGTGCGCTGGTCGAGGGCGGCGACCTCACGGTGCGGGGCGGGGCGGTGTTTCTGAAGACGCTGCGGGGGCTGCAGCCGGTGGACGTGCTGTTGCGGCGGATGGATGGGCGGCATCTCGATCCGCTGGAGCTGGAGAGCCGCAGTCTGCAAGGGGTCGCCGGGTTGCTCGATGCGGCGCGGCAGGGGGCGGTGCGGATCGCCAATGATCCGGGGTCGGGTGCCGTCGAGGCGCCGGCGCTGGCGGCGTTTCTGCCGGCGTTGTGCACACGGCTGCTGGGTGAGCAATTGCGCGTGGCCAGCGTGCCGACGATGTGGCTGGGGCAGAGCCGGGCGCGGGCGCTGGTGCAGCAGGATCCCGGCGGGTGGCTGATCCGGCCGGCGCTCGATGGGTTCGCGCAGGCGGAGCAGCCGGCGACCATGGAGCCGGCGGCGCGGCAGGCGCTGCTGGGGCGGATCGCGGCGCGGCCGTGGGACTGGGCGGCGTCGGCGTTTCTGCCGCCGTCGGTGGCGCCGTGCCTGGTGGATGGGGAGATGCAGCCGCGGCCGATCGTGCTGCGGCTGTTCCTGGTGAATGATGGCACCACCTGGCGGGCCATGCCGGGAGGGCTCGCGCGGGTGATGGAGCCGACCGATCGGATTGCCGGCTCATTGCCGCGGGGTGGCATCTCGAAGGATGTGTGGGTGCTCAGCGAGGATCGGGTGGCGATCGTCGGGCCGGCGGTGAGTGCCGCCCCGATGTTGAAGCTGCGGCGGGCGAGCGGCGAGCTGCCCAGCCGGGTCGCGGATAATCTGTTCTGGCTCGGCCGCTATGTGGAGCGGCTGGAGCGGCGGGCGCGGCTGGTGCGGGCGGCGACGCGGCGGCTGGCGCGGGGGGCGGCACTGCTGCCGCGCGAGATGTCCGAGCTCGAGGTGTTGACGCGCTGCCTGATCGAGGCGGGCGTGCTCGACGAGGAGGTGGCGGGCAGCGGGTCCAGCCGGACGCTGACCGAGGCGATGCTGGGCAGCGTGCGCGACCCGGGCGCGATCTTCGCCAATTTCGCGACGGTGGCGCGGCTGACCGAGCGGGTGCGGGATCGGCTGACCGGGGATATGTATGCGACCTTCACCCAGGCGCTGCGCGCGGCGCGCGACGACGCGGCGGCGGCAGAGCATAGTCTCGACAAGCTGACCCATGCGACCGTGTCGATCATGCGGTTCTCGACGGCGGTCGCGGGGCTGGCGGCGGAGAACATGGTGCGCGGCGGGGGCTGGCTGTTCCTCGATCTCGGGCGGCGGATCGAGCGGGCGCAGGCGGTGGCAGCCGAGGTGGGCTACGCGCTCGAACAGCCGGCGGCGCGGATCGAGACCGGGCTGCGGCTGGTGCTGGAATTGTGCGATTCGGCGATCACGTATCGCGGCCGCTATCTGAACGTGCTGCAGCCGGCGCCGGTGCTCGATCTGGTGCTGGCGGATCAGGGCAATCCGCGCGGGCTCGCGTTTCAGCTGGCGCAGATCCATAGCCTGCTCGACGAGCTCAGCGGGGAGAGTGGGGCGCGGGAGATGCTGGCGGGGGCGACCGCCGGGTTGCTGGTGGAGGCGGAGACGATGGTGGAGGAGGTGCTGGCGGCGGCGGACCAGTCGGTGAGTGCCGCGGCACTGCCGCCGCGGCTGGCGGAGATCGCGGCCGGGGTCGCTGCTTTGTCCGACCGGATCACGCGACGGTATTTCGCGCTGCTGCCGGCGGTGCAGTCGGTGGGGCTGGGCAGCGACGCGGACGCCGCTGGGGGCGCCGAACTGCGCGGGGCGGCGTGAAATACCGGGTGCGCCACGTGACCACCTATAATTATGCGACGCCGGTGGATCTGGCGAGCCACATGCTGCATCTGACGCCGCGCGAATTGCCGTTTCAGACGGTGCGGGATGCGCGGATCGAGATCCTGCCGCAGGCCGGGCGCAGCCATGCCGGGGCGGACCATTTCGGCAACAGCATCGCCTGGGTGTTTCTGGAATTGCCGCATGAGCGGTTCGTGGTGACCGCGTCCGCCGAGATCGTCGTGGAATTTCCGGTGCCCCCAGCGTCCGAGGCGACGCGGCCGTGGGAGCAGGTGGTGGCGCTGGCGGCCGAAGGGGGGGCCGCGGGCTGGCAGGCGGCGGAATTCACCTTCGAAAGCCCGATGCTGCCGGCCGACGCCGCGGCAGGCGCCTATGTCGCGCACAGCTTTCCGCCGGGGCGGCCGGTGCTGGCGGGGCTGATCGAGCTGAACGGACGCATCAGGCGGGATTTCGCGTTCAAGGCGGGGGTGACCGGCGTGCATACGCCGGTGTCCCGCGTGATGGCCCAGCGCGCAGGGGTGTGCCAGGATTTCACCCATCTGATGATCACCGGACTGCGCATGCTGGGACTGCCGGCGCGCTACGTGTCCGGCTATCTGCGCACCAAGCCGCCGCCAGGGGTGACGCCGCGGCGGGGGGCGGACCAGTCCCACGCGTGGGTGGGGGCGTGGCTGGGGCCGGAGTTCGGGTGGGTGGACCTCGATCCTACCAACGACCTGATCGTGCATGATGAACATGTGGTGCTGGCCTGGGGACGGGATTATGGGGATATCAGCCCGGTGCGGGGACTGATACTTGGGGGTGGTAAACATACCGTGCAGGTTGGCGTGGATTTGGATGCGATTTAGGGAAGAAGAAGTCTTCTTTTTCTGAAGAAAAAGAAGCAAAAAGACTTTTATCCGTTTTAGGCGTGCGGCTGCTTCCGCTTCTTAACGGGGAAAAGTTCTTTGGTTCTTTCTTTCAAGAAAGAACTGCTTTCTTTCATCGCCCCATCATATTGCATCGCCAAGGCGGTGGTCGGGGCTTCGCCGGTGTT
>Ga0116226_10001399_pt1 | contig 20883 bp, 16 predicted proteins | sample S1TSphfallax_FD_89692 | JGI IMG/M metagenome (GOLD analysis project Ga0116226, IMG submission 89692) | Host-associated microbial communities from peat moss isolated from Minnesota, USA - S1T2_Fa - Sphagnum fallax MG | ecosystem: Host-associated > Plants > Peat moss > Unclassified | place: USA... | reverse complement strand
CTGTCAACCGCGCTCACCAAGACCACGCAGTCCGCGACCTACGGTACCCAGGCGCCGGCGGGACTCTTCACGACCTATGGCGCGGCCTCCGCGTTCTTCATCAACGGCACGAACCGGGCCATGTTCCGCTTCACCATGATGAACATGCTCTGCAACGACATGTCGGTGGTGACCGATATCACCCGCCCACCCGACCGCATTCGCCGCGACGTAAGCCGCTCGCCGGGCGGCGACAGTCGCGTGTTCCTCAATACCTGCATCGGCTGTCATAGCGGCATGGACCCGATGGCCCAGGCGTTCGCGTACTACAACTTCAACGCCACCACCAACACGCTCGTTTATACCGCCGGGCAGGTCCAGGCCAAGTACGGCATCAACGCGACGAATTTCCCGTACGGCTACCAGACTCCCGACGATCATTGGACCAACTACTGGCGCCAGGGACCGAACCAGGCCCTCGGCTGGAGCTCGGCGCTTCCGGGCTACGGCACGGGCGCGGCCTCGATGGGCCAGGAGCTCGCGAGCAGCCAAGCGTTTGCGCAATGTCAGGCCAGCACGGCGTTCCAGACGGTGTGCTTCCGCGCGCCCGGTAATGCGGCCGATTACGCGCAGGTCGCCACCATGGTAGCGACCTTCAATTCCAACGGGCACCACATGAAACCGGTGTTCGAGCAGGCGGCCGTCTACTGCATGGGCCAGTAAGGGAGAACGACCGTGAACTGCACACTCGCTCCGCTCCGTCAGCTTCTCCCGGCGCTCGCGTTCGTGAGCCTCGCGGCCTGCTCCGGGGGGGCGTCGACGACCCTCAACCAGGCCACCTCGACCGCTACCGTCTCGAGTTACACCGGACCTGCGCCCGCGACCGCCGACGTCCAGTCCTTCGATGTGAATCTCTGGCAGAACATCAAGGGTACCGACAAGTGTGGTGCCTGCCATTACGCGGGCGGCCAGTCGCCGGAGTTTGCGCGCAACGACGACGTGAACCAGGCCTACGCCGCGGCTAATACGGTCGTGAACCTCAGCCAGCCGAGCCAGTCCACCATGGTCATCAAGGTCGGTGGCGGCCATAACTGCTGGCTCGCCTCGAACGCGGCCTGCGCGTCGATTCTGACCACCTGGATATCCAATTGGGCCGGTGCATCGGCCACCGGCGCGCAGACCATCCAGCTGGTGGCGCCCCCGGTGCAGACGCCGGGCGCGACCATCAATTTCCCCTCCAGCGCGACCGCGGGGGCGGCGTTGTACCAGAGCACCATCTACACCGTGACGTCGCAGTGGTGCGCGCGCTGTCACTCCTCGGCGGCCACCGTTCCCCAGGCACCGTTTTTCGCCGATCCCGATATCAACGTCGCCTACGCCGCCGCGCAGCCGAAGATCGACCTCGACACGCCCGCGCAGTCGCGCTTCGTGCAACGGCTCGTGCCCGAGTCGCATAACTGTTGGAGCGACTGCACCACCGATGCGAACATCATGCTCACGCAGGTCCAGGCGTTCGTGACGGGTCTCGGGGCGGCGCAACCGCTCGATCCGACGCTGGTCACCTCGGCGGCGGTCACGCTGACCCAGGGTACGGTCGCAACCGGTGCCAACCGTTACAACGCGGCACAGATCGCCCTCTGGCAATTCCAGGAGGGAACCGGCACGACTGCCTACGATACGAGTGGCGTCGAACCCGGTGCCGATCTCACCCTCTCCTCGCCCGTGACCTGGGTCGGTGGTTGGGGAATTCAGATCCAGTCGCAGGGCTCGACCCCCGGCCAGGCGCAGGCGACTACCGCGACCAGCCAGAAGCTCTACAACATGATCTCGGCTACCGGCGAGTACTCGCTCGAGGCGTGGGTGATTCCAGCGAACGTGGCGCAGGAAAATGCTTATATCCTCAGCTATTCCGGGGGTACCGCGGCCCGGAATGCGACCCTCGGCCAGCACGCTTATCAATATGAGGCGTTCAATCGCAGCGATGTCACCGATCTCAACGGGACGCCGTCGCTCCTTACGAGTGCGACGGCCATGCTGGCGCAGACGGCGCTCGAGCATGTGGTCGTCACCTACGATCCGGTCAACGGCCGCAAGATCTATGTGAACGGGGTATGGTCCGGCGATGTCGACCCTCAGGGCGGCAGCACGCTCGAGTCCTGGGACAACAGCTTCGCGCTGGTCCTCGGCAACGAGGTCTCCGGGAATCGTCAGTGGCTCGGGACCATCAAAATGGCCGCGGTCCACAACCGCGCGCTCACCGCCGCCCAGGTCATGCAGAACTTCAACGCGGGGGTCGGTGAGCAGTACTTCCTCCTGTTCAACGTCTCGGCGCTGACCGGCGTGAGTCAGTCCTACATCATGTTCACGGCGACGCAGTACGACTCCTACTCCTACCTGTTCGCCAACCCGACGTTCATCAGTCTCGATCCAACGGTCACGGCGGCGAATCTGCCGAACGTCACCATCAGCGGCATGCGAATCGGCATCAACTCCCAGGAGTCACCGGTCGGCCAGGCGTACATTCCGCTCAACGTCACGGTCACGGGCGCGAACTACAGCCCCGCGACCGGCGAACTCCTGTCCCCCATCGGTACCGTGATTCCGCTCAGCAAGGGACCGGCGGCGGACCAGTTCTTCCTCACCTTCCAGCAGATCGGTAGCACCACCTCGACTCACAACTACACGAGTCCGGCGCCGACGGTGACCACACAGGCTACCCAGGCGGCGGTGTCGGATATCGGTGTGCATACCTTCGAGCAGATCGAGCACTCGATGTCGGTCGTCACCACCGTGCCGATCACCAACACCGCGGTCGCGACCACCTATGCGTCGGTGCAGCAGGCCATGCCCAATACCCCGAACTTCGCCGCCTACCTGGCCTCGAACCAGACGGGCGTCGCCCAGCTCGCGGCCCAGTTCTGCCAGTCGCTCGTGAGCGACCCGGTGCTGGGTCCCGCCTACTTCCCGGGCTTGGGGCTGTCGCAGTCTGCGGCGGCGGCGTTCGGCGGTCCGGGTTCGGCCGGCAACCTCGCGCTCGAGACGCCGCTCATGACTGCGGTCCTCGGGCCGAATTTCTCGACCTCACCGCTCGCCTCGGCGCCCACGACCGCGCTCGTCTATCAGACACTCGACCAGCTCATTACGCAGCTCTCTGCATCCGGCGGCCCGGCTTCCTCCGTGGCCACGGGCGTCTGCGCCGCCATGCTCGGCAGCGGCGCGCTGCTGATCGAGTAAGGACATCAGGGAGACTTCCACCATGTATCTGCTACGCAAAGTTCCCAAGGGCCTCGCTCACGACGAGCCGCGTCGCCACCCTGACCATCCGCGGCCCATCACCCGCCGACAGCTCATCGCTCAGGGGTTCATGGGCGGCTCTGCCATGGTCATGGTGCCTGCGATGGTCGCCTCGCTGCTGCGTCCCGATCTCGTGAAGGCGCAGGGGCTGCCGACGTTGCCGACCACGGCCGACTGCGGCATCTCGGCCGGCGCCGGCAAGATTCCGTTCATCTGCTTCGATCTATCGGGAGGCGCCAACACCGCGGGCTCCAACGTCATCGTCGGCGGGCAGGGTGGCCAGATGGATTTCATCTCGAGCGCGGGCTACACGGTGCTCGGCCTGCCGGGCGACATGTTGCCCAACTCGCCGAACCCGTCGAGTGCCACCAACAATTTCATCGACAGCTCCTTTGGGCTCGCGTTTCACTCCGACAGCGCCGTGCTACGCGGCATGAAGATGCGTACCAAGTCGGCCCAGACCTCTGCCAATACCAACGGCGTGGTCATCCCGGCCATGTCCTCCACCGATACCTCCACCGATCCGCACAACCCGATGTACGGGATCTGGCGCGCAGGCGCCAACGGCCAGCTCCTCACGCTGATCGGTTCGGAGGCCTCGGTGTCGGGCGGCAACTCGGTGGCGCCGTCCTACATGATCGATCTCTCGGTTCAGCCGACCAAGGTCTCGCAGGCGAGCGACGTGACGGGTCTCGTGAACACCGGTCAGATCGGGACGCTGTTCCCGGATCCCGCGCAACGCGTCAACGTCCTGAACGCGATGACGACCCTCACCCAGTTGAAGCTGCAGCAGGTGAGCACCGCGCTCCCGACCAACCCGACCAATCAGGATGCGGCCGCCAAGCAGTTCGTGACCTGTCAGTACGTCAAGACGTCGTATCTGGCGCAGGAGTTCTCGAACCCCTCAGCCCTCGATCCGGGCCAGGATCCGAATATCGTTGGCGCCCAGGGGATCTTCACGGCGGCCGAATATGCGGCCGACTCGAATTTCCAGAAAACCGCCGCGGTGATGAAGATGGTCATCGACGGCTACGCTGGCGCGGGCACCGTCCAGATGGGCGGCTACGACTACCACACGGGCGATCGATCGACGGGCGAGGCCGCCGACTTCGAAGCGGGACAGTGCATCGGGGCCTGCCTCGAGTATGCGTCGCGCACCGGTAAGCCGCTCATGGTCTACGTGTTCAGCGATGGCTCGCTCGCCTCCAACGGCATGATCGACAACTCGGTTGGGGGCCGGGGGAAATGTGTGTGGACCGCCGATAATTCGACTACCTCGGCCACCTACTTCCTGGTGTACAACCCGAAGGGACGCGCGCAGCTCGCCGACGGTCTCGGCGGCGTGCCCGCGGCTCAGAAGCAACAGATCGGCTTCTTCAACACCAACGGTTCGGTGAACGCCACCTCGAGTCCGGCCGCGAACGCGGTGAACCTTCTATGCGAAACCGTCGTTCTCAATTACATGGCGCTGCACGGCGAAGCCGGGAATTTCTCCAACGTCATTCCGCAGACCGGGCTCACGACCACCGCGGTTCAGGAGCAACTCACCGCCTTCCAGCCGATCGTCAACGGAGTCATAAGCTGAGCGACATCCGCGGCGTGCCGACGCTCACGGCGCGGCTCAGGTCGGCGGAGTGCCAATCCGCGGCCCGGTTCATTGACATTGTAAAGTCGGCTGTGCGAGTTTGGCGCGTGTCTGAGAATCGCTGGTTACGTCTTCCCGGGCGCGCGATGGTCGCGCTGCTCGCGTGTCTGCTCGTTGCTCCGCTGCATGCCGCTCCGGCGTATGCCCTTCTCGGCCGCGAGGCGCCGGATTTTGCGCTGCATGCGCTCGTCGGAGGTAACGTGCGCCTCTCGGAACATCGAGGCGACGTCGTCGTGGTGACGTTCTGGGGCAGCCGTTGCAGTACCTGTCGCGCTCCACTCGCGGCGCTCGATGCCCTGTTCGCCACCTACCAGTCCGCGGGCTTGGTGGCGGTCGGGGTAGGGGTCGATGACAACGCCAATGCTTCTCGGGAATTTGCGCAGTCCGTCCGCGTCCGTTTTCCGATGCTGATGGATCCTGATAAGGGCGTGGCGCGCGACTGGCAGGTCGATACGCTGCCGATGACGGTCTTCATTGACCGCAGCGGCAAGGTCCGCGCGGTGACCCGCGATGTCGGTAAGAACGCCGAGGCGGTCTACCGCAGCGAAATCCGTCCGCTGCTCGACGAGTAGTCGAGTCGGGTGATGGCAGAGCTTCTCAGGTAAGCGGTCGCCATCCTGTAAGACTGAAGTCCGAAAGTACAACCATGCCGAACATCGATGGAACTCGCGTGGCGCATACCTCCTGGGTCAGGCGGTGGAGCGTTGCGTTCGCCCTGTCGGGCGCCGCTCTGCTGGCGACCCCCGCAGCGTGGTCCGAGCCACCCGCCGAGGGGGTCGCGCCGCCTGCGGTCACCGCGCCCGCGCCCGCGCCTGCCCCTCAGCCAACGGCTTCCGCCCCCGCGGCCGCCACGGACGCGCCGGCGGCGCCGAGTGACACCCGGGGACTCGACAGCGAGGTTCAGGACCTCAAGAAGGATGTCGTCGACCTCAACAAAGATCTGTTCGTGCTCGAGGAGGAACTCCTCTTCCCAGCCAACACCCAGGTCGCGGTGTTCCTCTCCATGGACGTGGGGAGCTTCTTCGCGCTCGACACCGTGCAACTGAAAGTCGATAACAAGGAGGTCGCCAACTATCTCTACACGCCACGGGAAGCCGAAGCTCTCTTGAAGGGCGGCGTGCAACGGCTCTACCTCGGCAACCTCAAACTCGGTCAGCACGAACTGGTGGCCTTCTTCAGTGGCAAGGGCCCAGGCAACGGCGAGAACGACCGAGACTACACGCGCGGCGCGTCGGTGAAGTTCGAGAAGACGGTGGGCGCCAAATATCTCGAGCTGAAAATCACCGATCGGCAGCGCAAGGCGCAGCCGGAATTCGAGATCAAGGATTGGGATTGATCCGAAACGCGATGCGAGTGCTCGGTATGTTGCGACGGCTGGCGCTGCTCGCCGGCGCAGCCGCGGTCTGCGCCGCAACGCCAAGCGTCTGGGCGGCGAAGCGCGACCCCGATAAGCTGCCGCCGTCCCAAGTCCGTGATCTGCACTACGGCGACGTGCTCTGGTTCTTCTACCAGGGCAAGAACCTCGACGCGATTACCCGCCTGCTCGCCTTCGACCACTGGGGTCGGCTGCCGCAGAGCGAGGCCGAGGCCCAGCTCCTGCTCGCCGGACTTTATCTCGAGCTCGGGCTGAATAACGAGGCCGGTGAGCGCTTCGAGCGGTTGTTGACCCCTGACATTCCCGTCGGCGTGCGCAATCGGGCCTGGTTCTATCTAGGTAAGGTCTGGTATGCGCGCGGTTACCTCGATCGTGCGGAGCACGCGATTCGTGAGATTACGGCGACGCTGCCCCCGGCCCTCGAGGCGGAGAAAGTGAACCTGCTCGCGAACATCCTCCTAAGGCAGGGGCGGTTCGACGAGGCGGTAGCTCTGCTCGAAGGCTGGCGCGGTCCCGCAGACTGGACGGCGTATGCCGAGTTCAATCTCGGCGTCGCGTTTGCCCGCAAGGGGCAGCTCGATCAGGCCGCTCGCTTCCTGACCCAGGTCGGCACACTCGGGACGCGGCGCTCGGAACTCCTCGCACTCAAGGATCGGGCCAACCTTGCCCTCGGTTTTGCCTACCTGCAATCGAATCGGCCCGCGGAGGCGAAAGCGGCGCTCGAGCGCGTGCGGCTGCAGGGTCCGTATTCGAACAAGGCCTTGCTCGGTACGGGCTGGGCGGACATCAATCTCGGCAACTTCAAGCAGGCCTTGAGTCCATTGCTCGAGCTTCATGATCGCGACCTGCTCGACGCGGCGGTGCAGGAATCCTATCTCGCCGTGCCATATGCCTACGCCAAGCTCAATGCGAACGCTCAGGCCGCGGCGGCGTACGAGGCGGCGATCCGCTCCTTCGACGACGAGTCCGCTCGGCTCGATGCCGGGATCGCGAAGCTGCGCAGCGGACATCTGCTCGACGACCTCCTCAAGAATGAGGCCGAGACCGGAAAATATGGCTGGTACTGGCAGCTGAAGGCGCTTCCGGACGCCATCGAGTCGCGTTACCTCTACACCGTGCTCGCGAGCCACGATTTTCAGGAAGGACTCAAGAACTACCGCGACCTCGCCGCGCTCGATCACACCCTCGCGCGCTGGTCGGACAGCATGGGCGCCTACGCGGACATGATCCAAACCCGAGAGCGCGCCTACGCCCAGCGCATCCCGCGCACGGACGCGCTGCTCGCCTCCGGAGTTCTCGAGAAACTCCAGTCGCAGCGCGAGGCCCTGGAGTCGCGTCTGAATGAGATCGAGTCCGCCTCGGATCTCGCCGCGCTCGGTTCGCCCGAGGAACGCGATCAGTGGAAACGCATCGGCAAGATCGAAGACGAGCTCACACGCGCAGGCGACGCGGCGGATCCGGATCTGCGTGACAAGGCGCGACTCATCAAAGGCGTGCTCTACTGGCGTCTGAACGAGGCATGGCGTGCGCGCCTCTGGCAGGAACGGCGCAGTTTCAAAGATCTCGATGCGGCGCTGCGCGAGGCCCAGAGTCGCTGGGTGCGGGTGCAGCGCGCCCGGCGCGACGCCTCCGCCGATACCGGCGGGTTCGCGACCCGGCTTGCGGCGCTGCAGGCGCGCCTCGATGCGCTGCGCGCGCGCCTTGCGGCTGAACGAGTGGCGCAAAACGACTATCTCGGCGAGCTCGCCGCGCGCGAGCTCGAAGCCCAGAAGGGTCGTCTCGCTACCTACCAGATCCAGGCGCGCTTCGCCCTGGCTGCGATTTACGATCGGGCTGCGAATCCGAGTCCGGCCGCGAGTCCGTCCGCGAGTCCGTCCGCTAGTCCGTCCGCTAGTCCGTCCCCGAGCCCGTCGCCGGCCGCGTCGCCCAGCGAACCCGCAACCGCCCCGGAGACGCCGTGAGCGGGAAGCACTACCGCCGTGGATTCCGTGTCGCTCTGGTGGCGGCGGCATTGCCATGCGGGTTGGCATTCGCGGATAAGAATCCGCCGACGATCAAGGATCTCGAGTCGCGGTCGGTCGAAATCCATACGGATGACAAGCTCGAGGCCAGCCCGAGTCGCGCCATGGAAAGCTATCGGCACTTCCTCGAGCTGCAAGCGACCGACCCGCAGTTGCGAGCCGAGGCGCTGCGCCGCCTCGGGGACCTGAACCTCGAATCCGGCGAATTCGAGCGCATGGGAAAAGAGGTGACCCAGCAGGACTTGCAGGGCGCCGAAGCCATTCGGCTCTACACGACGCTTCTCAAGGCCTACCCCGACTACGTTCGTAACGACCAGGTGCTCTACCAGCTCGCGCGCGCCTATGAGACCACCGCCCAACCCGAGAAGGCTCTCGCGACCCTCGATGAGATCGTGCGTCGCTACCCGCAGAGCCCGCAGCTCGCGGAAGTGCAGTTCCGGCGTGGCGAGCTATTGTTTTCGGCGCGTAACTACGCGGCCGCGCAGGCCGCCTACGCCGAGGTCGTGCGCGGCGGCTCGAACAGCGAATACTATCAGCGGAGCCTCTACAAGCAGGGCTGGTCGCTGTTCAAGCAGGGTCTCAACGAGGAAAGCCTGCCGGTATTCGCGGGCGTGCTCGACGCGGTGCTGCTCGACCCGGCCCGGGCGGGCGGCGTGCGAAAGTTCGATTCGCTGTCGCGTTCCGGGCGGGAACTGGTGGATGACACGCTACGCGTCATGAGCATCACGTTCTCCTATCTCGATGGGCCGACGACACTGGATCGGTTCGTTGCCGCTCGCGGCGAGCCCGCCTATGCGTATCTCCTGTATGCGAGACTCGGCGATCTTTACGTCGACAAGCAGCGATTCCAGGATGCGGCGAAGAGCTACCGCGCGTTCGTCGGCCGCGATCCGAACAGCGAATTCGCGCCCGGTCTCGCGACCCGGGCCATCGAGGCCTATCGTAAAGGCGGATTCGCGGACCTCGTGCTCGATGGCAAGCGCGAGTATGTCGAGCGCTACAACTTCAGTGCACCGTTCTGGAACGGGCGGGCGCATGACGCCTTTCCCACGGTCGTGGCAGACCTCAAGACCAATCTCAAAGACGTCGCCGAATATTTTCACGCGACGGCGCAAGCCTCGAACAGCATCCAGGACTATCAGCAGGCGGCCCGCTGGTATCGTGACTTCCTGCAATCGTTTCCGAACGAACCCGATTCCGCGGCGACGAATTACCTGCTCGCTGAGACGCTGTACGAATCGCACCAGTACGCCTTGGCGGCCGAAGAGTACGAGCACACCGCCTATGGCTACCCGGTGTACGACAAGTCCGCCGCCGCCGGTTACGCAGCCCTCGTTGCCTATCAGAAACAGGAGCCGCTGCTCGAAGGCGATGCGAAGGCCGACTGGCATCGCCGCAGTATCGATGCCAGCGTCAAGTTTGCGCAGACATTTCCGGATCATCCGGACAGTGCGGGCGTGCTGACGCGCGCGGCGCAGGATATTTTTACGCTGGGCGATCTGCCGCGTGCGATCGCCACCGCGCAGGCCTTGCTCGCCCGCTCGCCCCCGGCCGACCCCGCGAAGCAACGCATTGCCTGGTCGATCATCGGCGAGGCGCATTACGCCGAAGGCGCATTCGATCAGGCCGAGACGGCGTTCATCGCGGCGCGTGAGCTCGCCCCACCGGGCGATCCGATACGTGTCGATCTAACCGAACACATCGCCTCGGCCGTCTACAAACAAGGCGCTGCGAAGCAGAAGGCCGGAGATGGTCAGGGAGCGGTGGAGGATTTCCTGCGCGTTCAGCGCGTGGCGCCGGATTCCAAGATTCGGGCGACCGCCGAGTACGATGCGGGCACCGAACTCATCAACCTCAAGCAGTGGGACCGGGCGGTCGAGGTCCTCGAGGGCTTTCGCCGCGACTTTCCGAAGAGTGAGTTTGCGGTCGAGGTCCGGCGCAAGCTCGCGGTGGCCTACAGCGAAGGCGGACACCCCGCTCAGGCCGCCCCGGAGTTCGAACGGATTGCGCTCGACCCGGCCGAGAATCCGGAGGTGCGCCGTGAGGCGGTCTTGCGAGCGGTGGACCTCTATACCGCTGCGAAGGACGAGCCCAAGACGATCGCGATGCTCGAGCGCTTCGTGGCCGACTACCCGACGCCGGTCGCAGATGCCGAGGAGGCCCGCCAGAAACTCGCCGACCTCGCCACTCAGGCGGGCGATCGCGCACGCGCGATGAGCTGGCTGCGCGAGATCGTGCGCGCCGACGGGAGCGCCGGTACGGGCCGCACCGAGCGCACGCACTTCCTCGCCGCGAAGGCGGAATTGGCGCTGGCGGCGCCGGCGCGGGACGCGTTCCGCGACATTGTGCTTCGAGTGCCGCTCAAGAAGAGCATTGGTGCGAAACGCAAGGCGCTGGAAGCGGCGCTCGTCGATTACAAGACCGCCGCGGATTACGGGGTCGCGGAGGTGACGACTGCCGCGACGTTCGAGATGGCCGAACTCTACCGGACGCTCGCCAACGACCTCCTGCACTCCGAGCGGCCCCCGAAGCTTTCTAAGGACGAACTCGAGCAATACGATCTGCTGCTCGAGGACCAAGCCGATCCGTTCCAGGAACAGGCCATTACGCTCCATGAAGTGAATCTCGCCAGAGCGCGGGATGGGATCTATGACGAGTCGGTGCGCAAGAGCTTTGCCGCGCTGCGGGAATTGAAGCCGGGACGCTATGGGAAAACGGAATTCACGCAAGATCCGGCCACGGTCGGCGCGGATGCGAGTTTCGCCATCCTCGATCGCGATGCCGGCAAGCTGCCCGACTCCGAACAAGCGTTACGCGAAGCCATCAGCCACAATGAGTCGAGCCCGATGCTGTGGACGGAACTCGGCGTCACGTTGCGTACCGAGGGCAAGTTCAGCGATGCGCTGGCCGCCTATGGCCACGCCATGAGCCTCGATGACAGCTATGCACCCGCACACCGCGATGCCGGTGTTCTGCTCGATCTTTACCTCGGCGATCCGGTACGGGCGCTCGCCGAATTCGAGCGGTACCGGGAACTCACGGGTGAGGACAAGCCCGTGAGCTCGTGGATCGCCGAATTGAAACCGCGGGCAGCGAAACTGCAGACGGCCGAAGCCAAGGCGGAGGATAAGTCATGATGCGGTACCCTCGACTTCGAGGCATCGTCGCGGTGCTGCTCGCGGCGAGTCCGGTCGCCGTCGCGCTCGCTCAACAGCCCGCCCCGATCGAGCTGCCGAAGCCGCGGGACGTGGATCCCGGCGTCGACACTTCGGCCCCCGCTTCCACGCCGCCCCCCGCCGCGGAGCGCGCTCCCGCCGCCGCGACGCCAGCCGTTGGCGCCAAGCCCGACAAGCCCGACAAGCCGGCTGCCGAGGACCATCTCGATCTCGATACGACCCAGATCACCGGCAACCAGGAGCTGCCTAAATTTCTGTATATCGTGCCCTGGAAGCGTCCCGATCTCGGCGATCTCGCGGGCAGGCCGCCCAATACCCTGGTGGACGAGGTGCTGGCGCCGGTCGATCGCGATGTGTTCCAACGCGAGAACCGTTACTACGACGCGCTGAAGCCCGAGGCGGCGCATCCCGCCACCGCGCGCGATACCGCTGCCGGTCGCGAAACGGAGACAGGGCAACCCGCTGCGGGGCCGTCTGGAAACAAGCCATGATAGGACCACGGGACGTCCTACTGTGATGGGAAGCAAGTACTACCCGTCGGGTTCGTGTCATCCTCATTTGCTGCCGCCCGCCGGCGACTTGGAGTAGTTCGATGGAATTCTGGAATGTCTTGGTGCGGTTTTTTCAAGGTGGCGGGGAATTCATGTTCCCGATCGCCGTGGTGCTCGTCGCGGGCCTCTCGATCGCGGTCGAACGCTGGCTCTACCTTACCCAAGTCGGGATGCGGAATCGTCGGCTCTGGAACACCGTGGTCCCGCTCTTGCAGCAGGGCAACTTCCGCCAGGCGGTACAGCTGACGGCGAATTCGGATGCCGCGATCGGCCAGATCATGAATTACGGCCTCGCTCGTGTGCAGTCGGCGCGCCGCCGCGACGACATCGAGAAGGCGATGGAAGAGAGCCTGATGGAGGTCATTCCGAAGCTCGAGAAACGCACCCATTACATCGCCACCTTCGCCAATCTGTCGACGCTGCTCGGGCTGCTCGGCACGGTCATCGGTCTGATCAACGCGTTCTCGGCGGTAGCCACGGTCAACCCGGCTGAGAAGGCGAATCTCCTCTCGGCGAGCATCTCGGTCGCCATGAATTGCACCGCGTTCGGTCTGATGTCCGCGGTGCCGCTGCTGTTCATCCATGCGTTCCTTCAGACCAAGACCACCGAGCTCGTCGATAGCCTCGAGATGGCGTCGGTAAAGTTCCTGAACGCGATCACGGAGCGCAAGACGGAGCCCCAGTCCGCGCACGCCTGAGCGGCCGGAACTCGGCGTTATGCGCAATTCGTACGAGGCCAAGAAGCTCGCGCGGCGGCACCGCAAGCCCGCTGAGCTGCTGCTCGTGCCGATGATCGACATCTTCACGGTGCTGGTCACGTTCCTGCTGATGACGGCGGTGTTCTCGCGCACCGTCATTGTCCAGATGGACCTGCCGGCGAAACAGACCGAGTTTCGCGATCCTCCACCCGGGCTCCAGCTCGAGGTGCTGGTACGCAAGGACTCGCTGCAGGTGGCGGATCGGAACTCCGGACCGCTCGGGCCGCCGTGGCCCAATACGGCGAGCGGCTACGATTACGATGCACTCTCGGAAGAACTGCAGCGTGTGAAGGCGAAATTTCCCGAGATGGTCGCGGCCACCATCCTTCTCGAGCCCGACGTCGCGTACGACACCGTCATCCAGGTCATGGACCACGTGCGCGTGTTTGTGGTGAAACAAGGCGCTGGCAGTGTCCAGGCCGAGCTCTTTCCCCAGATCTCCATGGGAGATGCACCGCCATGAGGATGTCTGGACGCGCCCGGCGCATGGCTGAGCATCATTTGCGCCATAACTCGGGAGGCGAACTCAATCTCATTCCCATGATCGACATTCTGTCGGTGCTGGTGTCGTTCCTCCTCGTTTATTCCACCGATGTCGAGGTAATCCAGAATTCCAAAGGTATCGAGATTCCGCAATCGATCGCCGAGGAGCAGCCGCGCCAGTCGGTGGTGGTGATGATCACCAAGGACCAGCTGTTCGTGCAGGGTGAACTCGTCACTACGCTCGCCGCCATCGAGAGCTCTGACGATGCGGTGATCGAGCCGTTGCGCGATGCGCTCAAGCGGCCGCGTCTGATCGGTCAGGACGTCGCGGCGAGCGACGTCTCGAAACGCGAGATCACGGTCATGGCGGATAAAGCGATTCCCTACGAGGTGCTGAAGAAGGTCATGTCGACCTGCACCGACGCCGACTATGGGCGCATCTCGCTCGCGGTTCTGCAGAAGGATCAGCCCGCCCCGACCGCTGGCCTCCAGGCGTCCTGAAGCGGAGTCGCACAGCGTGAGCTTGAGACCTTACTACCGAAATTTCGAGCTCCCCTGGGAGATCGAGCCCGAGGAGCAGCGGCGGCTGCGGCGCATTCTGACCACGGCATTCGTCATTCTGCTGCTGTTCAGTCTTCTCATCCCGCTCTTACACATACCGAAGCCCACGGTTGTCGAGCCAGTGCCTGAGCGTCTCGCACGCGTGATGATCGAGCAACAGCCGCCGCCACCGCCGCCACCCAAGGTCGAACCGAAGATCGAGCCCAAGGTCGAGCCGAAGGTTGAGCCCACCCGACCCGCGAAGCTCGAGCCACGCCCGGTCGATCGGAGTCTCGAGGCGCGCGTCAAAGCCGAGAAGACCTTGAACCAGTTCAAGGACGAGCTCAAGGATCTGCGCCAACTCGCCGACCAGCCCGTCGGCCAGACCAAGAACCTGACGGGTGCGGTGGGCGCGGATTCGCACGCCGAGCGCTCGCTAATAACGTCTTCGGTAGGAGTGGGTAGCGGCGGTATCACGAGCAGCAACTCGAGTCGCGGCTTCGGCAGCGGCGCAGGGTCTCTCACCGGCGTCAGCACCACCGCAGTGAGTTCCAGTATTGCGGCGGTCGGCGCGAGCGCGCGTGGCCCGACGCGGACCGGGTCGAGCGGTAAGGCGAGTCGCAGCCAAGAGGAGATCGCGCTCGTCTTCGACCGCAACAAGGGCGCGATCTATGCGGTCTACAGCCGCGCCCTACGCGAGAAGCCCGAACTCCAGGGCAAGATGGTACTCGAGTTCACGATCTCCCCCGCGGGCGAGGTTACCATGTGCCGGGTAGTTTCCAGTGAGCTCAACGATCCGGAATTCGAGAGCAAGGTCATCGCGCGCGTGAAGGGGTTGCGTTTCGAGCCGCGGGATGTCGAGCCGATCACGACTACCAAGCCGCTCGACTTCTTTCCTGCCTGATAGACCCTTCGGGGTTTCCCTGTTGTGACCAGGCTCGCGCTCTGCGAGTCGATGCCGCGCGTCAAGATCGCGCCGGCCGGGCCGATAACCGTCACAGGTCTCATACCGACCGCTCCCCAGCGTCAGGGAATATGTTGAAACCCCAGCCGATCCTCGATCCGGCCGCGCACGACGCCATTCGCGCCATCGGCCAAGCGGCCCTGCTCTCCCGGGTGGTCGCGCTGTACCTCGGGGAGTCGCCGAAGCTCATCGAGGCGCTGCGCTCGGCGGTCGCGACGAACGATGGCGAGGCGCTGCAGCGCGCCGCGCACACACTCAAATCGAGCAGCCGTGGGCTCGGCGGCATTCGCCTCGGTGCGGTCTGCGCCGAATGCGAGAGCCGGGTGCGTGCCGGCCGCCTGGCCGAGGCGGCGCAACTCCTCGACGCCGTCGACCAAGAATACGCTCTGTTCGAGCAGGCGCTGGCGATCACTGGTGTCGGCGCGGTTGCCTGATGGACGAGCTCACGCAGTCCGAGTGCGTCCTGCTGGTCGATGACGATCCCACCGCACGACTCATCGCCGGCGCGGCGCTCGAGAGCGAGGGCTTCCGGGTCGAGAGCTGCAGCAACGGTTTGGAGGCCCTGACTCGGCTCGAGGCGGGCGGTATCGACTGCGTCCTGCTCGACGTCGTCATGCCCTACATGGACGGGTTCGAGGTGTGCGCGGCTATTCGCGCGACCACCTGGGGTGCGTTCCTGCCGATCCTGATGCTCACGAGTCTCGAGGACGCCGAGGCGACCGCGCGCGCATATGAAGTCGGAGCGAACGACTTCGCGCCGAAGACCACCAACGCTTTGCTGCTGGCGCGCCGGGTGCAGTTCCTGCTGCGCGCGAAGTCCACCGCCGACTCGCTGCGAGCGAGCGAGCGACGGCTGCAGCGGGCTCAGCAAATCGCGCGTCTGGGTCACTGGGAATGGCTCCCTGGAGGCGGGCGCGCCGCCGTCTCCGAGAGCGTCGGCCAGATCCTTGGACTCGAGTCGGGAGCCAACCTGGATTTCGAACGCTTCTGCAGCCAGGTGCATCCGGCGGACGTCGAGATGCTACGGGCGGCCGTCGAGCAGGCGATCGGCGAGCTCGGGCGCTTCGGCCTCGATCATCGCATCGTGCAGCCGGGCGGTCAGGTGCGCGTGCTGCGTCACGAGGGAATCGTCGGCCGCATGGACGCAAGCCGTTCGCAGCTCACGGTGTTGTCGATCATCTACGACATCACCGAACGCCGACGGGCGGAGGAGCGCCTCGAGTTCCTCGCGTATCACGACGAGGTGACCGGCCTGGCGAACCGCGTCGGTTGTCTCGAGTTCCTCGCCGAGGGGCTACGGCGCAGCGGCGCAGATTCGAACCGCAAGGTCGCGGTGGCGGTGCTGGAACTCGCTGGGTTTCGCCATGTATCCAACACCCTCGGCGACCGTCGCGGCATCGAGCTCGTACGGGCGGTGGCGGCGCGACTCGCCGACGTGCTGCGCTCGCCGGCGACCTCGGTCGGCGACCTGCGCGTCGCCTGGCTCGGCAGTGAACGGGTTGCGCTCGCCGGCATCGGTCTCGAGGACCCGGAGCATATCCTCCCGATTCTGCGTCGGGTGCAGACTGCCCTGACCCAACCGTTTCCGATCGCCGGGGCGGAAGTGCAGTTCGGTGCCCCGGCGGGCGTGGCGAGCGCTGAGGAGAGCGCGCGCGACCCGGAGACGCTGCTCATCAATGCCGCGACTGCGATGCTGCATGCGCGGCGCAATGGCCCGCTCGCCTGCATGTTCTTTGCCGAGCCCATGAATGCGAGTGCCGCCCGACGGCTGGCCCTCGAGTCGGATCTGCGCCGAGGTCTCGGTCGAGACGAGCTATGGGTTGCCTACCAGCCTCGGATCGAGCTCAAGGGCAGACGGCTGGTCGGCGTCGAGGCGCTCGCGCGTTGGACACATCCTTGGCAGGGCCCGATCCGGCCGGAGGAGTTCATCAAAATCGCCGAGGAATGCGGTCTCATCCACGAGATCGGCGCGCGCGTCCTACGCCGCGCCTGTGCCGACGCGGCCGCTTGGCAGGACCGGTTCCCGGGGGTGGCCGTGTCCGTGAATCTCTCGGGCGCGCAACTGCGCAATATCGACTTCCTGCGGGTGCTCGACGGCGCGCTCGCTGACTCCGGACTCGATCCGCGGCTGCTCGAACTCGAGATCACCGAGAGCCTGCTGGTCGATAACAGCGAGGCGGCGGCGCGCATCCTGGCTGAGATCTGCACCCGGGGAGTGCGCGTTGCCCTCGATGACTTCGGCACCGGCTACTCGGCGTTGTCTTACCTTCGCCGCTTCCCGATTCACGTCGTGAAGATCGACCGCTCCTTCGTGCGCGATGTCCTGTCGAGCCCGGAGGCGGCGACTCTGGTGCGGGCCATCGTGGCGCTCACCCATAGCATCGGATTGCATTCCGTTGCCGAAGGGGTGGAGAGCCTCGAGCAGAGCCAGCGCCTGGCGAGCTACGGCTGTGACGAAGCCCAGGGGTTCTATTTCTGCAAGCCGCGCTCCGTCGCCGGCTTTCTCGCCTGGGCCGAAAGCTGGCAAGCCGCCGGTGACGAGACCCGAGAGCATCGCGCTCTGACTCTGCAAAATCGCTGAGACGGTTGCGCTCGCGCGGGCACGCCCTTAAGTTGGGTCGCTGCCTTGCACTGCGGGCGTTCCCCTATGATCGACCAGCCTCTGTCCCAGGTCCTGATTCTGCTCGCTGCGGCGGTCGTGGTGGTCGCCGTTGCGCGGCGTCTTGGCCTGCCCGCGCTGCTCGGCTACATCTGCGTGGGGATGGCGTTCGGACCGCACGCCGCGGGCTTGTTCCGCGAGTCCGCCAATATCGGACTGCTCGCGGATCTCGGCGTCGCGTTTCTACTATTCACGCTCGGACTCGAGTTTTCGTTTCCGCGCATGATCGCCATGCGTCGCGAGGTGTTCGGCCTGGGTGCTGCCCAAGTGCTGGTGACCGCAGCGGTGGTCGCGTCGATGGCGTACGCGTTCGGTCTCGCTCTGCCCGCCGCTGTCGTGGTCGGCGGCGCGGTGGCGATGAGCTCGACCGCCATCATCGTGCAGCAGCTCTCCGAACAATCGGAGATCAACCGCTCGCACGGGCGCCTGGCATTCAGCATCCTGCTGTTCCAGGATCTTGCGTTTGTGCCGTTCCTGGCGCTGGCGGGGCTCGTCGCGGGCCAGGGCGCCAAATTTTCCTTTGGCCGGGTCGGGTTCGCGATCGGCGGGGCCGCGCTCGCCGTGGCGGTGGTGATCGCTGCCGGTCGGTGGCTGCTGCGGCCGCTGTTCTACGAGATCGCGCATAGCCGGCTGCGCGAACTGTTTACTCTGGCGGTGCTGTTCGTGGTGCTGGGTTCGGCCTGGGTCTCGAGCCTCGCCGGGCTGTCGCTGGCCGTCGGCGCGTTTCTCTCCGGAATGATGCTCGCGGAGACCGAATACCGGCACCAGGTCGAGTCGGTGATCCTGCCGTTCCGCGACATCCTGGTGGGGCTGTTCTTCATTTCGGTCGGCATGCTGCTCGACACGCGGCTGCTATACCGCGAGTTCTGGGTCATCTCCTCGCTCGTCGTCGGCATGTTCTTGCTGAAGATGGTCATCGCGGGGCTGCTCACGCGCCTGTTTGTCGACTCGCCATTCAAGGCGCTGCGCACCGGCATCGTCATCGGCATCGGCGGGGAGTTCGGGGTCGCGCTCCTGACACTGCTGTTACAGGCTCCGCTGCTCGATCGCGAGCGGCTGCAGCCGTTGCTCGTCGCTGTCATCCTCTCGCTCGTCTTGAGCCCGCTGCTGCTGGCGCAGAACAAACGCATCGCGCGGCTGCTTCTGGGGCAGCGCGGTCCGCCTTCCGAGATCGATGACACGGCGAGCGCGCGCGATATCGCGGCGACGGATGCGGTCGCGAAGCGTGAACACGTCATCATCTGCGGCTACGGACGGGTAGGGCAGAGCGTTGCCCGCGTTCTTGATGCCCAGGGCTTCGAGTACCTGGCTCTCGACCTCGACCCGAAGCGCGTACGTGCCGCCCGTCAGGCCGGTGACACGGTAGTCTATGGAGACTCCGCTGACCTCGAAGTACTCGCCAGGGTGGGACTCGCCACCGCGAGTGCGGTACTCATCACCTTTGCGAGCCCCACGATCGCGCTTCGAATCGTGCAGAACATCCGGCGTGCCGAATCCTCGGTTCCGATCCTGGTGCGTACCGAGGACGATTCCCGGCTCGAAGAATTGAAGGCGGCGGGCGCGACCGAGGTGGTACCCGAAACCTTCGAGGCGAGACTCATGCTCGTTTCCCAGGCATTATTGCTGCTCGCGGTGCCGATGTCGCGCGTCGTGCGTACCATCGGTGATATCCGCAATCATCGCTACGCGGCGTTTCGCACCCTCTTCAAACGCGAGAACCCGGTGGCGATCGATGGCGCCCAGGCGTTCCGCGAGGAGCTGCGCTCGGTGGTGCTGCCGCCTTCCGCCTGGGCCGTCGGGCGCAGCATCGACGAGCTGCGCGCGCGCGGTGCTGAAGTCGCCTTCACGGGCGTGCGCCGTCAGGGGATCCTCGGCCGCGATCCGGAAGGCGGAACTCAGCTGCGGGAGGGCGATATCGTCGTGATCTACGGCGAGCCTGATGCGCTCGAACATGCCGAGAGCGTCATCCTCGCTGGATAGGAACTACCGTGACACGGGGCTCGAGAACCGGCGCTGAGCGAGCGCCGACTCCCTGACGATGGCGGCCTGATCCCCGGAATCGATCACCTGGGTGGGCGCGAGCAACAGGTTGGCGGCATTGTCCACGCCAAGCCGATGGGCCAGCCCAGCCAACGCCGCCGGCTCGGTCAAGCCCTGGCTGTCGATCGACTGCGCAATTTCGGTGGACAACGGGGTCAGATTGACGGTCGCGGGTAACAGCGGATTGCGGGTCGCGGCGCGAACCTGCGCAAGGTGCGCGCGGAACGCGATGCGACCCGCGATCGGATAACCGCCGTTGCTCGCGGCGGTTCCGATCTCGGCCACGAGCGGAGCCGGTCGCTTCGATGCCAACTTGAAATACCCCGTGGCCGAGCTGGTCGTCGACGGCTCTCCGGGATCGCAGACTCCGTTGCCGTTCAGATCGAAGCAGATCTTGGCGCCGGAGAACACCGACGGCTCGCCTTGGGTGGTCGCCGTCGAGACGCCGCCGACCACTCCCTGAACGATGGACACGCCCGCGTCTGCCGACGCGCAACGGATCGTCAGAGCGAGCAACAAGGCTGCTGCGATAGCCTTCGATCTCTGCGCGTTGCATTCAAGTCGCATCGGAACTCCTCGGGGCGTGCAGCCGCCAGCGTGCCACCGCGACCAGTCCTGCCCCGAGCGCGCCGATCGCCCAGAGGGGCATCGGACCGTCACCGGAGGTACCCGCTGCCCCCTCGGTCAGCTGCCAGCTCGAAGCCACCGCGGGAGAATCGATCGCGAGCTGGTTGGTGTTGCCCTCGGCGGTGCTGAAAGAATCGGTCTGTAGGAAGTTCGCGGCCACTACGGTAGAGCCGGCCACGGGGTCGTTGATGTAGGTGAGATAATAGTCCGGGCTCGAATTGACCGCCGCATCCACGTCGGAAATCACGAAGTTGTTGAGCGCTCCATTGGCGTAGATCGTGACGGGCGTGGTGTCATCGTAGGTCTCGAGTGTCGTATTCCACGCATTGAGCTGCAGGGGCGTATTGCCCAAGGTCGCACCGTTCACGGCCACCGGCGCGAAGGGGATGCCGTTAAGCGTCACCGAGAGGTTGCTGATCTGCGTCACCGACTGGCCGCCGTCCGTGCTCACCCCAGTGAACGAACCGGTGACCTGCTGACCATCGCCGAAGGTATAGGAGAAGTTGAAGGTCGCGGGACTATCGGCTAGCGCGCGTCCGCCGAACGTCGCTAGCAGAATGGCCGCTACGAGCACATGTCTCATCCAGATCTCCCTATGATGGAAGCCGGTCAGGCCCCTTCATTGGCCCGGCAGCACCGGCACCCATTTGCCGTCTTCGAATTCGACGCTGACGCTCATGAGCGTCCGGCCTTCGCCGCGGATGAGTCGATCGACGACCGGGAATACCTGGCGCGCCTGCGGGTCAAGCATCCAATCCACCGGCTTGATGT